>Ga0114129_10004433_pt1 | contig 19821 bp, 16 predicted proteins | sample RhiMetdeltSRZDD1_FD_80071 | JGI IMG/M metagenome (GOLD analysis project Ga0114129, IMG submission 80071) | Populus rhizosphere microbial communities from Tennessee, USA - Rhizosphere MetaG P. deltoides SRZDD1 (version 2) (version 2) | ecosystem: Host-associated > Plants > Roots > Rhizosphere >...
AGAATCAACATAAGGATCCGCCACGGAACACGAAAAACACGAGAACTCTTGGATTGGATTTCGAGCTTTCGTGTTTTCGTGGCTAACGCGCTGCGGCCGGCTCGTGCTCGAACGCCCGCTTCAGCGACTCGGTGTAAGGCGCTCTGAAAATGCCGCGTTCGGTGATGATGCCGGTGATGAACCGGTGCGGCGTGACGTCGAACGCGGGGTTCCAGACCAGCGCCCCCTCGGGCGAGAGCTGCAAACCGCCGACGTGCGTCACCTCCCGAGCGCTGCGCTCCTCGATCGGAATGCCTGTCCCGTCGGCGGTGTTCAAGTCAATCGTGGACAGCGGCGCGGCCACGTAGAACGGGATATCGTGCTCCCGCGCCAGCACGGCGACGCCATACGTCCCAATCTTGTTCGCCGTGTCGCCGTTGGCCGCAATCCGGTCAGCGCCGACGACGACGACATCCACTTTGCCCTGGTGCATCAGGGCCGCGGCCATGTTGTCGGCGATCACGGTGGTCTGGATCCCGTCGCGCACGAGCTCCCAGGCCGTGAGGCGCGCTCCTTGCAGAAACGGCCGCGTCTCGTCGGCGAACACGACGACGTGCTTCCCGGCTTCGACCGCGCCGCGTATCACGCCAAGCGCTGTGCCGTAACCGGCCGTGGCGAGCGCACCGGCATTACAGTGCGTCAGAACTCTCGCCTCGGCCGGCACGATCTCGGCCCCGAAGGACCCGAGCGCGCGACAGCTCGCCACGTCCTGGTCATGGATGGCAGCCGACTCGGCATCGAGCCGATCCTTGATCTGATCGACCGATTCACCGGCCTGGGCGGCGGCGGCGAACGCACGCCGCATCCGATCGATGGCCCAGAAGAGGTTCACGGCCGTCGGTCGGGTGCCTGCCATGAGCTCGCAGACCCTGTGGAATTCGGCGGCGAATTTCTGTGTGCCTGTGGCCCTGCTCCGCCGCATGCCGATCGCGATCCCCATCGCGGCGGCCACGCCAATCGCCGGCGCGCCTCGAATAACCATGGTCTTGATCGCACGGGCGACCTCGGGCGCTGTCTTGCAGCGGACGTAGACCTCATCTGCCGGAAGCTTGCGCTGGTCGATCATCACGACCACGTCCGCCTCGCGGGCAATTGTCGGGAGCATCGCTCAGATTGTACAAGCTGCCACGAAAGCACGAAAACACGAAGAAAAACCGGTTTCGTGATTTCGTGTTTTCGTGGCGTTCAGAGAAGCCGTGCGTCGAAGGGCAGCGGCAAGAGATCCTTCAGGTGATGAACGCCCTTGCGCTCGCGCATGTTGGCGAGCTGGACCTCGAGGTTACCGCCGAACTCCCACAGGATCTGGCGGCAGGCGCCGCATGGCGGTGTCGGCGATTCGGTGTCTGCCACGATCGCGATTCTCGTGAAGGCGCGATACCCCTCCGAGAGGGCTTTGAACATCGCGACCCGTTCGGCGCAGATTGTCAGGCCGTAGGTGGCGTTCTCGATGTTGCAACCGGCGATCACGGTGCCATCGGCGGCCTCCAGCGCCGCACCGACCTTGAAATGCGAGAAGGCCGCGTCGGCGTTCTCTCGCGCGCGGCGAGCCGCGGCCACGAGATCGAGCGAGACATCGCCACTGCGGTCGCGCAGCCGGCGTGGACCCAGCCGTCGCTCGACACCGCCGCGCTGGTCGCCGCCGTGGCGGCCCAGGTTGTGCTGCCGGCGATCGAATCCCGTGCGACGATCGGCCTCGACGTGCGAACGCCGGTCGCCTGTCAGGAGCTTGAGGCTGTCGGGCCGCCGGACGCCATTGACCACGTGGGTGACGCGCGCCAGCTGGTACAACTGCGCCGTCAGCGCCTGCACTTCCGGGTCGCCGTGACAGCGCTCGGCGGCCGAAAGGTCGCGCCAGTGGCGCACGGCGTAGAAACGCAGCGGCTGCGCCTCGTCTCGAATCGTTTCGGCGCGGCCGTACTCCTTCCGGATCAGCAGCGCCTCGAATCGCGTCGCCAGCGCGAGGAACTCCTCTTCCTTTCCCGGCCGAACCTCCACCAGCGTCACCGACAAGCGGCGATCAGAGCTGTCCAATGATCCCCTCCAGCAGCGCGATGAACTGTCCCCGGATGCGGCGCGCAGTCTCCATCACTCCATCATGATTCAGGGGCTGCGGCAGCACACCGGCGGCCATGTTGGTGATGCACGAGAGGCCGAGCACCTCGATGCCCATATGCCGCGCGACGATGGCTTCGGGCACCGTGGACATGCCGACCGCGTCGGCACCAATCGTCCTCAGATATCGAATCTCCGCGGGCGTTTCGTAGCTGGGACCGAGAAGCGCCACATAGACGCCGTGGGGCAGCAGCAGGTTCATGGCCCTACCGGCCTGGTCCGCCGTCCTGCGGAGGCGCAGGGAGTAGACCTCGGTCATGTCGGGAAACCGGGCGCCAAACCGCTCGTCGTTGGCGCCCACGAGCGGGTTGTTGCCAATCAGATTGATGTGGTCGTCGATGACCATCAGCGCGCCTTGCTGGAAGCCGGTGTTCACGCCACCCGCCGCGTTGGTGAGGATCAGTGTCTTGACGCCGAGTAGACCCATCACCCGAATGCCGAAGGTGACGGTGTGCAGATCGTGCCCCTCGTAGACGTGACAGCGGCCGGCCAGCGCTGCGATGGCGCGGCCCCCGGCCTTCGCCGCGCGTCCGACGACAAGCTTGCCTTCGTGCCCGATGACGCGCGACGCAGGCCAGTGCGGCAGCTGATCGTAGGGAAACGTGACCGCGTCGCCGAGCGAGTTCGCGAAATCGCCAAGCCCCGATCCGAGGACGACCGCGACCTGCGGCACCTCCGGCACGCGCGCACGGATAGTGTCAGCGGCTTCCTTCACGTGATCGTAGTAATCCATGGTGGCCCGCCACGAAATTCGAAACCACGAAGACTCTACTGATTTCGTGTTTTCGTGCTTTCGTGGCTATAAGAGGAACCCTGCGATTGTAGCTGTCATGAAGTTCGCCAGCGTCCCCGCAAACATCGCCCTGAGCCCCAGGCGCGCCAGGTCGTGGCGGCGGTTCGGCGCGAGCGCGCCGATGCCGCCGATCTGGATGCCGATCGAGCTGAAGTTCGCGAACCCGCACAGCGCAAACGTCGCAATCGTGAACGACTTGGGATCGAGCGTCGCCTTCAGCGGACCCAGCTGCGAATAGGCGACGAATTCGTTGAGCACCATACGCGTGCCGAGGAGATTACCGATTACCGGCGCGTCCCTCCACGGCACGCCCATGCTCCAGGCGACTGGCGCGAAGACCCAACCGAAAATCTGCTGCATGCTCAGGTTGGCGAAACTGAGCAGGTAATTGACCAGCGCCACGAGAGCGAGAAACGAGATCAACATGGCCCCGACGTTGAGCGCCAGATGAAGTCCCTCGCCCGTGCCACGGCCAGCGGCGTCGATCACGTTGACGTCTGTCATCTCCACCTCGAGCTTCACGGTGCCCATCGTCTTCGGGACCTCGGTTTCCGGCACGAGCATCTTGGCCATCATGATCGTCCCCGGGGCCGTCATGATGACCGCTGTCAGCAGATGCTTGGCCTCGATCCCGAAGAGAATGTACGCGGCCATGATGCCGCCGGAGATGTGCGCCATGCCCGACGTCATCACCGTCATGAGCTCGGACTGGGTCATCTCGGGTAGATAGGGGCGAATCGTGAGGGGCGCCTCCGTCTGGCCCATGAAGATGCTCGCGGCCACGTTGAGCGACTCCGCGCCGCTCGCCCCCATCACGCGATGCATGGCGACGGCGAACACACGCACCACGACCTGCATGACGCCGAAGTAGTAGAGGATCGCGAACAGCGCGGCGATGAAGATGATCGTCGGGAGGACCTGAAAGGCGAAGACGACCGTGTACCTGGCGGCATCGGCACCGAGCGTCGCGCCCATCACGCGTCCCCAGACGGTACTGTTCCCCATCGCGCCGAACACGAAATCGCTGCCCACACCCGCGAAGCCGAGCAGCTTATTGATGCCGTCGCCGAGCGTCGAGAACACGCGCTGCCCGATCGTCGTCTTCAGCACGATGAGCGCGAACACGACCTGCAGGCTGAGGCCCCAGGCGACCGTGCGCCAGTTGATGGCGCGGCGGTTGTTCGAGCACGCGATCGCGATGGCGAGAATCACGAGGGCGCCAAAGAGCGGCTGCAGGATTCCGAGCATCAACGCACCTCTCCGACGATCAGGCGGGTCGCGGGCGGCCGCTCGTCGCCGATTGTGACTGCGCGCGTGGCCAGCGCCAGGGCCGCCTCCAGCCGCGCGCGATCGCGGTAATGCAATTCCAGCACGGCGTCACCCGCCCGCACTTCGTCGCCGGGCTTCGCCGCGATCATGATGCCCACCGCGAAGTCGACGGGATCCTCGACCCGGTCACGTCCCGCCCCCAGCGCGACCGACGCTCGGCCGACGAGCTCCGCGTCGAGGCGCGTCACGTAACCGCCTCGCCCGGCGGTCACGATGTGTCGGTCACTGACGTGCGGCAGCCGGGACGGATCGTCGACCACGCGAGGGTCGCCGCCCTGAGCCTCGATGATCATCCTGAAGCGATCGAGGCCGGCGCCGGATGCGATGGCGTCGCGAGCCTGCTGCTCGGCCTCCGCCAGATCGTCGGCCACGCGGCCGAGGACCAGCATGCGCGCGGTCAGCTCGATCGACACGTCCACGAGATCGGAAGGTCCACCACCCTTCAACGCGTCGATGCACTCGACCACCTCGAGCGCGTTGCCGACCGCACGGCCGAGCGGCGAATCCATCGCCGTGATGACCGCCTCGGTCTTCACGCCCGAGGCGTTGCCGATCGACACGAGGGATTCGGCAAGCTTGCGCGAGTCGGCCTCAGTCTTCATGAACGCGCCGCTGCCGGTCTTGACATCCAGCACCAGTGCGTCGATCCCCTCGGCGATTTTCTTGCTCATGATTGACGCGCTGATGAGCGGGATGCTTTCAACCGTGCCGGTGACGTCGCGCAGCGCGTACAACTTCTTGTCCGCCGGGGCAATCTGCACCGTCTGGCCGATCATCGCGCAGCCGGTTCGCCGCAGGGCGGCTTTCATCTCCTCGAGCGACAGATTCACGCGGAACCCGGGAATGGCCTCGAGCTTGTCGAGCGTCCCGCCGGTATGACCGAGGCCGCGGCCCGACATCATCGGCACGGGCACGCCGCACGCGGCGGCGAGCGGCGCCAGAATCAGCGACGTCTTGTCGCCGACGCCGCCCGTACTGTGCTTGTCCACCTTGACGCCGGGAATGTCGGCGAGATCCACGCGCACGCCGGAGTGGACCATCGCATCGGTGAGCCAGGCGGTCTCTTCGGCGCTCATGCCTCGCAGGAGAACCGCCATCAGGAGCGCCGACGCCTGGTATTCCGGAAGTGTTCCGGCTGTGACGCCGTCGACGAAGAATCGAATCTCCTCCCGGGACAGCGCGCCGCCATCCCGTTTCTTCATGATCACGTCAACTGCGCGCATGCGGTAGCGCGAGTATATCGGGTGCTGGGTGCTGGGTGCTACGTGCTGAGTGCTCGTGCGGAGTGCCTGGCACTCGACACAGCACCCGACACTCGGCACCCGGCACGAGCACACAGCACCCAGCACGCAGCACTCAGCACCCGTATAATTCGCCGCGTGTCCCAGGCCTCCCAGCTCTCCCCCGAGCTCGCCCAGGGGTTGCTGCAGCTCGCGCGCGCGTTGCTGGCCGCCGTGCGCAACTGGACGCTCTATCCACCGGATCACCCCACTGTCGGCGCGTCGGTCGCACGCCTCGGGGACGCCATTCGCCAATCGTCGATGGGTTCGGCGTTTGCGCTCGGCATCACCCCCGAGACGCTGATGGTCGAAGGCGCGGCGGCGAACCGCAACGAGACGGCCATCGCCGAAGCCGCAGCGATGCTCCACGATCGCGATCTGATCCGCATCCTCTTCGTCGGAGAGGTGCCGCAGGCCGCGCTGCATCGCCTGCTCCACGTCCTCACGCTCGACGCGGCCGAGCGACGCCAGCGGGGCGGCCCCGCGAGAATCTGGGCCGCCGAAGGCGACTCGTCGATCGTCCTCGATCAAATCGATTACGAGCAGCTGCTCGCGCGCGAGCGCGCCGGCGAGCCGGCTGAGGCCCGTCGCGACGACCTCTGGCGGTTCATCGTGATGTCGATCGCCGCCGGCCAGACCGGCGCCCTCGACGAGCTCGCGCAGCGCCGGCTGCTCGACATCGCCGGCAGCGCGGTGGAGATTGGCGATCTGGCGTCGGCCGTCATGGCTCCGAAATGCGCCGCAGACGGATCGCCGATGATCACGTCGCAGGCTGCGACGGTGCTCGCCGCCTTCCGTCACCTCAAAGGCATCGTGTCGGTGATGGCGCCCGATCGGCTCTCTGACGCCATGAGCAACATCGCAGCCGCCGCCGTGCATCTGAACCCGCACGTCGTCATGCAGGTGATGCAGACCCAGGAGGACCCCGACGATCAGGTCGCCGTCGTACAGGGAATGACCGCGGCGTTCGACGACGTGAAGGTCGCCCAGCTGCTGGCGACGGCGCTGGCCCTCGAGGGGCAGGCATCGGACCGGCTCGCGACCATCTTCAACACGATCGCGCCGGACGACGATCGCAAACGCCGCGTCCTGACGATGACGCGCAGCATGTTGAGCGAGGCCGACTTCGGCCGCTCGGGGCAATTCCAGGTGCTCTGGACGTCGATGGAGGAGCTGCTCGTCTCGTACGACGAGAAACCGTACGTCTCCGAGTCGTACCGCGGCGCCCTCGACGGTGTGGGGGGACGCGCTGAACGGATGGCAGCAGCAGACCTTCCACCAGAGCTGCCAGAATGGATGGACACGCTCGGCCAGGACAGCGTGCGCGCGTTGTCGGTGACGCTGCTGATCGATCTCCTGACGCTCGAGCGCGACCCGCAGCGCGCCGCCGGCATCGCCGACGACATGGAGGCGCTGGCCGAAGACCTGCTGATGTCAGGCGCCTACGATGACGCTAGGACGGTGACCGGGGCACTGGCGGCACGCGGCCGGGCCGCCTCGGCGCTCGGCCGAGACGCCTGCCGGCACGCGCTCGATCGTCTGGCCGAGTCGCTGGCCATGCTGGACACGGCGACGCTGCTGGGCGACGTGGATCCGGCGGCGCGCTCGACGATTCGCGCGATTGTCGACGACATCGGCCCTGCCGCCATCGACGCGCTCAAGCCGGTGGTGATGGTCGAAGACGACACCGATGCCTCGCGCCTGGCCGCCGACGCTATCGTCGCCTTCGGCGCCGCCGCGATTCCGCGCCTGGCATCGCTGCTGGCAGACCCGCGCTGGTTCGTTCAGCAACAGGGTGCGCGGCTTGTCGGCGCGATCGGCCGGCCGGAGGGCGTTCCACTCCTGCAGCCGCTGCTGCGAAAGGCCGACCCGCGGGTCGCGCAGGCGGCCATCTCGGCGCTGACAGCCATTCCCGATCCGGCGGCGGCCCGCGCCATTCACACCGTCCTTCGGGCCGCGACCGGTGAGATGCGGCGGGCCGTGATCGAGGCGCTCGTCGCGCACCGCGATCCCCGTGTCGTCCCGATGCTCGTCCGGATCATCGAGGAGAGCGAGCCACTCGGCAAGGATCACGAGGTCGTGATCGAGACGATTGCGGCGCTTGGCCTCGTGCCCAGCGATGCCGGGGTCCCGGCGCTGGCTGGCGTCATCGCCCGGCGCGGGTTTTTCGGGCGTCGGAGGCTGCGGGCCCTCAAGGAGCGCGGGGTGGAGGCGCTGGCCCGTATCGGGACCCCCGCGGCGCAGACCGTCCTCGCGAATGCGGCAAGAACCGGGGACCGGCTGCTCAGAAAGATTGCCGCCGCCCATGGATAGGAAGAGCCGATAAATAGAGACGGCATGGACCAGACCAAGGCGGAGGAGCTGGTGCGGCGCCTGGCTACGGCGCTGCGCGGCACCGATCTCTATTCGCCCACCCACCCTCTGGTGCAACGCGGCATCGACGGCCTCGCCGCCGCGGCCACCGAGGCCCTTCAGTCCGCTCCCAGCGTCGTCATCGGGTTCCTCGGCGACGAGGTGATTGTCGACGCCACGCGGCTGCCCCGCGGCACGGCGGCGCTCGTCGGCTTCGCGCGCGATTTGCGCGAGCGCGAGATCGACAAGGTGACGCTGTCGCGCGGGCTGACACGCGACGAGGTCCGCGGCCTGATCGGCGTGCTGGCCGATCGCCAGTCGCCGGCGCCGATCGCCGACCGGCTCGCCGCCAACGGCGTGCGTCACGTGACGCTCGGGAAAGTGGTCGTCGAGGAGTCGAGCGACGACCAGGTGGGGATCGCCGCCGCGCGCCGTCTATATTCGACCGCAGTCGAGACCGCCGAGTCGCTGTGGCAGGCGGCGAAGGCCGGCGACCAGCCGGATCCCGCGGCGGCCCGCAAGATCATCGACGGCCTGGCGAGAATGGTGGCGCAGGATCGCACGTCGCTGATGGCGCTCACGGCGCTGAAAAAGTACGACAATTACACGTTCACGCACATGGTCAACGTCTCCGCGCTGGCCATGGCACAGGCGCGGGCGCTGAACATCCAGGGCCCGCTGCTCCGGGAGTTCGGGTTCGCCGCGCTGATGCACGACATCGGAAAGGTCAACACGCCGCTCGAAGTCCTGAACAAGCCCGACAAGCTGACGAAGGCCGAATTCGAGATCATGAAGCGGCACGTCGTGGACGGCGCCCACATCCTGCGGCGGACCCCGGAAATGCCGGCGCTGGCGCCGATTGTTGCGTTCGAGCACCATCTCAAACAGGATCTGAGCGGGTACCCGGAGAACATCGGCAGCCGTCAGCTCAATTTGTGCACGATGATCGTGTCGATCGCGGATGTATTCGACGCCCTGCGCAGTACGCGGCCTTACCGAAAGGGGCTCGCGACCGACCGCATCCGCAGCATCATGGGCGAACAGGGCAATCCGGCGTTCAATCAGCCGCTGCTCAAGCGGTTCGTGAATCTGATGGGGCTGTTTCCGGTCGGGAACCTCGTTCGCCTGAACACCGACGAGCTCGCCGTGGTGTCCGCCGAGCATCCGACCGATCCGTTCCGGCCGCAGGTGAAGATCCTCACGGACCAGACCGGCGCGCGGCTCGAAGCGCCTGTCCTCGTCAACACCTGGGAGCGTGACGGGCGCGGGGAACACCTCCGCGCGGTCGTCGAAGCCGTGGATCCCGAACTGCTCGGCATCGATCTGCTGGCCTTTCTGTGATGCCCGACCTGAGCGACGCTCGCCCGACACTCACCACCGAGGAGGCCGCGCGGCTGGTCGACTTCGCGCGGGCGTGCAAGGCGGCGGCGCGCGCGGTACTGCTCTACCCGGCGGGTCATCCAGCGATCGCGGCGACGCTCGGACGCATCGTGCAAATCACGTCGCCCGCCGCGCTTCCCGAGCCGCTGGTCGTCACGGTTCTGCCGGACGGCCTGCTCCTCGACGAGCGTGCGCCGGCCCGGCCGGAGGCGGCGCTCGCCGAGATGGCGACGCTGCTTCACAGCCATCTCATCGGCCAGATCACCGTACACCCGGGTGGCGACGTCGAGGCATGGCGGACGTTCCTGCTGCTGCTTGGGAGGAGTCCGGAATCGGTGCGAACCGACGGCGGCATCGCGCGGGTCTGGACGACCATGGCCGGCCGGCACCTCGAGCTGCGTGAGATCGACTACACCGAAGTGCTGCGCGAGCGGAGTGGTGGCCAGCACGCCGTCTGGGACAAGGTGGTCACGACCTGTCTGCAGGGCAACGCCTTCGAGCTGGACGACGCGGCGGTCGGCGATCTCATCAGCCTTGCCGGCAACGCCGACCAGCTGTGCGACCTGATGTCGACGGTCGAGGCCAAAATGGAAACTGGCGGCGGAATTGGAGCCAAAACCGCCGCCGTCATCCGGGTGCTCCGCGGCATCGTCGACGTCGTCTCCAAAAATGCGCCGGAGCGGGTCGAGCCGGTGCTGCAGAACATGGCAGCGGCGGTCGCCCACCTCTCGCCGGAGATGCTGCTGGCGCTGCTCGAAAAACGGCGCGCGGCCGACGAGGGCGCACAGGTCGTGCAGGCCGTGGCCAGCCGCATGTCGGAAGGCACGATTGCGGGCTTCGTGTCGCGCCAGGTCATCGCGCAGAGCTCGCCGACCGATCGCGTGGCACAGGCGTTCCAGGCATTGGTCCGCGACTCGGATCAGCAGCAGCGACTGCTGTCGCTGGCGCGCACCAATGTCGCGGCATCGCCGCTCGGCAGCACCGAAGGCTTCGAGGAAGTCTGGAACCACGTCGCACAGAAACTACTGACGTCGTACACGGACGAGTCCTATGTGTCGGAAGACTACGGCCGCGAGCTGTCAGGCGCGCGCGCCCAGGCCGTGGACGTCGAACGCGTCAGCGACGATCCGCCGGAGCGCGTGAGCGCGTGGCTCGGCACCATCGCCACGAGCGCGCTGCGCAGCCTCGACCTGCAGCTGTTCCTCGATCTTCTCCGGATCGAAGAGGACGACGAGCGGTGGGGCGAGCTGATGACGCCAGTGGTGTCGCTGCTCGAGGATCTGCTCCTGGTGGGCGACTTCGACGCCGCATCGGCGCTGCTGACGATTGTCGTCGGCGAAGCGTCCGGGGCCGGATCGAAGGCCCACCGTCAGCACGCGACGATCGCCATCGACATGCTCGTCGGTGGATCGATGATGCGCCACATCGTGACGCACCTCGCCACGATCGACGAGCCGCAGTTCGAGCGGGTCAAGGCGCTCTCGGTGTCGCTCGGCGAGGTCTTGGTGCGGCCGTTGGCGGAAGCACTCTCGGTCGAGTCGCGTCCGCGCACGCGTCAGCGGCTCACGGCGATTCTGCTGGCGTTTGGCGCGGTCGCTCGGCGCACGATCGAACGACTCAAGGGCTCGCAGAACCCCGCCGTGCGCCGGACCGCCATCCAGATGATGCGCGAGTTCGGCGGCAGCGACGCGCTGCCTGACCTGACCGAGCTGCTCGACGACAACGAGCCGCAGGTCCAGCGCGAGGCCGTGCGCGCGATTCTCAACGTCGGCACGGAGGCGGCGTACAAAATTCTCGAGCAGGCGCTGACGACCGGAACGCTCCAGTCGCGCGAGGCGATCATGCAGTCCATCAGCACGGTGCGCGACGAGCGCGCGACGCCGCTGTTCGCCTACATCCTCGAACACGTGGACCATCGCGGCGCGCTCAGGCCGGTCTACCTGAGCGCGATCGAGTCGCTCGGCGCGCTGAAGGATCCCTCCGGCATTCCACCGCTGAAGGATGCGCTGAGAAAAGGCGAGTGGTGGGCGCCCCGCCGAACGGCGGCGCTCCGGCACGCGGCAGCTGCCGCCCTCGGACGCATCGGCACGCCCGAAGCCATCGCTGCGCTCGAGGAAGCGGCCGCCGAAGGCAGCCGCGGCGTGCGCGCGGCGGCCCGCGGCCATCTTCCCCACCGGGGGAACCGGTGACGACGCCGCCGCGCCTGCAGCTGGCCGACGAGCTGCTGCGTCGCTTCGCCGCGACGCTCCGATCGGCGCAGCTGTACTCGAAGGGCCACCCGATCATCGCGCGGAACCTCGAATCGCTGGCGACAGCCCTTCAGCTGCTCCACAGCCTCCAGCCGTCGATCGTCGTCGGCCTCGTCGCCGACGAAGTGATTGTGGACGACATGCCGATGTCGAAAGCCGACACGATGGGCCCCCTCGTTCGGCGCCTGCAGTCGGCCGGCGTCGAGCGCATCACCATCGATCGGGGCGTGACGATGGAGGAGCTCGTCCTGTTCGTCGAGGCGTTCACGTCCATCGAGCAGGATCACGCGGTCGATGGGACGGCGGCGTTTCCGACCATGGCGCACGTCCGGGTCGGACGGGTCACGGTCGGCCAGCGCGTCGAGGGCAGCGCCACCGACATGGCGACAATCAGGCGTCTGTACAACGATGCCGTGTCGGCCGCCAACAGCGTGTACGACAGTGCGCAGACCGAAGGCAAGCCGGACATGTCGATCGCCCGCACGATGATCGATGGGCTGGCACAGGCCGTCGCGCACAACCGGACGGCCCTGCTCGCGCTGACCACGCTCAAGAACTACGACAATTACACGTTCACGCACATGGTGAACGTCTCGGTGCTGACGATGGGCCAGGCGCGAGGCCTCGGCATCGACGGTCCCCTGCTGCGCGAATTCGGCCTGGCGGCGCTCATGCACGACATCGGCAAAGTGCGCACGCCGATCGACATCCTGAACAAACCGGACCGCCTCGACGAGAGGGAATTCGCGATCATGAAGCGCCACACGCTCGATGGCGCCGAAATCCTTCGTCAGACACCGGATGTGCCGACGCTCGCGCCCGTCGTGGCGTTCGAGCATCATCTGCGAATGGACGGCAGCGGCTACCCCGCGGGAGTGGTCCGCACGTCGCTCAATGTCGGGACCATGCTGTGCAGCATCGCCGACGTGTACGACGCCATGCGCTCGCAGCGCGGCTATCAACAGTCGTTCCCGACCGAGCGTATCCTCGAAGTGCTCAAGCGGAATGACGGCCAGCACTTCGATCAGCACCTCGTCCGGCGGTTCGTCCAGTTGATCGGCATCTATCCGGTCGGAACGATCGTCCGGCTCGACACAGGCGAGGTCGGCGTCGTACAACGGGTGTATGCGCCGGATCCGTACCGCCCGCACGTGCGAGTCCTCGTCGGTCGCGAGGGCGCGCGGCTCGAGCTGCCCTACGACATCAACCTGTGGGAAACGACCGACAACCCTCAACTGCCGAAGTCGATCGTGGCACCGCTCGATCCCGCCGACTTCTCCTTCGATCCGCTGACGTTGATATGAAGGCGACGGCACTCGTCCTGGCTCTCGCGCTCCTTGCCGTGGCGCAGCGCCCGGCGGCGGTCGATCCGCCGACGCTCGCGGTGATCCTCGTCGTGGACCAGATGCGCGCGGATTACGTCGAACGGTTCAAGGGCGACTGGACCGGCGGACTGAAACGCCTCGTCACCGAAGGCGCCTGGTTCACGCGGGCCGCGTATCCGTACCTGCTCACCATCACCTGCCCCGGGCACGCGACGATTTCCACGGGCACCCTTCCGAGCACGCATGGCGTCTTCTCGAACCAGTGGTGGGACCGGGAGTCCGGACGGCAGATGCAATGCGCGGAGGATCCGTCGGCGACCAACTTCGGCTACGACGGTCCCGGCAAGGACCACAACAGCGCGTATCGCCTGCGAGTCCAGACGTTCGCCGATCGTCTGCGGGCGGAGCGCGCCGCGCGGGTCGTCACGCTGTCGGCCAAGGCGCGCAGCGCGATCATGCTGGCGGGGCATGGTGGAGACGCGGTGACGTGGTTGAGCGAAGCAAGCGACACGTGGCTCACTTCGTCGGCATTTGCGGCGGCGCCCGTACCCGAGGCCAAGCACTTCATCGACGGTCATCCGGTCGCAATCGATTTCGGCAAGAGCTGGACGCCGCTCCGGCCGGCCGCAAGCTATCCGGAGATTGACGCAGCGCCAGGCGAGCGTCCGCCCCCGGGGTGGACATCGTCGTTCCCGCACATATTGAACGGCACGTCGGGCAAGCCCGACGCGGCCTTCAGAGCGCAGTGGGACACCAGCCCGTTCGCAGACGCGTACCTCGGGGCGATGGCGGCGTCACTCGTCGACCAGTTTCGGCTGGGGAGACATGACGGCATCGATCTCTTGGGCGTCAGCTTCACGGGCCTCGATCGCGTAGGCCACAAGTTCGGTCCCAGGAGCCAGGAAGTCCGCGACCAACTCGCGCGGCTGGACGTCACGCTGGGCGGGCTGCTGGATCACCTCGATCGATCGGTCGGTCGCGGGCGCTACGTCGTCGCGTTGTCGTCCGATCACGGCGTCACACCGGTACCCGAACAACTGGTGGCCGAGCATGTCGACGCCGGGCGCATCGACGCGGCGAAGATCGTCGAACACGTCGAGGCCCTGATTGCGCCGGCGCTCGGCGCCGGTCCGCACGTCGCGAAGCTCGATGGCCGCGACGGAAACGTGTACTTCGCGAACGGCGCGTACGAGCGGCTGCGCGCCGCGCCGCGTGTGCTCGACGAAGTCGTGCGAACCATCGCGGCGGCGCCAGGCGTGGGACATGTGTTTCGGAGCGAGGACCTGAAAGGCGCGCGCGGCGATTCGGATCCGTGGCGGCGCGCGGCCGCGCTCAGCTACGTCGAGGGGCGGAGCGGCGACCTCATCATCGCGCCGCGACCCGGTTGGGTCTCGTCCAACGAGGCGGCCGCTCACGGCACGGCCTCGCCCGACGATCAACGCGTCCCGATTCTCTTCATGGGCAACGGCATCAAGGCCGGGCGGTACGAGCAACCCGTGACGCCGGCGGACATCGCGCCGACACTGGCGGCGCTCTGCGGGATCGCGCTGCCGCAGGCGGAGGGTCGCGCGCTGCGCGTTGCCCTGCAGTGAAGAAGAACCCGAAAAGCGTCGTCCCGTTCTTCGCCCGCGTGCTCTCCGTCGTCCGGCGCATTCCGCCGGGACGCGTGTCGACCTATGGCGACGTCGCGGCGATGGCCGGCCAGCCGCGCGCGGCGCGTGCCGTCGGCAACATCATGCGCGATTGCCGACGTCCCGATGTGCCGTGTCACCGCGTGATCGCGGCCGGCGGCCGTCTGGGCGGCTATGGCGGAAACGAAGGGCTGAAACGGGCGCTGCTGGCGGCGGAAGGCCTGGTCGTCTCGGGCTCGCGGGTCCGCGAGCTCGAGCGGGTCCGATTCAAACGATTGCCCAGGAACTCTCGTATCTCCTAGCGTGGCCGCCCCAAAGCAACGCCCGCCGATTCCCTTCCCGTCTAAAGAAGCGAAGGTGAGCCAGGGCGCGACCCATGCCGATACAGACGATCTCGTCACTCGCTGCCAGGCCGGAGACGTCGACGCGTTCGAAATGCTCTACCGCCAGCACGCGGCGCGGATTTACACGCTGGCTTGCCGAATGGGCGGATCGGTCGAGGACGGCGAGGACCTGCTACAGGAGATCTTCCTGCAGGCCTACCGCAAGATTGGCAGCTTCAAGCGGGACGCTGCCGTCGGGACGTGGCTCTATCGGCTCGCGCTCAATCACTGCCTGGACTACGTCCGCAGCCGGCAGGCCAAGATGAGCAAGCTCACCGAGACGCTCGACGCCGAGACGTCGTTCGAGCCGATGGCGCGGCGGGAGACGCCGATTGCCCGCATGGATCTCGAACGGGCGCTGGAGCGGCTGCCGGAAGGATGCCGCGAAGCTTTCGTGCTCCACGACGTGGAAGGGTTCGATCACAAAGAGGTGGGCGAGTTGCTCGGGATTGCCGAGGGCACCTCGAAGTCGCAAGTGTTCAAGGCGCGCGCGAAGCTGCGCGCGCTGCTCCGGCGCAACTGACATGCATCCGAACGAAACAGCCATCCACGACTACGTCGACGATGTGCTGGAGCTCCGCGAACGCACCGAGCTCGAACGTCACCTCGCCGGCTGCAGCCAGTGCCGCCGGCTCGTCGACGACCTCCGGGAGATCCGAAAAGCCTTTGGGGGATTGAAAGACGATCTGCGCGAGCCGCCGGTGCGTGCGTGGGCGCGGCTCGAGCGCGCGATCAGGCTGGAATCAGAATCACGATCCACGCACAACCTGCAGGGTAGGGGCGGTTCGCGAACCGCCCCCACGCTTTCTCTGCGTTCAATGTCGTGGCTTGGAGCGGCGGCGGTGCTGATCCTCGCGACGGTCGTCGGCCTCCAGTTCCGGGCGGGTCGGCGCGCGACGCCCACATCGTCGACATCGACTCCGGGCGCGTCCGTCGCAGCCGGCGACGCCGCGCAAGCGGTGGAAGCCGAGCTGCGCGCGGCCGAAGAGCACTACACGAAGGCGATCACAGGGCTGGAGCAGATCACGAAGACCGAACAAGGCGCGCTCGATCCGGGCACGGCGGCGACGCTCCAGAAGAACCTCGCCGTGATCGATCAGGCGATCAGCGAGAGCCGCGCCGCGCTGCGGACGCAGCCGGCCAGCGAGCCGGCGCAGGAGAGCCTCATGGAGAGCTTCAAGGCGAAGATCGCGCTCCTGCAGGATACGGTGGCGCTCATCAACGAAATGCGCAAAGGCAACGACGCAGGGGCGGCACGCATCGTGTCCGGCCTCAAACCAAAGGGCAACTGACATGCGACGCACACTTTCCTTCCTGGTCGTCGGCGCAGCGCTCGGGGCGGTTCCGGCCGCCGCGCAGGACCCCGATGTCCACATCGTGATCCGCGACGTGGTGAAGACGGTCACGGCACGCGCCTATCAGGGACGGACCAGGAACAACGGTCCCGAGCAGACCGAAAACTTTTCGCGAAAGGTGCGGGTGGGACGGGACGGCCGCGTCAGCATCTCCAATGTCGCCGGCGACATCAAGGTAACGGGCGGTTCTGGCGATGACATGACGATCGATGCCGTCAAACGCACGCGTGGGGATCGGAGCGAGTTGGCCGCGGTGCAGATTATCGTGGACGATCGGCCGGGACGCGTCGAGGTCCGCACGGAGTACCCGAACAACTGGGGCTACCGGAACCGCAACATCGACGTGTCGGTCGACTACACGGTGGTCGTGCCGGCCACGGCGACAGTCGACGTGAAGTCGATCTCGGGGACCGTCACCGTGACGGGTATCCAGGGCGCGGTCCGGGCGGAATCCATCAGTGGAACCGTCAGGACCTCGGCAACGCCGAAGCTGACGGCGAAGACTGTCTCGGGGGATCTGGAACTCGTCAGTGCGCCGGCCGACTCGGATCTCACGGCGACAACTATCAGCGGCAACATCCGCGCGAAGGGGCTCAAAGTCCGCTCGCTGGAGCTCGGCAGTGTCAGTGGCGACCTGACCGTCACCGATATCGCCTGCGACCGTCTTGGCGTGAAATCCGTCAGCGGCAACGTCGAATTCGCCGGGACGCTGGGCAAGGGCGGTCGCTACGACATCAACTCGCATTCCGGGAGCATTCGTCTCGCGCTGGCGGGCACGACCGGGTTCGAGCTCAATGCCAACAGCTTCAGCGGCTCGATCCGATCCGATTTTCCGGTGACACTCGGCGGGTCCGGCGATCGTAACGATCGACGTCGGTATGGACCCGGACGCGCGACACACGCGGTTTTTGGCGACGGTAGCGCCACGCTGAATATTCGGACATTCAGCGGCGACATCATCATTACCAAACGCTGAGCTGGCTTCCCACTTCGGCACTGCGCTTGCTTCTCCGGCACTGCGCGTGCTGAACGTCGCTATAATTGAGCGAGTTTCAGCTCCGCTGTTGCTGGAAGCTGATCGGAGGCCAGGCATGAAACGGAAGGTTTTCGTCGGAGCTCTCGTGGGGGCGCTCGCGGCCAGTACAGCCTTTGCGCAATCGGCCGGCAAAGGCGGCCAGACGTCGAAGGAAGGACATACGGCCCCGAAGCCCCAGCCAATGACGGAGGCCTCACCCACGGCCCCGGACGGCAGCTTGACGCTCGGCACCGTGCACATCCCGAAAGGCGTGAAGGCCGACGGCAAGCCGTTGGCGGCCGGGACCTATCAGGTGCGGCTGACGTCGGACACGGCCGGGCCGATCGCCAAAGGGCAAACCGCGTCGCTCGAGCGCTGGGCGGAATTCGTGAAGGGCGGCAAAGTCGTTGGACGGGAGGTCGTGACGATCATTCCGCAATCGGATGTCGCCAAAGTGCAAAAGGACACGCCGCCGCACGCAGGCTCATCGAAAATTGAAACGTTGAAGGGCGGCGACTACATGCGGCTCTGGATCAATCGCGGCGGGAATCACTACCTGGTGCACTTTCCGGTCGCGTAACCACTTGTAGGGACTAGGGGACTAGGGGACTAAAGAACTCCTCAGTCTTTAGTTGTCCCCAGTCCCCAAGTCCCCACATCCCCTCGTTCTCATACAGCCATCACGTCGAACTGTTCGTGATGCAGGTGGACGTCGGCCTTGATGCTGACGTCCTTGCCGATCGACTGTTTCAGGTCCTTCAGAACGGCCTGTTCCTCTTCCTTCAGCGCCCGCGCGATGTCCGGGTTCACGCGTAACAGCAGCCGGTGGCCGTTGAGATCCGGCGACACTTTCTTCACCTCGTTCAGGATCTCGTAGCAGATCGTCGAGCTCGATTTGATGACGCCACTGCCCGAACAGTACGGGCACGGCTCGGTGAGCACGCGCTCGAGGCTCTGCTTCACGCGCTTCCTCGTGATGATCACCAGGCCGAAATCCGACACCTGGAGCGCCTTCGACGGCGAGCGGTCCTTCTTCAGCTCCTGCTCCACCGCCTGCAGCACCTTCTGGCGGTTCTTCTTGTCCTCCATGTCAATGAGGTCGAGCACGATGATGCCGCCGAGGTCGCGCAGCCGAATCTGCCGGACGATCTCCTTCACCGCCTCGAGATTGGTCTTGACGATGGTGTCCTCGAGCCGGCCCGCGGTCTTCTTGCCGACGTAGCGCCCGGTGTTCACGTCGATCGCGACCAGCGCTTCGGTCTGGTTGATCACGATTGAGCCGCCGGACTTCAGCCACACCTTGCTCTTCAGCGCCTTGTCGATCTCGCCCTGGATGCCGTACTCGTCGAAAATCGGAAACGGCTTCGCGTACAGCTTCACCTTCGGGGCAAGGCTGGGCATGATGCGCTCGACGAGCTCGAGGACGCGCTGGTATTCGGTCGCGTTGTCGATGCGGATCGCCTGGTAGTCTTCCGTCAGCAGATCGCGCAGCAGCCGGCTGACGATGCTCTGCTCCTGGTAGAGGACCGCCGGCGCGCGCGACCCCTCCGTGCGCTGGCGGATTTCCTTCCAGATCTTGTGGAACGCCACGAGGTCGCTGACGATGTCGTCCTTCGGGCGTCCGCTGGCCGCGGTCCGAATGATCACGCCGCCGTTGAACCCGGTCTGCTCACGGAACTCGCGGACAATGCCGCGCAGGCGACCCCGCTCTTCCCGCGACTCGATTTTGCGTGAGACGCCGATGTGGTCCACGGTCGGCATGAAGACGAGAAAACGCCCTGGCATCGTGACGTGCGACGTGAGGCGCGCGCCCTTGGTACCGAGCGGCTCCTTCACGACCTGGACGATGATTTCCTGCCCCTCGCGCAGCAACTCCTCGATCTTCGCCCTCGGCCGATCCCGGTCGCCCCTTGACTCCGCTCGCCCTTCGGCGCGCTCGGGGCGAGGCTGAGCTCCGTCCTCGTCGTCGAGCTTGTCGAATTCTTCTGGGTTGATCACGTCGTCGACGTAGAGAAACCCGTCGCGCTCGAGGCCAAGGTCGATGAACGACGACTGCATGCCGGGCAGCACCTTCGACACGCGCCCCTTGTAGACGTTGCCGACGACGCTGCGCTGCCGCTCGCGTTCGACGAAGATTTCCGCGACGAGATCGTCCTCGAGGATGGCCACCATGGTCTCGTGGCCGTTGGAGGAGACGATCATCTCCTTGTTCATCACGAACTCCAGAGCAGACCTAAAGGCCTGCGCTACGAGTACTCGTAGCGCAGCCCTTCAGGGCTGCGGTTAGTTCGTGAATCTGCGCATACGTACGTTCAGTACCAGCCCGAAGCCAGCGAGCGTCGCGATCATCGACGAGCCGCCATAGCTCATGAGCGGGAGGGTGAGTCCTTTGACGGGCGCCAGCCCTGCCGACATGGTCACGTTGTAGACCACCTGGAAGGTGAAGCTGGCGAGAACGCCAAGTACGAGATACGAGCCGAGGCGATCCTTGGAAAGCCGCGCCGCCTCGAGCGTGCGCAAAATCACGAACAGATACAGGCCGAGCGCCACCAGGACGCCGGCAAACCCCTGTTCCTCG
>Ga0114129_10004434_pt1 | contig 19818 bp, 14 predicted proteins | sample RhiMetdeltSRZDD1_FD_80071 | JGI IMG/M metagenome (GOLD analysis project Ga0114129, IMG submission 80071) | Populus rhizosphere microbial communities from Tennessee, USA - Rhizosphere MetaG P. deltoides SRZDD1 (version 2) (version 2) | ecosystem: Host-associated > Plants > Roots > Rhizosphere >...
CATTTAACTTCTTTCAGAGATGCTTGCCGCGGCTCACAATAGGTTCAATCCCCGTTAGCGTAGTTAGTTTCTGAAAGATGTTGAATCCGTCGTACGTCACGACAAGCTGAAGCGTATCGGACACCCGCTCCGCGTTCAGTTACTTGGCTCTCGCGATCGCCACCCGCAGAGCTCTTCCTGCGTGGACCGCCGCAAGATGTCGACGGTATTCCTCCGATGCGTACAAATCGGAATTCGCGTCAACGCCATCACAGATGCGTGCGGTTGCAGCGGCTATAGTTTGTTCGTCAAGCTGTTTGCCGATGATTGCATCTTCCGTTGCTCGCGGGCGATAAGCCTTGCTGGCTACACCTGTGACGCCGATGCTGACAGCTGAACAACTACCGTTTCCATCGAGCGATAGGTTGACGGCAACGCCGACAACAGCAAATCCGGAAGCTGGATGCGGTACTTTTTGATAAGCCTGTCCAAAGCGTCCTTGCGGTTTCGCGATCCGTATCTCGCGAAGGATCTCACCTGGCTGGAGGGCTGTTGTCAGAAGGTCTACGAAAAACCCTTCGGCTTTCATCGTTCGCTCACCGTTTGGCCCGATAAGAACGACGTCAGCATTCAATGCGATAGCCGCGGCCGGCCAATCTCCCGCCGGATCTGAGTGCGCCAGGCTTCCGCCAATCGTCCCTTTATTTCGTACTTGAACATCGCCGATGCTTGCCCCGCAATCCGGCAGGAGTGGACAGATGCGTTGTAAGAGCTCCGACGACTCGATTTGATAATGAGTCGTCGTCGCGCCGATAAGAATCTGATCGCCTTGTTCACGGATATACGCAAGATCCGGTATACGCGCGATGTCAACCAGCCGCTGTGGCTGTGCCAGCCTCAGTTTCATCGCCGGAATCAAGCTGTGTCCGCCCGCCAACACTTTCGTGCCGTCAGGATCCTGGGCCAACAGTGACACAGCGTCTTTTAGAGTTCTGGGCGCTTCATATTCGAATTGTGCGGGAATCATGGTCGTTCTCCTAGTGATTACTATTCAAGATCTTCCACACTGCTTCGGGCCTGATCGGCATATCGAGGTGTTTCACACCAAACGGTGCTAATGCATCAACAATGGCGCCCACTATCGCGGGAGTAGCTCCAATCGTGCCAGCCTCTCCGACTCCTTTGACGCCAAGCGGATTCACAGGCGAAGGCGTCTCCGTACGGTCCAGTTCGAAATCTGGAATATGCGATGCGCGCGGTAACGCGTAGTCCATTAATGTCCCCGTCACGAGTTGTCCCTGTTCGTCATAGACAACTTCTTCGTAAAGAGCCTGACCTATCGATTGAACGATACCGCCGTGCACCTGACCATCAACCAGAAGTGGATTGATGACTTTGCCGCAATCATCGACCGCGACGTAGCGTAAAAACTTAATGTCGCCAGTTTCGCCATCAACTTCAACGACTGCGATGTGCGTACCAAACGGGAAGGTAAAATTCTTTGGCTCGAAGAAATATGTTGCGGAGAGTCCGGGCTCAGTATCAGGTGGCAAGTCTTTCGCGACGTGAGCGGCAAGCGCTACCTCTTGGATGGTCAGACTTGCTCTACCTTCAACTTCTGGTTCGGGAAGCGCGCCAGCTGGAGCTTCGCCCACGGGCACAACTGGATCTGACGTACCGGCAGCCGCTGCCTTTGCTGCCTGCACGGAGTATCGACCACCTTCGAAGGAGAGCCGAGACGCATCTGACTTCAACATGTGCGCGGCGATTTTGTGAGCTTTCTCTTTTAGCTTTTGAATAGCCACAAATACGGCCGTCCCACCGACAGCCGTTGCGCGACTGCCGAATGTGCCTATGCCGTATTGCACAATTCCGGTGTCGCCATGAATCACCGACACATCGCCAATATCTACACCTAGTTCGTCTGCAGCAATTTGCGCGAAGGATGTCTCTTGTCCCTGACCGTGGGGAGAGGCGCCGGTAAGGATCGTGACCTTCCCTGTAGGTTCAATGCGGACCGTAGCGCTCTCCCAACCGCCGGCAGGCATTGCTTGGGATGGTCCCAAAGCGCAAATCTCAACATAGGTCGAAACACCGATTCCGAGTAGACGACCTTCTGCGCGTCCCTTCTTCTGTTCTTCGCGCAGTTTCGCGTAACCGGCAATTTGCTGCGCCTTGTCAAGCGCCGCCGCGTAATTGCCGCTGTCATACTCGAGACCGGTTGCCGTGTGAAATGGAAACTCAGTAGCGGCCGGGAAATTTCGCCTTCGAACCTCTGCCGGGTCGATTCCGAGTTCTGCAGCGACGAGATCCATTGCGCGTTCTACTACGTATGTTGCTTCTGGTCGGCCGGCGCCGCGATAGGCATCGGTCGCCATCTTGTTCGTAAAACACCCCGTAATATTCATTTGGATCGCGGGAATCTTGTAAGCGCCAGACAGCATTAATCCCGTTAGCGTGGGAATAGCCGGGGTCAATAGTTGGCGGTAGGCGCCGAGGTCGGCGAACACGCTGTATCGGAGGCCTGTGATGGTGCCGTCGCTTTTGCAACCAATTTCGATATAACCGACCTGACCACGTCCATGAATAGTCGCCTGCATATTCTCTCGACGAGTCTCTATCCACTTGACCGGTTTTCCCAGCTGAATTGAAATCCAGCCGAGCAGCGCTTCTTCTCCGTACACATTTAGTTTTGAGCCAAAGCCGCCACCAACTTCCGGTGTAATGACGCGCAGCTTGTTCTCGGGAATGCCAATCATCAGCGCGAGTTGCGTCCGCAGTAGATGAGGAATCTGCGTAGAAGACCATACAGTTAACTCTTCCTCGCCTGGAAAATATCGCGCCAGCACGCCGCGCGGCTCCATGGCAATCGGAGCCAGACGATTGTGCAGAATTCGCTGTTTGATTATGCGATCAGCGGAAGCTAGTGCAGCGTCGATGTCGCCTTCGCCTGAAGTCATCTTGTAAGCGATGTTGTCACCGAAGTTCTCATGAATGACAGTGATACCCTTTGCTGCTTCTTCGACATCCACCAACACCGGAAGATCTTCGTAGTCGACCATGACCAAGTCGACAGCATCGCGCGCTGAGTAGCGGTCCGTCGCAACAACTGCAGCTATGGGGTGGCCGACGAACAGAACCTTATCGGTTGCCAGCGGTCGAAAGTCAGGTACCTTCAAATCGGGAAGGGCACTCGCACAGGGGACTGGCCCAAGTTTGTTGGCGATATCTTTACCAGTGTAAACGGCGATAACCCCTGGTGATTCGAGGGCCGCACTCACGTCGACCGACTTTATGCGCGCGTGTGCATAGATAGACCTGACGAAACAAACGTGCAACGTATCGGGAAGCCGAACATCGTCGACGTAGTGAGCCAGCCCTTTGATCAAGCGCGGATCTTCAGTTCGCTTGACCCTCTGCCCGACGTATTTAGGTGTTGGCATAAAGGCTCCTTTGGTGCTTAGAGCTTTGTACTTGCTGCTTTTAGGACGCTGCCTTCTTAGCAGCGTACTCAACTGCTTCAATAATGTGTTGATAGCCAGTGCAGCGACAGAGATTCCCATCAAGGCCATGGCAAATCTCTTCGCGCGAAGGATTGCTGTTTCGTTCCAATAACTGGGCTGCCGTAACAATCATCCCCGGCGTGCAGTAGCCGCATTGCAGACCATGCCGCTCCCAGAATCCTTCTTGCACCGGATGCAATTCGCCATTCTTTGCGAAGCCTTCGATTGTCGTGATTGATGATTCAGTAGCCTGCACCGCAAACATAGTGCACGATTTAACCGCCTGACCATCCACCATTATCGTGCAGGCGCCGCACAGAGACGTTTCACACCCAACGTGTGTTCCGGTTAGCCCAAGGACGTCACGAATGTAATGGACTAGCAACATCCGTGGCTCGACTTCATCATGGTGAGCGACACCATTGACAGTTAGGCTGATAGCTTTCTTCATGAGCTACCTCCCTCTTGATGATTTCTGGCTGGGAAGAAGTTTCTGCCGGGAGTTTCTATTTCAGTTTGTACGGATTGTCAATCAGGATAGCGCTGCCACTACACAGTGGCTTTATGAATCTGTCTTTTCAGCCGATGAATGGTTCGTCTGACCATTTTCAGTTCGGCATGGTCATGCGCGGCTAGCGCTGCCTGACGTTTGGTCTTTAATTCGCGAATCCGAGCTTTAATGCCTGTCTTGTCCACGCCGACTACATCGTGATGTTCATGCTGAATACCGAGGGATTTTGCAATAGCCACTATCAAATGGCCTTTATTCATTTGCGTGTAGCCTTGCACTGCGTCATGTTCAATTCCTTTGGCAATCTCACGCAGTTCTGCGACGGTTTTATGTTTGAGTTCCTCGTAGGTATGCGTCATAGGTCTCCTTAGAAATCGATCCGTAAAAATATCTGCTCCAAATGATGTTTCATGTGGTCTGCATAATCGCGAATGAAATACTCGAGCGTCACGGGCTCTTTCGTGTCGACTGTTTGAAACGCGATTTGATCTAGGTTATGGTTTGTACGCTCTCGTTCGAGAGTGATCGGCGAAATGAACGACGCCAGGTGGACAAGGTGCAGATTGTAGAGCTTCCAAAGTTGCACCAGCTGTGACCACTCGGCATCGTTATAGTGCTGAACCTCTACCCACTGGTCGCCATCATATCCAGGGAATACCAACTCATTTGTGAACTGTGCACGCACGAATCGCTGATGGTTGTTCGCTGCTGAGTCGATGAGGTGGCCAAGAATTTGTTTGCGCGTCCAGCCATCGTTTTTCGCCGTTTGCATCACTTGATTTTCGTCCAATGCGAGCATACGCGCGGCACTTGACTCAATCGTGCGGTCAAGCTCGTTAAGAAACTCTGAGAATGAATTCGACTCGACGGGCATGCGAAAGCCGGTCACTGGTGGACTCGTAATTAAGAATTGATTGCACCGTCATAATAGCCTAGTGAGTTACTGATGTGAAACCTCTGAAAGCCGGGAGACTCAAGAATGGATAAGCTCAAAGTTACTCAACAGATCCTCGCATTCGCTATATTCGCGCTACTCGTTTCCATTTTGGCGATTAACGCGGAAGGCCAAACGAACGTGCCGTCAAAGGAGACAGAGCTTTATGACCAGATCAAAGCTTTTTCGCTCACCGGCGGAGTTGTTAGAGTTGGACCCACAACACTGGATTCTCTCGGAGCGTACATCAACTAAGAGCCTGTGATCTTATTGGAACTGGTTATGCTTCAGGATCGTTAGTGGTCGTATGAAATGGCGGTCGCGCATTCAGATACCAGTCCTACCGCAACTTCGAGGCCACCGGCTGCATCCCATCTTTCGAATGAGAAAGAGAACCTGGTTTGCTGTTTTATCAGTCTTCTTGTTGCTGCTGTTTGTTACCGGCATTGCGGGTAAATTACGCGATACCGCAGTCTTCTATCTGCACGTAGCACGTCTCTATACTAAATCACCGGATTCGCGCATTGCGATGCCGTTGGAAAACATCCGTAAGCAACAGATCGCGGATACGTGGCACGCGCCTCGAGGCATTGACCGGGTTCATGAAGGTCAGGACATCTTTGCTGCCAAAGGCACACCAGTCTTGTCGGCAACTTCGGGATATGTATACAACATCGGTGAGAACAATCTCGGCGGGCAGACGGTCTCAGTGATTGGCCGTGGCGGGCGCGTCTACTACTACGCCCATCTTGATGCCTACGCGCCACGTCTTCAGGAAGGTGATTTGGTAACCACGCGAACAGTTCTTGGGTACGTTGGTACTACGGGGAACGCTCAGGGAACGCCGCCGCATCTTCACTTTGGTATCTATACTTCGGATGGTGCAATTAATCCGTTGCCGCTACTTATTGATCGCACCGCACGGAACGCATCAGGTACCACCACCCGACCAAGCACGCGACGCCCGGTGGTGAATCGCAGCGTGTGATCGGCCAAAATAAATCAGACACCACTGGCTTTAGCCACGTGGTTCTTCAACTTCAGCCTACACAAGTTCTTCTCTCATTCTCCCCAAGCTTTAACTTGGGGCCAGCGAGCTGTTCAACGATCGGAACCGTTTTAACGGTTTCTCAATTCCCGCATTACGCGAGTGGTTGCGTTACATATAAACCGTTGAAACGGTTCGCATCATAAACGCCTGACGGATCCCCAAGCTAAAGCTTGGGGAGAATGAGAGAAGAACTTGTGTAGGCTGAAGTTGAAGCACCACGTGGCTAAAGCCAGTGGTGTCCAAGTAATTCACGAGGCGGAAAAGTTGAAAGATCGAATCTTAAGCGAACCATGCACCGCGCTCGATTTGACTGACGACACAAATCACCTTATTGTTCTGTCAGTCAAATAGTCAGATTTTACCGCGCTGATTACGAAGCCAAAGTCAGCCAGTTTGATTCAAGCAATTCTTTCGTCTCACTCATTCGAGTGGGTCGAAGCCTACACTCGATAATTAAAAAGTCATTGGAAGGAGCAAACGCATGCGAATGCGATCTCGGTCTCTCCCTGTCTCTGTTCTTGCACTGGTTTTTCTCGTCGCGGCCTTTGTCCTGGCACCTCGTTCACACGCAGGCGGTTCTGCGCAAGACCCACCGCAAACACCGCCCGCAGGCGCGCAGGAACGTCCGGGGCGACCGGAACAGACAACAGAGCCTAAGCCTTACGACAAAGTAATCACCAAGGAAGCAAAATCGGATCTCGGTATCTTCACCGTCCACACCATCAAGGAGAAGGTCTACTACGAGATCCCCAAGAGTGAGCTCGATAAAGAATTTCTCTGGGTCAGCCAAATCGCGAGAACAACTCTTGGAGTTGGCTATGGCGGACAGGCTGCCGGCAATCGCGTGGTCCGTTGGGAGCGGAAGGGCAATCGCATTCTTCTGAGAAACGTAGCGTATGACGTTGTCGCAGATTCCAAACTGCCGGTGTCGCGCGCGGTTCAGGCTTCCAACAACGACACTATCATCATGGCCTTCAATGTCGAAGCCTTTGGAAAAGATGATGCTGCGGTGATTGATGTGACGCGTCTGTTCACCACTGAGGTTACAGAATTCAGTGCGCGCACGAGGCTGCGTGCTCGTGGGTTCGATGCAAGTCGCTCCTTCATTGAGAAGACGAAGTCGTTTCCAACGAACATCGAAGTTGAAGTGTCGCAAACCTACACTTCTCCTCCAGATGTCACTCCTGCCGGCGGTGGTGGCCCGGCACCCGCACCCCCACCAAATCCATTCGCTCAAGGCATGCGTGCGGGCACAAATGCCACGGTCGTGATGCATTACAGCATGGTGAAGCTACCTGAAAAACCAATGATGCCCCGGCTCTTCGATGAGCGTGTTGGTTATTTCACAGTCAGACAAGTGGATTACGGCGTAGACGAGCATCGAGCACCGCAAAGGACCTATATCACACGCTGGCGTCTCGAGAAGAAAGATCCCAACGCCGAACTGTCAGAACCCGTGAAGCCTATTGTTTATTATGTCGATCCAGCGACACCGACGAAGTGGGTGAAATGGATCAAGAAGGGGATTGAAGATTGGCAGCCCGCTTTCGAGGCGGCTGGGTTCAAGAACGCGATCATCGCTAAGGACGCACCTTCAAAAACGGAAGATCCATACTGGGATCCGGAAGACGCGCGCTATTCCGTCATTCGTTACCTTCCTTCCACGATTGAGAACGCGTCCGGACCGCATGTTTCAGATCCCCGTACTGGCGAAATCATCGAGTCAGATATTCAGTACTATCACAACGTAATGAACCTCGCTCGTGACTGGTATTTCATTCAAGCCGGACCGCTGGACTCTCGGGCCCAGAAGCTCCCGCTGCCAGACGACCTGATGGGCCGGCTGGTGGAATATGTTATTGCGCACGAAGTTGGCCACACGCTCGGCTTCCAACACAACATGAAAGCGAGTGCTACCTACGAGGCCGCAAAGATCCACGATCCCCAATGGCTTAAGACAATGGGTCATACGCCAACCTTGATGGACTACAGTCGCTTCAACTATGTGGCCCAACCCGAAGACCACGTGGCGGTGGAAGATCTGATTCCTCGAATTGGTCCCTACGACAAGTGGGCTACGATGTGGGGCTACAAACTAATTCCGGGCGCGCACACTCCTGACGACGAGAAGAAGACGCTCGACAGTTGGGCGCGCGAGCAGGATTCAAAGCCCTGGCTACGTTTTTCGACAGCTGATGCGCGTGGTTCCGATCCGGGTGAAAATACTGAAGCGGTTGGCGATGCTGATGCGATCGCCTCGACTGGTTATGGACTTAAGAATCTCCAGCGAGTGTCGGACATGTTGTTGACGGCAACGTCCAAACAGGGTGAGCCGTACGACGATCTGGAGGAGATCTATGGACGTATGTTGGGTCAATGGGCGACTGAGCTAAATCACGTTGCTGCAATCGTGGGTGGCTTCAATTCGCAGCAGAAGCACGCCGGTCAAGATGGAGTTCGGTTCGTGATCGTTCCACGCGATCGCCAGGCGGCAGCTGTTCGCTTCCTGAACGAGAACGCGTTTGCGACACCGACCTGGGCACTAAAGCCTGAGATACTCCGCCGGATCGAAGCGGCTGGTGCATTGGCTCGTGTTAATGCGGCTCAAGAACGTGTTTTGAACTCGTTATTGAGTAACGCGCGATTTGATCGGTTAGTCGAACAAGAAGCGATTGATGGCGCAGCGGCCTACAAGCCAGTGGAGTTCCTTGCCGATGTACGTCGCGGCATTTGGCGTGAACTTGAAACTCCAAATGTCAAAATCGATGTATACCGACGGAATCTGCAGAACTCGTATTTAGATCTGCTCTCGCAGAAACTAAACGGCCGTCCTGCAGTAACCGACGACTACCGGGCATTGATCAGAGCGGAACTGAAGGATCTAAATACAGCGCTGGGTCTCGCCGCCGGGCGTGCGCAGGATCGTGTGACGAAGGCGCACATCGCTGACGCTCGAGATCAAATAGCGAAAGCATTGGATCCAAAGTTTGCTCCTCCGGCAGCGCCGACTGGCATCGCCTTACCTTTCGGGTTCGACGATGAAATGAACTGGCATCCAACGTCGCTCGAAGAGTTTGATCCACGCGATTGCTGGCCGGATTATGCTGTAAGGATTCGACCGCGCAATCAGTAGACAGGAGCAGTCAGCAGGAGCAGGAGTAGCGGAGACAGAAGGGCAGGTAAAACCTGCTCCTGCCTGCTGCTCCTGCTCCTGGCTTTACGACGCCCGGTCCAACAGATTAGTCGTGCGTTCGGTGACGCTACCTGGGGCTGTCTGCGAAGAGATGTTTGTGGAGGTTGATGCCGGCGCAACTGATGAGACTTCAACTTCACGCTCTGGGAAGGACACCGTTTTTTCCGCCTCTTTTCTAGCTGGACGGACCAGGAGACCCGCGAAGATGTGGCCTAGTCCCGAAAGAGCAGGTATCAAACCTATTAGCCACAGTACCCGTACAACCGGATCAATTTCAAACGGTATTTGCTGAATGATATGCGGCGGTAACTTCAGCACCAATGCGCCTGTCAGGTAATAAAGGAAAATCGTAAATCCCGTTCCCGAAAAAAGCGACACAATTCCCTTGGTCAAGTGCCGTTCACGTCGTTCAGCAGGCGTTCTCTTCCACCGAAAAGACCAATGAGGCTCAGGCTTTTGGCTGGTCTCCGCCGATACCTTCAGGATCTCGGCATTCATATGCTCCAGCGCGCTGGACACCTCGTCGGTCACGTGATCGACGTGAAAATTCTTCACCAACTCCTTGATCTTCGGGATAGGGCCGCGATCACTTCGCGCGATGGCTTCACTCAAGGCTACAGCTTTACCAATTACCTTCAAATTTGCGCCGCAGACGCGGCAGTACTGAAGGCCGGGTGACGATTCGGTAGAGCATTGTGGGCAGTACATATTCTTAAGGGCTGGTTACAGATACGACGACCATAGTGCGAAACGTAAACTTAACATCTCAGGTTCCCTCAAAAATGATGTCCGATACGCTTTAGCTTGTCGTGCCAGTCGGTAATTTCAACCGTCGATGACAGGGCGAGTTGAAGCTGACGCATAGCACGACAAGCTAAAGCGTATCGGACATCAGCCCGGAATCCAGATTTTATCGGCCGCAATGGTTTCGACTCTCGAGAGCTCCAAAGGCATCCCGGTCTTTGTAAAAAACGCAAAACCTTTGTAGCTGGTTAGATACTGGTAATTCCTGGATAGGAAGCCTCCGGTAGTCCATATCACAAGTGGTTTGTCAGCCTTAGCGATAATCCTCTGAAAATCTTCAGGTGTGACTCGAACCACAACACCGCTTGCCTTAATCGCATTAGCTATCTGTGCGGCTAGTGCCGCTGCTTCAGCACCCATTGCATCTCCACAGAATCTATTCGTAGCTCAATGCTTCAACTGCGTCTTGTCGCGCAGCGCGCAATGCGGGATAGAGCGCACCGATGCTGCCTCCAAGCAAACCGACCAAAAGCGAGATGATGATCCAGCGTGCCTCTATATCAATCGTCAGACTGGTCACACGCATCACCGCAAAACGAGCGATATATGTGAGCAGGACGCCAACGACAACGCCGAATAAACTGACCACGATAGCTTCCTGCTCAATGACCCACGCAATAGCTGTCTTAGACATGCCAAGAGATTTTAGAATTCCGATCTGTCGCGTCCGTTCCGTGACCGTGGTGTACATGGCCAACAAAATCACCAGTACGCTGATGGCGGCCGCTACGCCAACCACAACCTTTATAAAAACATTTAGAGCAGGAAGGCCGGTGGCATAGATCTCCGGAAGGTCGCGGGTGAAGACCAGTTGATCGTCAGGGAAGCGCTGGAGAATTCGCCCGGCTACTTCATCCTGCTGGTTTGGATCAATGCAGCGAACAAGAATCGCTGAAGCCTTTCCGTCACTGCCTACTTGATCCTGCATTGTCTTGAGAGGAATCTTAACTCTTCCTCCGCCGGGTGGTTCGTAAACACCAACGATCTTGAATGGCCGTTCGAACATCATGATCGTTCCACCCAACTCAGCATGGCGTTGTTGCTTCCAAACCGGATCAATAATGGCCTCATCGCCCGATATGAGTTTGCGGCCCTCACGGATTTGATTTCCGGCGATCCGCGCGTAATCATCAAACTCGATACCGTCAATCAAACGAAAGCCAAAGCCGGAATCGCTTTTATCAGTGGCCTGTCCGATCGGAGTTGTCGCCAGCACGCCGGCGACTGCGGCAATTTCCTGGGCATGCGCTGTGGGGACTTTGAATTGACCAGATCCACCGATACCAAGTGAGCCCGATGCCCTGATCATGATCTCTGCACCCATGTTTGACTCACGTCGCCCACGCTCGTGCAGAACGCCGTGAGCAAGACCCACAGTGAACACTATCAGCAGCACGCCTACACCGGTACCGAGAATGCTGACTGCAGTACGTGCGGGTCGATGAGCAATGTTTGAAAATACCAGGCTATCCATAAGGCGTTGTAAGCGGGGGCTTCGATCTTGAAGTCGACGCAGAGCATTTGGCACGGCTCGCCACGTCAAAACCAGCAACCCTACTGAAGTCCAACAAACGATAGCGGCCTTTCGAACGAGTGCCAGTGAAACGCCGGCCGCAACCGGAAATCCAAGCGTCTGCAAAATTACTTCGGTACCGCCTTCGTAAACTCCAATCGTTCCCGGAACGAATGCAAACACGAAGTTAATGACCTTGGTTAGTGATTCAATGATATATGACTGCGCGATATTCGCGCGAAATCCAAGTAGTCGCAAAGCGAGATACACCTCGAACACACTTGAGAGGTGCGCGAGAAGGTTGCATGCGATCATCCCGAAAAACGCTGCCGGATGATGTTTGTAAAAGTCATAGACCTTTGCTTCCAGATGGGAGATGTGATGGCGTCGCTTCAGAATCACCTTCGGACTAAGGCGAAGTTCCCCGAGCCGATCAATGGTCCAGGTGAGAAGCATCACGCGCCGCTTTGCAGCAAGCGCTGCAGCAACAATGCCCAGGCCTGCGACAAAAGCAATCGCAAGCAATACCCAATACACGGGTCCGGGCAAACGATAGCTGAAGAGCATGACGCAAGCGCCGCTCAGCACGAAGAAGACGACTGAAAGATTGTAGAGAAGATTATCGACTACCAGCGCCGGAACGCCGTAAGTTAGTGGCACTCTTTTCCTAAGTAAGGCCACCTTAGTCGCCTCACCAAGAAGCGGGCCGGTGAAAGTCAGAAAACTAATCGCCTCGCCGCCTAACCGAGCGGCGAACGCCTGCATGAAATTGAAGCGACGATGTTCGCGGGGCACTGCTGCTCGCATCGCCATAGTTCGGAGCACGTGCCGGAGGCCACTGAGTCCCAGTATCACAAAGAAACCGAACCCGATTCGCAATAGCGCATCGAAGATCGGTTGCACCCCAACGCGATTTATGACATAGACAAGAAGGCCGAGCCCTAATAGGAACGCGAGACCTTGTAGCCAGAAGAAAGATCGACGTGACCTGCTGGAACCGGAATCATCAGTTTCGGCGAGCTCCTCTATTTCATCAGGCTGCCAGTTCGATATGAGCTCTTCACCAGACTCTATCAAGGCGATGTGGATACTCCAGTAGCAGTGATTTTCTGATTCTCAGGACGCGCAGGAATCAATTCGTTGACTACACGTCCAGGAAAGCATCTAAAACCCTTTTCCCACAAAACTGGAACGGGCTGCCTATCATCGCGTAAATTCCCGGTTATTGCCAACAGCGTCGGTACGAAGCTCAAACTATCGTACGGCTCATCTATCACAGCAGCCTTTGGCAATCCGGTCCGTGCGCCTCCCGAGATCATGAAGGTCGACAACGTGGAAATACGGAAGAATGATCCGTGATTGCCGCCAGGATTGAACCCGCGCACATCAAAGTTCCAGTGATTGTTCGCAACGATAAGCAGATCTGCTTCAACAATCTCACGCTGCCTCCGGTTGAACCTGCGCATCAACCGCTCATCGTCAGATATTCCTGGTTCATCCGGAGAGGTGCTTTCGATTCGATGTCGCGCGAGTTCTTCGTGAAGGCCAATAATGCCGTTTGAGTACTGGGTGCGGTGCACGGCGTGTAACCACTCTAAGTCTGTATGCCATTGGCTCAACCACTCGCTGCGATTTGCAACCGGAATAGCCAGCTGTGGGTCTTCAAACAGTTTCAGCGGCAAGCCCGATTGCCAGGGAACCAAGGAGAAATGAATCTGGCCAGTCTGGTCTTGCCTCAGATTTGTGATCGGTTGATAACGGAGACTTATCTGACCGTTGCTTTCGATCCTCGATAGCAGAAGCGCCTCTTTTCCGAAGCCTGCGTTGATCCAGATCACGTCGTCGGACAGTCGTTCTTCATTAAGCGAACCAAAAGCAGAGGAGGGAAGGCGAGTAGCGAGTAGGTCAATGGGTTTGTCCGAAACACCTTGCTGAACGTTGTTTCTGACTGCAATGTCATGTAAGAGAGAAAAGTAATTCAGATACACAAAGCTGCGTTCCATGTTCAAGGAACCGTCGTTGTTCAAAACGAAGCCGTTGGGTGAGAGGCCAACTGCGTAATTCTGCAGTTGGTAAGTCGTATTATGATCGCCCATCGAGTTCTTTTTGATCACTGTCTCAAGAATCATGCGCTGGGGCAGAAACGTCGAAGGCGTGAGGGAAAGCAGATTCTGAAGCGTTGTAACATAGTCGGTGTACATCCGTTCCTGTCGGGTCCACCTATCGAGTTGGACAAAGATCCTTTTGGAAGCGTCGTCCAGGCCTTTATCCTGTTCCTCTTTCGTAAACTTCTTTGGCTGCGCCTCCCAGAGTTTCTGCTGCTTTTCAATCGCTCGGTGCAGTGCGCCTAGCTCGAGGTTTATTTCGTCAACTTCTCGATTCCAACCCGCTCGACGCCGATCGATCGTTCCGAAAAACGCGCCAGTAATGGCCTTGCGCACCTCAGGCTTTAAGTCGTTACTGGCCAAATGCTGCAACATGATTTGCAACAGGTTGAGATCGCTGTCGCGCAAGTGAATGGAAGCGCGCTCGTTGCCGTCGAAGTCGACTAAGGCCGTCGGATACGATGTACTCTGACCCTTGAGATAGTACGAATCTGGCGTCGTGGTTGTGATCAGAGGGACCAATGGGTTTACGCCCTTGATGGCGTATTCCAGCATTAACCGGCGCTTTGTAATGACGTGATGCCCCCCGCCGGCGCGGCTGCCCAGAAATTTCACCAGGTTGTAACCCTGACTATAAATGTGCTCATCGCTGTTGAAGCCGTGATCCGACACCAGAATGAGCGCCGTCTCGTCGGCCAGCGGCGTTTTTTGGATTGCGGTCCAAATCTCACCGAGCATTGAGTCGAGCTCTTTGAGCACAAACAACTGGGATTGACGATCGTTGTTGTGATGGGCAACGTGGTCGAAGTCTGTCGTAAAAAGATCCAGGTATCGAAGTTTGGGATTCGCAAGTTTCGCAATTAGTTCACGTCGCATTTGGTCGGTAATAAAGTTGCGTAATTCAAACCCCATCGTCCACTCGTCAAAGAGTTCCTTCGGCGGCTTCATGAATCTGTTTTGCAGACCCGACTGGAACGTCGCGTAACGTGGCCCGCGTTGCAACAGGGACAACGTCATGTAGTGCTCGTCATGGGGGTACGCGTCGGTAAGAAGAGGGATCTTCAGCGAGTCGAGTAATTCCACTTCGGGCATGTCGATGCGACTGCCAGTTACGCCGCTAATGTAAAACGGAATGAAGTTCAGATAGTCGTAAGCATAAAGAGTGTAGCGGTCAAATTCTACGTTACCTTTGATCTGTAGGTGTTGTCCTGTATCTAACAGCGACCAGGAAGGCGCAGACAGACTCATTCCGCGTACATAGAAATTCGAGAGCCGAGTCCCTTGCTTATAGAAAATGTAATCGATCCACGGAAGCAAGCTTTTGCCGGTACGCGGATCCCGTTCTTTCACAGTCTTATCGACGAACCCATATGGCAGTCCATCACACTTAACGATAACCAGACGCTTAGGCTGCGCAATCGCGTTTGAAGCAACTGCGACAAACACACATCCCGCGATTAATGAATTGATAACTATTCGCGCGACATAGCGCGACAGGGATTCGAGGAGAGACTGTCGTGCAAGGCAAAACCGGTTCATTACTCTGGCTGGCCGGCTTTGATAGGAGTGCTGCTGGCGGAGACGGTAATTGGCTGCGCTCGCTCGTTTAGTCGTTCGAGATAATTTTCAGCAATATTCCTCCAATCGGGCTCGAGATCTTTGTTTTGGGAGATCCGGAGGAGTGCGTTTTTCGCTTTCGGATTCGTTATACGAGACAGACTTTCCAAACACGCTCGTCGAGTTTCAGCGTCGCCTGTGCGAGCGAAGATCTTTGCAGCAGCACTTACCGCTGTGCGGCCTACGAGCGTGCCGTGATCAGCGATGAAGTACAACGAGCGTTTGACTTCCTCGAGATTGAAGCCGATGTCAATCTCGGCCTTAGATTTGGATACATGCTGGAGAAACTTTGTGTGATGATCCAGCCGGCGCGCGATATCCAAACGAGCCACCATGTCTGAAGACAGCTCCTCACGATGAACGTATTTCCCAAACGAAAGTACGTGCATCAGACGAAAGCCAAACTCCGCGGCATCACCGTGCTTGAGCGGCACTAGCTCGGCGCGCCTATCTCGCTCAAGCCGGGCAGTCAATCCATCAGGATCTTTGGCGTACGCAACCAGAGCAGCGTACTGTTGTTGGGCAACATTCACCTCGGTTTTTAAATCATTCTCAAATGGATTCAGTGACACCTTCTCGATATGGCGGTTTACTTCGGTTTGCAGCGCCGGATCCATTGAGTTGGTCAACGACATTAATAGTTTTAGCTGTGCGTAGGTTTTTAAACGCGATGGCTGATTGATATCGATGCCTCGCCTGCCTGTAACAAAGTCAAAGACGGTGCGCCCGAGGAAATAAGGTAGATTGCCAAACTTCGAGATGGATAGAAAATTACGCGTAACATCATTCAGCACTCGACGCGACATCTCACGCTTCTTCGGGTTGTAACCGTCGCGGAAGTCGATGAGCAGCATCGGAATGTGCGGATTATCCAGACCATAGAGTGCCAGTGGGATCAATTCCACGGCACGCGCGCCAGGCGCATCCTTCTCCACCGGCCGATTTTCTGAGTCGAGGTACCGAGTTTCAACGTAGCCTTTCCAGTTCAAAAGTCGTTTGTCTGACCAGGGATTGGCGATGTTCAAAAAGCGGCCGTGATATTCAGTGCCCTGAAGCTTGACCAGGTCTTCCTTTGCAACCCAAAGGATGGCGTGAGTGGCATTGCCGTCAGGCATTAATAGTGGTTCGAAATGGACTGATGAAGCTTCAGCTTCTTGCCGTAATAATTCCCAATTGTGACCGCGCGCGTCTTTCGACGCAGTTGATTGCTTTGCGTAATACGTCTCCAGGTTTGAGTCGTCGACCAATCCGCCGAACATCTTGTCGGTGAGCAGCAGCCGCGCTTGCATTTCTGCCATCTCTTCTTCAGAGAATGCCGATTCACCCTTCACCGACTGATAAAGGGCTAGAACAGAAAGTGCTCGAATGATGTGTGACCTGCGGTAGTCGCCGAGGTTGCGACGATACGAACTTGTCGACGCCTTCACAGCAATGCTGTAAGGATCAAGCAATATGTTCTGTAGTGCAGCCCAAAAGATTTTGTCCCATACCACGTTCTCCGGTGCGGCGAAGTCAAATGCCGGCGGAGGAGGTTTTGTCGAGACTTCGGTCTTATTTCCAACGTGCGTATAGAAGAAAGGAATCGCGGCTGCGATTTTTTGCTTGATAGTTGGGCGTGTGTAAGTCAGTGGCCAAACGAAGCGAAACCGATCATTGTCCGAGTTAAGGTCGCCCAAGGTGTCTTTTAGGATCGACACCAGTGGCACCCATTGATTGTTCGGATCTGAACGGAGGCCCTCTAATTTGGCATGAACCGTTATGAGTTCAGCGCCGCCCGCGACAGGGATTCTTTCAATCCGCAAGATTTGCGAGAGGTCGGGCTTAGTGACAGGCGGTGGCTGGGGCAGAGGCTCCTGCGCCCTCGACACTGTTTGCCCCAGCGAACACAGGAGAAACAGGATCGAAAGGCAGAAAGCTAAACGCCGGGGGCGGTGGCTCGGTATTTGGGTCGTCATCGCTTGCTGCGCCAATGCATCAATACGGAGCAGAAGTTTTGGGGCAGATGAATCTTTTCTCCTGCACTTCCAGTCGTCACATTTGGTCTAGAGTCGCAAAAAGCTTGGCCATAGTGTCGGCTTGAGCAACGAGCATGCCTAAAAACCACCTGCCGACAATATACCATCAGTTTCGGTCAGTCCGGCGCATTTCAGTTCGCACCTGTGACGGAATTCGGATTGAACTAGTCCGTTTTCGGATGCCCGCCAGTCAAATGATGGTTGCCGTTGAAATCTCATGCGAGCCGTACCATCGCACGAATTCAACCTTTCATTAGTCCGCGCTTTCAGTTTTCGGCAAGGAGAGACCCAAAAAGGGACACGATTTTAAGGTTTACTTACATGGTCCCAAAAAGCCCCACAATGGGATTATAAAAATGGATCCTTTGAGTTTTATTCCACAGTCGAGGGGGTATTGTGTGCGGCAGAGGTTTCTACTTCCTTCGGTTCTTTCGGTTGGGGAGGTTCCCAACCATTACGCTCGAGAAGAGTGAGTCCATAACGAATAGGCACCGCAAAGTTTGAGGCTTGGTTCTCGGTGAAGACCGCGAAGTTAACTCCAATGACGCGTCCGGATGGGCCAAACAGCGGTGCACCGGAACCACCTTCAGCGGTTCGCGCATCGTAAGCAATTCGGCGCACATCCAGGTCGGTAATGCTTCCCTGGGTAGTAGCAGGGTTGATTCGCCTGGTTTCCGCAAGATGGCCCAGTATTGCCTCGAGTGTTGAATACCGCTGTTGAATGTTTCGCGACTCCGCATCATCGAGGATAGCGAGCAGGCGATCGGGGCCTGACGGATAACCCATCATCACGACAGTTTTCCCAACCGCGACCGCATCTGGATCAGTTTCAAGCGGAAGCACCGGGATATTCTCGGGAATCTCAGCGATATCGAGTAGGCAGACGGCGAGGTCATCTCGCTGCGCAGCGGCTTTGAACTTCAAGGCAATCGGTTGCGGATAATCGGGAAAGTAGGCCGTCAGTTTTTTCAGTCGGGGCTGTCCGCGGACGCTGCTTCCCATACTCTGAGCCTTGTCATCGGCAATCCAGGGCTGGACGATGTGCCGGTTGGTAACCACAAACCCATTGCCGACGTGAAAGCCGGTGCCCACGAATTCAAATTCCGCAATTGGCGCGTTCCCGTCGGGAGTCAGCGTGCCGGGGTCACCGCTTTGCACCACGCCCCCACTCTCGTTCATTTGCGATTGCTGGTATCGAAGCGGCCGCCCCGTTCCTGCCTCAACAAAGTAGAACGACCCTGCGATCAGACAGACGCCCTTGCCATAATCGCTGCGGAGTTTGACGGCCAGCGAAAGACTGTCGCGAATCTCTTTGTTAGAACGGCCCAGATCCGAAAGTTGATCGTTTGTCTTCTTGACCTGATCGCGCATCTGACCCACCTGTGCGCGCTGGTCGTCGATCAGCCGCCGGCTTCGCTCCATCTCTTTGTACATCGCGAAGCCGATGTAGAGCACTCCGCCAACTAACAAACACGCCATCGCAAGAGTAATGAGTTTGGTGCTGGGTTTTATCTCGCGTACGAGCTCGCGCGTGAATTCGCGCAAGAAGACCTTTGCATCGTCGCGTCGAGCCGTCGCTGCCGATTCAATTGCCGCGGCTTCGATGAATGGGGCGACGTGTGTTTCGCGGCCAGACGGGGGAACCACCGCAGGCAGTGAACGGATTGGGAAAAACTGGAGTGACAGATCGGAATGGTCGAGATGAATATCGTCACCATCTTGAATCTCATCGCCGACGTCCAGTGACTTCCCGTTCTTAGTAGGTTGTAGAGACGGTTCGAAGTGCGACACACGATAGTGTCCGGCCGCGCGAGCCAGTTCGAGCACTATAGAATTTGCGACTTCTTTCGGAAGGCTGGAGCTTCTAAGACGCAGATCACACTGTTCAGAGGTGCCGATGCGTATCCGTTCGTCCGTGAGAATCTCGGTATGCCGGTCGTCGCCTGAGGAGATGTGGATAACCAGGCCGGTTGCCATAAATCAGTTGTTAATCTGCCTTCACTTCTTCGGGAGTCAGGCGCCGTCGCCGCGTTGACATTCTACAATGAAGTTTGATCAAACGGTTAATCTCGTTGAGGTAAGTTTGAGTCGTCCAAATCGTGGTCTTGAACTGCTTGCCGCAATTGAGCGGGAGGCGAACACTCTGAAGTCATAGATCTAAGAATTTGTTTCCCGCAAAGGCGCCAAGACGCAAAGTCAAAGCGGTTTTGGCCTGCCTTTGCGACTTTGCGTCTGTGAGGGAAATTTGTTCGCTTATGGCCTGGTAATCTGGATAGACTCAGTTGCTAGACGTCTGTCTGTTAGAACCGATGTATTTGTCAAACCAATCCAGGTTCGCCTTCATCGCTGCCAACTGCATCTTCGGCTCGTTTGGCCCATGCGGCTGGCGCGGCAGCACGCGCATTCGCGTCGGCACGCCTTTCACGTTGAGCGCGTTGTAAAACTCATAACCTTGCGAGATCGGCACGCGAATGTCCGCGTCACCGTGCTGAATCATCGTCGGCGTAGTGACATTCTTAACATTGAACATCGGCGAGTGCTTTTGATAGAGATCGAGCGCCTCCCAGAACTGACCGCCGAAATAATCAGGCAC
>Ga0114129_10004435_pt1 | contig 19810 bp, 28 predicted proteins | sample RhiMetdeltSRZDD1_FD_80071 | JGI IMG/M metagenome (GOLD analysis project Ga0114129, IMG submission 80071) | Populus rhizosphere microbial communities from Tennessee, USA - Rhizosphere MetaG P. deltoides SRZDD1 (version 2) (version 2) | ecosystem: Host-associated > Plants > Roots > Rhizosphere >...
CTTGAAATGATCGACACCCACAACCCCTGTTCGGGCATGAGCAACTGGAAAACCAGCACAGAAAACAGCGGCGGAACACCCGGCAAAAAAAATTCTGTAGATGCTATAAATAAGGACGACCTGCCACCGGCGCTATTAAGAACTTTTACAACCGACAGCATTACCATCACCGCCTTATTTGATGAACCGCTCGACAGTAATTCAGCAGCAACCACATCAAACTATATTATTAACAATATTGAAGGCCATCCGGTTTCGGCAACGCCCCGGTTGCCATTATACACCGATGTTGTTTTGAAACTGGTAACACCCCTCTATAATAAAACCGTGCATGAATTAAAGGTCAATAACGTACAGGATTGTGCCGGCAATACCATCGGCGCATTCAACACAACTAAAACCGGCATACCGGTTATGGCCGATAGCACGGGCATTGTTATCAATGAAATATTATTCAACCCAAGGTCAGATGGTTACGATTATATTGAATTATACAATCGAAGCAACAGCATTATCGACCTTAAACAATTATATATAGCAAGCCGCAATGTAACCAGTGAGCTCACTGCTATAACTCCTCTCAGTCAGGTTCCGTATTTATTTTTTCCGGGCGAATACAGGGCGTTTACCGAAAACAGCCAATGGCTACAACAGCAATACCTGGTAAAAGATCCTTCGCTGATCATTCAACTGTCATCATTACCTTCTATGCCCGACGATAAAGGGATCCTTGTTGTGTTAAATCAGCAGGGATCTATTATCGACGAACTGCATTACGATCACAACTGGCATTTTGCATTAATTGACGATGAAGCAGGCATTGCGCTTGAAAAAATCAACTATAATTTTCCCACACAGGATAAAAGCAACTGGACCTCAGCCGCATCAACTACCGGCTTTGGCACACCGGGTTATCAAAACTCACAACTAATGAACGATGTACAGCTGCAGGCACAGGTATCAGTTATGCCTGCTGTTTTTTCGCCCGATAACGATGGATGGAATGATTTTGCTACTATCGAATACCGGGTTAACGAACCGGGATACGTAGCCAACATTCGCATCTTCGATGCCAATGGCCGAAGAGTAAGGTACCTGGCTCAAAATAAAACACTATCTGCAACGGGCCGTTTCACGTGGGATGGCCTCGACGAAAACCGATATAAATTACCGGTTGGTATTTATATTGTTATAACAGAGATATTTAACCTGCAGGGAAAAATCAAAAAGTTTAAACAGGCTGTAACCCTTGCCCGAAAACTGAATTGAATAGCTTTACATATTAGCCGGCCGGCTATTTACATAATTTTAACAGAAAGTTTTTTACTCCAACGCCAAAACGAAGAAAATTAAGGTTGTTGTAACATCCTGCTCAAAATAAGGATAGTAGTTTTCGAATCTAAAACTATCATTTATGAAAAAAACACTACTCATCTTTTCTTTTACATTAATAGTCATGCGTACCTCATTTGCTCAGCAAAAAACAGAAACCAAATTTATGGCCATTACTATCATTGAATCTACCAGCCAAATGGTAGGCAAATCAACAATGATAATAACCAAAGACAGTACACAGGAAGAAATACCGCTTAATATTATATCCAATTGGATCACCCTTAATTATAAAAATATTAAAGCAAATGAAAGCCAATTGGTGCAAACACTAAATACCTATGCCAGTCAGGGATGGAAGCTTCTTGTTACACTTCCGGCAGACTTAAACAATCATTCAAAATCTTCAGATATTTTAATTACAAGATACCTGCTAACAAAAGAAGTAGAAGTAAGTAAACAATAGTAAGAAGGGAAAAACCAGCCGAATAAATTCTCTTTCTAACAAAAAGTGCGGGGAATGCACGTCCATGGCAGACTTTACCGGTTTTTAAGAAATCAGGCCCGAAAAACGAAATGTTTTCAGGGCCTCTTTTTATACGTTTTAAATGCTACTCGCCCATCTTCTGTTTTAACAGCGCTACTTCTGCCTCAATATTCACCAGGCGTTTATATATTTCACCGGGGCCGGGAAGCTGCCTCGTCCACCTTTCGGCTACATACCATATTTCAGTAATTGCATCAACATCCAGCACCAGCGTAGGGAACTCACCCCCGTGGTTGTTATCGCTTTTTACAATCATTTTTCCTTCCTGATAACGATTGATCAGGCGCTTGATTAAAACACCTTCAGTTCGTGTTACCATCACATACACCCGGTCATCACGAACGTCTGAAATATCGGTCCAGCGTGCAATTACGCGATCACTGTCCTGTAAAGTAGGGAACATCGAATGACCTTCTACTTCAAATATTCTGTAGGTGCCATTGCTATAACCCGGCAATCGGTAGGCAGGCAGCGATTGAATGAATTGCTCATCGCCATACCCCTGTAAATAACCTGCTCGTGCCCGTACCGGCACATATATAATATTCTCTTCGCCACGGCTATCTATGGTAACAATTTTAGGCGCCTGAAAACGGCCAAATGGTATCACTTTTTCAGCCACCAGCGAAGGCGGAATATCTTCATCGGCCGGAGGCAAAAACTGCCGGTTTATAGAGGTTAGGTTACCCGATACGTTACCTTTTTGGTTACTTTTTTCCTTTATTTCATCTTCTTCGCGGTATTCAATTAGGTTACCTTTTGATAAGTCAACGCTGATGAGCTCATCGATCGAAATGTCGAAAAATGAGGCAATTTTCTCCAAAGTCTGTAAATCGGGCTCCGAATGGGTCGTTTCATAATTTGAAAAGGTATTTCTCTTCAAACCCAATGCAGTAGCCACATCCGTTTGAGTCACTCCCTTTTTTTTCCTCAAAAAGGAAACATTGCTTGCAAAAAAAGTCGACATGTTGAATAATTTTTTGCCTCAAAAGTTGGAAATGTCGGAATTTGAGGCATATATTTGCTGTATCGAAAAGCGATACAAAATACATGGTGCTAAAAGTATGCAAAAAAACAAAGATTTGGCAAAACGCAGGCGTGATGTGGCCACTCTGGTGGCTGAAATTCATGGGGTCACAGCAGATCACGTAAGAAAGGTAATCCGTGGCGACCGGGATAACGAAGAGATCCTTTTAACCTATATGGAAATCCTTGAACACGACAGCCGGCTGCTGATCGCCGTGAAAAAAGCAGTGCCTTTTGATAATAGTCCCAAAAACCTTGCTGACAACTTTTTTAAAGTGCCAGGCCGAAAAGCCTGAAGGCCCGGGCTGGCCTTTAATTCCATCAAAGTTTGTACGGCATATATAATAATTAGTACCTGAAAACTGCTGAACCTTGAAACTGATAGAAAACATCCTGCACCTGGAGTTTGGGGAAATGGTAACAGCCATAGTAGCCGCTACCCAAAAAGAAAAAGAAAAGGTTGAACTATACCTGCGGAAAGCAAAAAGCACCGGAACCAAATGCTGGGAATTTGCTGAAGATCCCGGCGATCGCCGCAGGGTACTTATTAAATACGACATGCTTAAAGACGAGTATAAACAAATGGTGAATATGCAGTTTGGAAATCCATACGAGTACATCGCCAAAGAACCTATACGACTAATGGTTAAACCCGATCATAAAGCAGAAGATTTTTTTTTTTCATACACCTATAGTGATGACAAATTTTTACCGGCAGCGCATGTACATAAATATGTGAAGGCAGCCAGTTGGTTAAATATGTTACTGGAAATAAACAACAACAAAAGGGCCATTAAAAAACAGCTGAACTTAAAGCTCGATCAGTTCTGGAGCCATGTGTGCAGCATTATTAAAACAGACGACATTGATTTGCCGGCCAGTTATCAGCGGCTGCGGAACAGGATGACCGAATACCAGCAAAAAGGATATGAATGCCTTATCGACTGGCGCTTTGGCAATGCCCTGGCGAAAAAAATTGAAGACGATGTTTTAAAAAAACTGCTTGAGCATCCGAACCAGTACGACGATGTAATGATCTGCTACATGTATAACAGCTGGGCCAAACAAAATGGTAAAGATAAAATAGGAGCACGAATAGTAGGCTTGCGTCGCAATGAATGGGAGCATGAAATAATTGCCTTACGTGAAGGGTGGAACGCCTTTAACGAAAAATATGTTCGTCAGGTAAAAGGTTTACCCGCCGGCACCATGCATCCGCTGGCATTGGTCGAAAGCGACGATTATAATTTCAATTACTATTATACCAATCCCGATTTACAAGGCAGTGGTAAAGACATGCAACGCTATGTTGGATACATTGTAGCCGACAGCAGTTCAGGCCTTGTATTAGGCGCCAGCTACCGGCAGGCAAAGGCGCCGGTGTTTGATATGGTTCGCATAGCCTGGATCGATGCCATGTATTATATACGTAGCCTTGCCGGCGATGGCAACTGGTATCTGCCGTTTGAAGTAAAGGCCGATCACTGGAACCGAAAAAATGCATTCCCTTTCTTTAACAGCATTGCAAAGTTTGTAAAACCGGCGGTAGGCAACAAACACAGGGGATATATTGAACAATTGTTTGGCAGCGACCACGCCAAAAGAGCCGAAAAACTGGCAGCGCATGAACTGCTTAATTATAATGGCAACAACCTTACTGCAAAGCATAAAGGTGTTAATGCAGAAGTATTAAAAGCAAACGCAAAAAGCCGTCCGCTGGTAGGTGAGCAGGCAAGTGAACAGATCGACCGGTTTTTGTATTACATGCGCAACATACCATCTGTTACCAAAAATAATATGGAAGCGCCCGGCCGCGAAGCGCAGTGGTTGCAACGTTGGAAGGCGTTAAACGATGAACAGAAACGGCCTGTTACCGATCTGCAGTTCCTGCACCTGTTTGGTTTTACACACCAGCCGCAGGGAAGAGCTATATCAGTTACCAATCGTGGTATTGAACCTGTTATAAACGGAATTAAATACAGTTACGATTTGCCCGATTACACAGGCATGCAGCATCTTATTGGCAGCAAAGTGTGGGTAGTGTACGATCCTTACGACATGAGCCGTGTATTGATCACCGATTACAACAACATTCGTTTCGTTGCCAAAGAAGCCACATTGCAGCCACGGGCGCTGGTATATCATTACGATGGCAGCAGGCAGGCACTGAATATGATACTGAATGAAAAGAAAACCCAGGTTGAAAAAGTAGCAGGCCTTTCGGCCACACGTACCATTGAAATAGATCCCAAAGCTGTTTTGCTGAGTGGGTTATTGCCAAAAGAATTACTCGCTGCATCGGAACAGGCTTATCGCGAGGAAACAGTTCACAGCAGAACCGGCAAAATAGCAATACCTGAAACGAACGACATACCTGAAGAAGAAGATTTCAATGTGTACAAAAACATATTTAATCGCTGATCGAACATTGGCGAATAAATAATCAAAACCGAACCAATTATGAACGAGCAAACAAAGAAAAGAATTGCCGATAACCTGGCCTCTTTTGTAAAAAGATACGACAATCACCATGCTGCTGCCGGCAACCTCAAAGGTGTAAGCAGCGACATCATTGGTCAGCTACTCAATGGCAATAACGGAAATATAAGCGAAGCCATGTGGCGCAAAATAGCCAAACAAACAGGTTTTATTTTAACGCCCTGGCACATTGCACCAACAAGTGTTTACAACAAGCTAACCGCCTATTTTGGCGATGCCCAACGCAATCCGGCCGGCATTCATGCACTGATTATAAATGCCAGCCTTGGTAAAAGCATAACCGTAAAAGCATTCGCCCGGCAAAACCCTTCGGCTTATTACATCTGCTGTCACCGTCATATGCCTATACGCATACTGTTACGTGATATGCTTAAAAGCATGGGAAAAGACAGCAGCGGCACTATTGCCGAAATGCTCGACAACCTGGTAAACTATCTTGAAAAAGACAACGACCCGCTTTTTATCATTGATGAAGTAGATAAGCTGAAAGACGAAGTGCTTGAAATGTTTATTGACCTTGAAAATAAACTGCACGGCAAATGCGGACTGGTATTTATAGCCACCCCTTATTTAAAGAAGCGCATTGAAACCGGTGTAAGCCGAAACAAAAGAGGTTTTGCCGAACTGTTCAGCAGAATGAAAAAAATTTTCTGGGACCTTACGCCCGCCAAAACCGAGTTCAAAAAAGATGTATCGCTCATTTGCAAAGCCAATGGCATAACCAACGAGCAGGTGATTGGTGAAATGCTTAACAAATGCGAGTTCGATTTACGTGTGTTAACCGATTTAGTGAATGCATACAAAGCCGCGTGATTGAAAAAGCAAAATGATCAATTAACTATAAAAGAGGAAATAATATGAGTGTTTTCAGCAAAAAAGAAATGTCGATAGTCAACTACGTAATAGCACAGGCACAAAGCGAAATACATAAAAAAGCAGGCATTGATGTGGTACTAATGCCACGTTTTTCGAATAAACTGGTTGAAGAAGATATTAAACAAACGTTCGAAGCCATGTGCAAATGCTGGGGTGTAAACCTGGCCTGGTTAAGTCACAAAAGCAGGGCCAACGACCGGCCGATTATGCGAAAACTGTTATGGATGGCCGGTAAAAGAAAGCATCCCAATGCACCTTATTGCTTTTTAGGGGCCCTTACAGGCACCAACGATCATGCCGGTGTAATAAAAGGCATTCGCAGCGGCTACAACTGGCTCGAAGTGCAGGATGAAAAATTTCTGAAATACTTCGAACCCGTGAAAGATTATTTCACTGAACAATTACAGGAACAAATAATCAATTAAATAATGTTAAAAATTCTAAACACCATGACACGCGAAAAAAAGAGAATACTCAACAACGTAAGCCTCGAAGAGGCCCAGGAAGCATCTGCCAGATTTGCTCAGGTACAATCCAGGCTTGCCGTAATAGAAGCTCAGATGAACGAGCGCATCAACAAAATCAGGGATGAATATTACGAAGAGATCGTTCAGCTGAATGAAGAAAAAGAAGAAGAGTTTGAAGTATTACAGGTATTTGGACAGGAGCAAAAAGACTGCTGGGGCAAGCGCAAAAGCTATGAATTGTTTCACAGCATCATCGGTTTTCGCACCGGCACACCTAAAGTAACCAAAGACAAAAAATTTACCTGGGAAGGAATAACCGAGCTGGTAAAAGAGAAATTCCCTTCATTTATTCGCACTAAAACCGAGCTCGATAAAGAAGCCATTATTGCCTTGCGCGATGATGATGTATTTCTGAAACTGAGAAAGGCCTGTTATGTAGATGTTGTACAGGATGAAACTTTTTATGTAGAAGCAAAACACGAAGAGCTGCAACGTGCATAATACAACCAAAATGTTAACAACCTTATTCATCATAATCTATTTCATTGGCATATTTACCGGTTTGTTCATAGACTGGTTAATAGAAAAATATATACACCGGATGTTTGGCCGGTAAAAAGTTCTTGTTTCATAGCTATAGTAAGTTTTGCCGTCCTGTTTCTACAGGATGGTTTATAACCGGGTTTGGAATGGCTGTTTAACGCGCTGCCTGATCCTAGTACGCACCATTAACCTTTATACTTATCCTATATACGAACCTTGTCCTGCGTACGCGCCTTTTCCTTATATAAACCTTGTCCTATATCTGTTATACAGTCCGCAGGTTCGAGTCCTGCCCCGGTTACACATTCACTTTAGTCTAAATATCCCACACTATGTAGTCTTTAAAGCGCTTAAACAAACCTGATTTTCCCTGTTTTAATCAGTAAAAATTGCACAAACACCTATTAGTCAACTGGCTATGTAATAAACAGGCCTGCCAATTCAGTACCTCTAAACGAAAAAAAGAAACATACTATGGCACAGTTCGTAAATGCAGAAAAGCTTCCTAAAAAGAAGAAGGTCAAAGTATTACGCCCTTCCCAGATCATTTCAAAAGAAAGAAGTATTTACCCCTTCGAGGGCATCTATCACGATTCGTTCGGGAAACCCGAACGGCATGCAAAATGGTTCATTACCGGTCCTTCGTTCGCAGGTAAAAGCTCTTTGATTTTTACGCTATGTAATTACCTGACACAGTTTGGTATAGTAGATTATAACAATCACGAAGAAGCAGGTGGCGACAGCGAAACGGTAGCGAATAAGATCATTCAATCGGGTATGCAGGATAAAGACGGCAAAGTGCGGCTGTACAAAGCGCCTATTGAAAGTAACATGTATGAAACGTTTGGCGAAAGATTGATGAAAAAGAAGAGCGCCGACTTTGCTGTACTCGATAGCATACAACATGCTGAATTATCAAAAAAACAATACCTGCAACTTACCGATGCCTTGTGCCAGCCTAAAAAAGGAAAGTCATTGCTGTTCATCAGCCATTGGGTAAAGAACGATTTCACAAAATTCGTTAAGCACGATTGCGATATTAAAATAGAAGTTATGGGGTTTGTTGCATATGTTGAAAGCCGTTATGGCGGTAGTAAACCTTTTTTAATATGGGAAGAAGGAGCCAAAAAAAACTGGCGTAAAAAGTATAAAGATGTGCTGGAAGGAAAGTACTGGCCGGGAAAGAAAAAATAAGTTCACAGGGTCATAGTCTCGCAATTTCACAACAAAACCCCGCAAAACCTTTACCGGTGCGGGGTTTGTTTTTGTGACAAAGTTTGCTTGTATAGTTGAAAAGCAAATACGATTATTGTATAGCAATATTATGCGGGGCAGCAACACACTTTTTACTGATATTTTCGAACAACCCTCAGCGCCTTCTCAAAAAACCACCAAAGGCCGCAGCAGCCTTTTACATACAGCCCGCAACGAAGCCCTGATAAGCCGCTATTTTTATTATGGAAACTTCTTCGACCGCAAATACAGCTACGAATACATCATTAAAAAAGTAGCCAATGAGTTTTACCTCAGCCCCGTTACTGTACCCGAAATCATAGAAGCTAATTACAACCTGCTCGTTCAACTCAAAAAAGACCAACCCGCCTTAAAGTACTTCAGGGAAAAATGGCCTCACCTTGTATGGTAATTTAAGCCTCTACTCATAATAATTAATATCCAGGTTGGCCGTTACATTATTGTTTATAGGCATTGCACTATCATCTTCGAATGCGGTTGTAAATAAGATGCGTCTTACCCTTATGTGGTCTTCACGGTCTTCAGTCGTTGCCTGCAAACGAATCAACGGTTCTCCTATCGCATTTCCATTTTCATCAGTTGGCTGCCAGCCCTGCAATGCTTTATACAGTTTAGCTTCCAGTTCATAAAATGCAAGTGACTGACTGCTTATGGTATCAGGCGCCGTTACAAGCGGATAAGCCATGCGTAGTTGAACCGTTACATCACCCCATTGTACCAGCTGGTTTTCATTGGAAAAATCAGATGGCGTAAAATCTATCAGCACACAAGGCCACGAAACAGCCGGCGCTGTATCATAATTATCTATCTGGCCCCACTCAGGGTCAACCAGCAAAATTTCAGGAACAGATTGTTGTATACGTGCTTTAAGCGAAACAAAAAGCAAAGAGTAATACGATTGAAACATAGTTTGTATGTTGATTATTCAATACCTCAAAATTCGCCTATTTAGCCCGCAGTTTTAAAATGCAAAAAGTATGATACCGCAGTTACTGTGGTATGTAACCGCAATTTATGCGGTATGCTAAAACCCTCATTTTGAAAGGCTTTTTAATCGTTGCAGTTTTGTGATGTCAAAGGCACTGAACCGGTTGATGATAAGGTTCAAAAGGTGATAACAACAGTACCCTAAAATTCAGCAACAGTGAACAGGTGGTAACCGGTCAGCCCCGTAAGGCTGCACCCGGTTATTCTGAAAACAAATTATGCACAGCAACGAAATGATCATCAATGCGCTTACCGGTATTATAACAGGATGCATAACATGGTATGCGGCACGAAGAAAGAACAAAGCAGAAACATATATAAGCGAGCTCGACGCAGTAGAAAGGGCCGTAAAGGTTTGGAGAGAGCTGGGCGAAGGCATGCAAAAAAAGTATGAATCCCTGCACGATGAAGTTGAAATACTTCGCAGTGAAGTAAAAGCCCTAAGCGAAGAGAACAAACAGTTGAAAAAAGAAAACCAGCGTTTGCTGCAACAAATAAAAACACTTTCCGGTGAAAAAAGCTAATGTAATTGTTTTAACCATGCTGGCTATGTATGCTATAGCCATGACAGTATTACTGTTTGGTTGCAGAAGTTATAAGCCGGTGGTGAATTCGGTAAAGGATAGCACCGTAGTGAAATATTTCTACCGCGATTCAATTATTACGCTGCCGGGCGACACCGTTCGTATTAAAACTACCGTGCCCTGCCCCGAAGCCAAATGGAATGCACAGGCCAAAAGCGGAAGAACCTCGCTGGTAGCCAGCCTGAATAACGGCGAGTTAAGCATCGACTGTAAGCAAGACAGTTTGTTATTACGAATATCATTGCTCGAAAAAGAGCTTGAACGAAAAACCAACACCATTGTGCATGTGCCGGTACCGCGCGAAGTGATCCGGTACCGGGCACCCTGGTGGGCAAAAATAACGCTGTGGCTCAGCATCATTTTAATAACCGGCTTTTGCATTAAGCATTGGAAGCTGTTAATAGCAAACGCCAAAGCAATTTTACAATTCTTTATATGACCCTTACTGAAAAAGCGCTTGAAATTGCAATCACTCAGTTAGGCATACGCGAAAAAGGTAGCAGCAATTCGGGCAAAGAAGTAGATCAATATTTAAAGAGTGTAGGTCTTAAACCTGGCAATCCCTGGTGTATGGCTTTTGTATACTGGTGTTATAATCAGGCTTCCACCGTACTGGGTGTTCCCAACTTTCTTATACGAACCGGCGGTGTATTGCACCAGTGGAATGAGCAACAGGCTAACAAAAAAATTGTGCTTGACAAAGTGCTGAAAAATCCCTGCATCATTCAACCCGGCGCCGTGTTTATAATGGATTATGGCAAAGGAACAGGGCATACCGGTTTGGTAGAGCGTATTCATAACGGCCTGATCGAAACAGTAGAAGGCAATACCAACGATGAAGGAAGCAGGGAAGGTTATGAGGCTTGCCGCCGAACCAGGAAGCTAACGTCTGTAAAAGGGTTCATTCAATAAATCACCATCATGGATCACGTAAAAGAATATTTTAAGGCATATCCTGCCAATACGGAATGTTTTGAAACCAGCAACAAGCTGTTGTTTCATAAAAAGGAAGATGCAACAGCACATGCCGCCACACTCGACGATAAAAAGGTTATTCCCTGGCGGCGCACACCGAATAAAAAAGTGGCTGGGAAATTAAAAACGGTGCAGGTAAAAGCCGAAGTACTCATCAAAAAAATTGAAGCAGCCGAAACTGCCGATATAATAAAAAATCTGCTGCCCGAAGGCGAAAGCCGCAAATTGGTTTTGGCAGCATATAATAAAAAACAACAGTCGCTGCAGGCGGCTGAATAATCGTTGATATTTCAAAATTCAGAAAATTTCAAATTATCATTATGTCATTACCCAAAGTAAGTATTCTCTACAGCAATGGCAACCTGTTACAGGATGTAGATGCTGTGGATGGGATAGCAGCACTCTGCGGCACCGGCTCTACAGCCGGTTTGCTGGGAGTGCCCAAAACGGTGTACAGTCTTGAAGATGCCGAAAGCCTGGGCTTTACCGAAGTTGCAGAGCCAGCCATGTATCGCCACCTGAAAGAGTTTTACGGCGAGTTAGGAGGTAACCAGGAATTACACATCATGATCGTTCCTGATACCATGACCATGCCGCAAATGCTCGACAGCACCAATGCCGGCGGTGCCAAAAAACTGATCACCGATGCGCAAGGCAAAGTAAGATTGCTGGGTGTATTTCACAAACCAGCTGCCGGTTACAATGGCGGAACCGATTTTATCGACAGTCAGGTATCCGCTGCCGTTACCAATGCAAAGGTATTTGGCGAAGCACGCCTGGCCGAACTGGTTCCGCTTCGCATATTGATTGAAGGACGCGTACAAAACTTCGCAGCCTCCAACAACCTGGTGCCCAAAAATTTCAGCAACGGTTATGCCGGAGTTGTATTAGGTGGTTCATTAAACGACGGATCGGCTTCGGTTGGTTTGGCGCTGGGCCGTGCAGTAAAATACGGTGCGCATATTAAACTGGGTAAGGTAGCCAATGGACCGCTCAGCATCAGCACCGCATACGTTGGTAATAAAGAGGTAAAAGATGTTGCCAATTTGGCCACCCTGCATGGCGATGGTTTCATCAGCTTCATGCAACATCCGCAAAAGGCCGGTTTTTATTTCGGTATCGATCGTATGAGCAGCACCGATGATTATCGTTTGCTGGCTTACGGCCGCGTAATTGACAAAGCTGCAGTAATTGCTGCCGCTGTGTATGTAGAAGATCTGGAAAGTGAAGTAGCAGTTGAGGCAGACGGCAAGATCAACCACAGTATTGTATCGCACCTCGAAGCTAAAATTACACAACAGATCAATGTGGCTATGGCCGATCAGATCAGTGGCCTCGTAGTTTACATTAACCCCGCACAGGACGTAATTAATACCGGCAAATTAACTATCAAATTACGTGTACGTCCGTTCGGATACACTTCATTCATTGACATAGACCTGGGTCTTGTTGCCCCGGTTATTTAAACAATAAATTATGCCATTTAGCACAAAAGAATGCGCATGGTCGCATGTATCTGTAACAATTTTAACCCGCAAGATTGTTGGTTTGCGCGGCTTTGAATTCAAGAAAACTATTGAAAAAGAGCATTTGTATGCTGCCGGTGATTCCCCTATCGATATTCAATCCGGCAATAAAAAATACGAAGGCAGCCTGAAGCTGTTAAAATTTGAGGTAGATATGTTGAACGATGCGGCATTGGCAGCCGGTTACAACGATATCCTCGAAGTGCCTCATCACCTGATTACCATTACCTGCGACTATAGGAAAAATGCAACCGATCCCAAACGCACCATTACTGTAAGTGGCGTTGCATTTACCGAACTAAGCAGGGCAATGGAACAGAATGCAAAAATGAGTGAAATATCTCTGCCTTTAATTGCAATGAACATTCTGGAAAAATAAAAAATTGCTTAATCCCATCACATGATACAAACAGACAATAACAAAGGCTCGAGCATTAAAGAGATCAGAGAGCGCGAGCGAAAAGAGCAGGAAACCCAATTACGCGAAAAATGCCAGGCGCTTGCAAACGAACGATATGGCGAAGATCAGGTAATTAAGTGGAGCAATCAAAACAAAGGATTGTGGTACCTGCCCGTAATGGATGAAACCGGCGAAAACATTGAAGCTATGGCTTTAATGAAACCTATCAACCGGCATATTCTTTCTTACGCATCTACCAAAATCACCGATGAAGGTTTGTATGCTTTCCTGGAACAATGCATGCGTGAATGTTTTATTACCGGCGATGCATTTATCATCGATGATGATGAATATTTCATTCCGGCAGCCATGAAGTTCAATGCAATACTCGAAGGCAAAAAAGCGGCTCTTTTAAAAAGATAAGCGATGCATCGGAGAAAGTCGAATATGATATGTTCGGCTTTCTTGAAACAATAGTTGAATACTATACAGGGCGTGATGCATCGCAGCTTTCAGACGACGCCCTGGTTATGAAACTGGCACACATTAACCGCATTCGAAAACTGGAAGCGGAAAATGGATATAGTAAACTTTTAAACGGATTGTCGGGTGGCAAATAATACAGTTCAATTTTTTACAGCGTTTAACGAAATGATGAACAGTTCCCTTGTAAAAATGTGGAAGGCTGTAGATTCATTTTTGGATAAAGTGTATACAACTACCAGGCGAACCCTTAATAAAATTGATAACCGTATTGACCAGGTTGCCTCAAAAGTCAACAGTTTTTCAAACAGTTTTCAGAATCTAAAAACAAACCTGAGCGACACAAAAAAGGTTGTTCAGGATAGTACCAGTCATCTCGACAAATGGAAGGATAAACTGAATGACCTGAGTAAAATTCAACCACCACAAATTAAGCCCCCTGCAACTGCATCTGCCGCGGGCAAAGCAACCGGGAACAGTGGCGGTGGTGGCGGTTTACTGCAATCAATTGCGGGATCGGTTGCCGGCTTATTCAGCAAAGGCAATCTTGTTTCAGCGGCTTCTTCGGTTATCACCAGCGGCATGAAGCAGGAAAAAAACATAGCAAGCCTGCAACCCTTTGTGGGCAAACAAGGAGCCGCTGAAGCTTATTCAAATATCAAAAAAGATGCCGCTGCCACTCCGTTCGATACTGAAAGTTTATTACAGGCAAACAAATCGCTTGCAAAAGCAGGCGCAAGCGCCAGCGATGCAAGGCTCGATGCATTGGCGCTAGGCAATGCAGTTGCATCCATGGGAGGCGGCAACGAGCAATTGACAAAAATGGCCGAACTGATGGGCCGCATCAAAACAGCAGGCCAGGCCGGCAGCGACGACCTTAAGCAATTTGCCGAAGGCGGTGTTGATGTTTATAAAGCGCTTGCAGCTGCTACCGGTAAAAGCGTTGAAGAGGCGCAGAACATGAATGTTAGTTACGACGTGCTCAGTTCTGCATTTCGTAAAGCAGGCAACGAAGGAGGCGTATTTGCCGGCGCTATGGATAACCAAAACCAAATGGTAGAAGCCAAATGGAGTAACCTCACGGAGAATTTACAGTCAGGACTTGGCGATGTGGGCGTGGCTTTTATGCCAATCATTGGCAAGTTGCTCGACTTCGGTCTTCAGCTTACCAATACATTGTTGCCACAGATCATGCAATTTGTTCAACCGGTTATGGATATGCTGAACTCACTGCCTATTGATACCATTCTGAATGCCATAATGAGCGTTGTTAGTGCCATTCTTGCCGCAGTGGGTCCTATCATGGAACAACTTCAGCCCTTATTTGCTACACTGTTTGAAGTGCTTACACCCCTGATTACGCAGATAAGTGAATTCATCGTTAGCCTGGTACAACAATTGGCTCCCATACTGGCTGTCATTGCACATATTGTAGCGGCAGTATTAGGACCTGCTTTGAGAATAGTTGGAACGATAATAAGCTGGGTAATTACAGGCATCAGCAAGGCGATTGATTTTATAATGCCCATTCTGCAAGGAATTGTTGATTTTATCAGCTGGATAGTAGACAGCGTATCGTGGTTGTTTGGTGCAGAGGACGAACACAAAAAAGCGAAAGCAATGACGCCTGCCCCTGCACCGCAGGCAGCCAGGGAAAAAGCCACTACTGTTACCGCAACCGATGCAGGCGCACAAGCAAACACCGGACTGGCACAAACGAAGGTATCTGTTAGTACACCTCAAAAAAACGAGGCAGGCAAAGCAGCAGGTGAAATAACCAGCGGCGGCCCCCGTGTGATCAACATCAACGGCGTAAAGTTTACCGACAAAATTGAGTTGCATGTATTAAATGCCAAAGAGGGGCTTAATGAACTGGAAGCAAGGTTAGAAGAAATGTTTTTACGAATCTTAAACAGCGGAGCAGCTATACAATGAGTACAATAGCTTTTGATCTGGAACAATTATACCGTCGAACTTTTGGAGGAAGACCTTACAAGGTTGCCGGTTTATCAACCGAAAGCGCAGAACAACGCCTTATTATTAATGAGGTCAATAATAAAGTGACGCACACTCCTTTGGGTTCTACCTTAAGAGAAATGATTTCAGAAGATAAAGAAATCTGGCTTCCAACCCGCTTTTTAAAAGACGACCTGTCACTTCATTTGTCTCTGCCTTATTCGGTAGTTAAAATATCAGGAAAAAAAACCATTGTAAAAACGCCGATGGCCGAACGTCAGGGAACGGTAAAAGAATTGTACAGCACCGATGATTATTCCATTAGCATAAAAGGATTTATCATAGACGAAAACCGCGTTTGGCCCGAAGATGAAGTAAATAAACTTAAATCGTTGTTTGAGCTACAGACGGCGGTGCTGCTCGACAATGCACTTACCAATATTTTTCTGGGAAGATTGGAAGGAGCTCAGAAAGTAGTGATTGAAAGCCTGGAACTTCCCGAAGTGGAAGGTGGCCGCAAACACGTTAGACCTTTTAACATGCAGTTGGAAAGCGACAGCATATTTACATTGGAGGTATAGTATGTTTCAAATGACATCAACCATAAAAGTGCAGGGCATTAAAAATGAAATTAAGCCCAATGCTATAAAGTGGAAGCGAAGTGTTACTGACTACAGCGACACCGCTGTGATTAAACTGCCGGCCATAGCTATGCTCAAAAAAAACGCAGATGAGTATGCCCGTGTTGAAACCGGATTGAAATTTCAGGAAGGTTTACAGGTTGAAATTGCCTGTGGCTATAACGGCACCAATATGAAACGGTTTCAGGGATTCATCCGTCGCATCAGTCCAACTGTACCGCTTGAAATTGAATGCGAAGGTTATAGTTACGAACTGCGTAAAAAGCAGGGCTTTAATAAAAGTTATAAGGCAGGAACCAAATTAAAAACATTGCTTAATGATCTTTTGCATGGCACAAGTATCAAATTAAGCAAATCTATTCCCGATATAACTATACAAAGCCCCTTTAGCTTTTCTCAAAAAAAAGGAACAGACGTGCTAGACTGGCTGAAGGAAAAAATGCTAATGACGGTTTATTTCAATTTCGACGAACTGTATGTGGGACCCCATTATACCGAGCTAAAAAAAACAGTTAAGCTTCAGATGGGATGGAACGTAATTCAGGACAACGAACTGAAGTTTAAAGAAAAAAAAGAACTGGCAGAAGTACGCATACAGGTAAGCCAAAAGCAAAAGAACGGAAAAAAAGAATCAACGGAGCACGACAGCAAATTTGGGAATACAAAACAAATAAAGCTGGGCATCAGGCTTGATGAAGCAACCAGAAAAATGATTGCAGAAGATCAAAAAAAACGCCTGGTAAACCGCGGATATGAAGGGGCCGTTACCACTTTTCTCAATCCTTATGCCGAACCTGCCATGGCTGCACAGATTGATGATAAAAAATATCCCGATAGAACCGGTAAGTATTTTATTGAAGCAGTAGAAGGTGATTACAGTTCGGGCGGGGGAAGACAAAAAATTAAAATCGGAGCCAACTTATAATATGGGCAGAGCAGAAGAAATAAGGCAATTGCTCGATGAGCGTTCGTCCAGAGTGGGGCCATCCCCAACCATGCTTGCAACTGTGCAAAGTGTGGATACAGCTGAAGCCACTTGTGTTTTATACGATGAGGAAACCGACCTGGAGTATTATGATGTTCGGTTACGGCCTGTTATTGACGCCAAAGAAAGTTTCACAATTTTTCCAAAAAAAGGAAGCTGGTGTTTGGCCGCACGCATTGAAAATACCGATGAGTGGATGGTGCTGGCCTGTTCAGAAGCCGATAAATGGCGCTTAAAAATCGATAACTCCGTGGTTGAACAGGATGCTACCGGATTACTTATTCAAAAGCAAAGCGACACCTTACGCCAGGCGCTGGAACTGATTATACAGGCAGTTATGAAAGTAGTGGTTGTTCAGGGTCAAAATCCTGATTATGCAAAGCTGCAACAGGCATTAACAAAAATTCAAAACATACTTCGGTAATGGCTTTAAATAAAGATGTGTTAGGAACCGCGCTTTACAGCAAAGCGCAAAGTTTCAACGACCGCGATATCGACAACATTGACCAGGCCCGTCGTGACTTCTGGAAAGCAGTGGCAGAGGAAATTGTTAATCACATAAAAAGCAGTGCAAGCCTTAACGTTCCGGGAACCGGCCTCGTTGCACCTTCAGGCGGTGGTCCGGTAACTGGCATCAGCACAACAGGAACAATATTATGATAGATATTCTTTTAGATACCAGCAATAGCGATCTGCTGTTAAATGCAAACAACCTGAAAATGGGCAATAGCAATCAGCAGCATCAGGCTTTACTGCTGCTTTTAGACAAAGGCAGTTTAAAAGAAAATCCCGATACAGGTGTAGGAACATTTAAACATCTTGAAGCAGAAGAAGCGAGTGCTTTTCTGCGCGAAGTGCGAATTCAATTCACCAGTGATGGTATGCAGATAAACAAAATTGTATTTGAAAACAACAAATTGCTAATAGACGCTCCATACAATGGCTAAAGTAACTGTATCATATGGTCAAACCTGGCTCGACATCGCCATGCAGGAATTGGGCAATGTTGAAAGAGCAATAGAACTTGCCCTGATGAACGGGCGTTCACTTACCGATAACCTGCAGGCAGGAGAAGTATTGATTGTACCTCCTTTTGAAGTGTCGAAAAGAAGTATGGTGCAATTGTTTGCCAACACTGCCAATAAACCGGCCAGTGGCGAAACCTTTATTGCAGAAGATTCCGTTGCAATTGGTGAAGGCATTGAGTTCTGGGCTATTGAAAACGACTTTGTAGTTTCTTAATTAAATACTATGCTGAAAAATTATTTTAAACCAACGCCAAAAAAATTATTGAAAATATCATTGGCTTTAAGAGGCATGGTAGCCACTATTAGCGGCGCCGCATATTTTCAAAATGATCTCAAAGTTGCTTTCTGGTTTTTAGTAGCCGGTGCAACAGTTGATTTTTTTATTCAGTGTATTGATCCTAATGCAGGCAGGCAGCCTAAATAAAACAAATTATGGAAAACATTTCTTTTACCCGGGCATGGGCGTATTGTTTCAGCACAACCTCTTATGTATTGTGGTTAATTGCTGCCACCATCATTTCTGCAGGTATCATTTATGCGCTTGTGCGCAAATATAAAAAAGAGCAGGACTGGAGTACCGGCAATAGTTTGTGGCTGTTTGCAGCCCTTATCATTTTTATTGCAGCGCTGTTGGTGCGCCCCGGTGAAATAGCAGCTAACACAACAACGGAACAATTTAACAAGGGAATTATAATCGGTTATTAAGTATGTGGGTCATCTTCATCATATTGGCTGCCATTTGCAATAGCATAATGGACATAGTTGAAAATGAAAATTTCAACAACAGCGTTTTTGCCCGCCACGATTATCATTTCTGGTATAAACGGGTAAGCTGGAAGTATGCACCCAAAATATTTGGATATAAAATCGATGCCTGGCATTTATTTAAATCTGCCATGATCATACTGTTATGTGGTAGCGTTATTTCATATCACTACATGCCCTGGTTTCGATTCAACATGCTTTGGAATAGCGGATGGGCATGGATAGCGGATGTATTGATTTTCGCCACGGCCTGGAATTTACCTTTTAATTTTTTCTACAATAAAATATTACGCAAATAATGGCACGCACCATCACTGAAATACATGCCGACATTAACAATACACTGGTTAATGAGCTGGCAGCTATTGAAATAACCATTAATCCGGCCACGTGGAGTAAGACAAACCTGCTAAGGCTGATAACTTACATAGTAGCAGTTTGCCAATGGACAGTTGAACAGTTACAGGATATTCACAAAACAGAAGTAAACGATTTGATTGCACAAAAAAAACCACATTCACTTCGCTGGTATGCCGAAAAAGCAAAAGCATTTCAGTATGGAGATGATCTTGTAACCGAGCAGGACTATTTTGACAATACCGGCATAGAAGACGATGTGGTAGAAGCTTCGAAAATTGTAAAATATGCTGCGGTAGTACGACAACGCAGAGCTAACGGACGTATTTTTCTGCGAATAAAAGCAGCAACTACCAATGGGGCCGACCTTGCTAAGTTAGAAGAAGAGCAATTAAATGCCCTGCGTGAATACTTTAACCGCATAGCAGATGCAGGTGTTGATATTCAAATTGACAGCCTGGTGGCAGATCGCCTTAAGCTACGCTTAAAAATTTATTATAACCCGCTCATACTGGGCGCCAATGGCAGCCGGCTCGATGGAACAGACAATGCACCCGTTCCGAATGCCATTCGAAACTA
>Ga0114129_10004436_pt1 | contig 19801 bp, 12 predicted proteins | sample RhiMetdeltSRZDD1_FD_80071 | JGI IMG/M metagenome (GOLD analysis project Ga0114129, IMG submission 80071) | Populus rhizosphere microbial communities from Tennessee, USA - Rhizosphere MetaG P. deltoides SRZDD1 (version 2) (version 2) | ecosystem: Host-associated > Plants > Roots > Rhizosphere >...
GGCCAGTTGCTACACGGAGATACGAGACCATGGCAGGTCTTCCAGCTACTAATGGGCAGCGGCTTGCGATCAGGAAATTAACTCTGGATGGTGAAAGTCAAACGGGGGATATGTCTGCCTACCTGATCGCGCAGACCGACCATTTTCACGCTCCACCACTCCTCGACCCACGCGCGAACTGGCACAAGGAGTGGCACCACTTCTGCATCGTTAGTTCTGATATCCAGGTAATCCTCAATTTTAACCTGAGCGGTGATATACGACCGGAGGCTCCCCCGGGTGCACAGCTGACACGAGTGATCCTGCTCGTACGTGAGGGTTGCTGGGACGGAGACGTAGATAGTATTCTGCCACGTGATTCGGTGTTTCGCCCTGGAGTAATCGATCTGCATTTTGGACACAATTCAGTCCGTTTTGAGAATGGCATATTCAAGCTTTCCGCTGCCCTCCAGGACCGCCCGGTAGGGCTCGTGCTGCAACTGAGACCCATCGCGCTACCCATGCTGATGCGAAACAATGTTCCAATTGGTCTGGGTACGATCAACTGGCTGGTCGTACCCAGGCTCGTTGCAAGCGGAACGGTCACGGTCGGGCGACAGGTGCATATCCTGAACGAGGCGCCGACGTATCATGACCACAACTGGGGAAGTTGGCTCTGGGGACAAGATTTTGCCTGGGAATGGGGCTTCGCTCTTCCTGATCATGTCGATGTTCCATGGAGCCTGGTATTCGACCGCACACTGAATCGCAGGAGAAGTCACATCCTGGAGTCAAAGCTTGCTCTCTGGAAAAACAGCGAGTTACGTCGCGTCTTCACGCAAAGCGAAATCAAAGTGTTGCCTGCAGGTCATCTCTCCGTCACACGTCTCCCAAAGTTCCCGCGCGTAATGGCACTCGTAGCGCCAGAATTTACGACCGATATCCCGCGCTACCTAGATATCAGTGCCGCAGCTGGAGCGGACTCCCTGCTCTGTCACTTTGAAGCCAGGGATGTGGCACAAATCATCATCCCCAATGAGACGGACCTGGGTATTACAGTTCTCAATGAGGTAACGGGACACCTGGAACTTGAGGGGAACGTTAAGGGAGAGCTAGTACACATGCAAGGTGGAGCAATCTTTGAGTTTCTCACACAATGATTCGAGCTTTGCCAGATTTATCGGATCATCACTCGAAACCCTGAGCAACGAGCATTCGATTGCGTATCATCTGTTATGTACGCAGCTTGCATCCTGTTCCATACTCCTCGTAGTCGATGGTGAAACGGTGGCGTTGGTCTTTGACGGCAATGGGGCACACTTCCTCTCGGAACTACACAACCCAACCGTACGGCTACGTGCGAGTCGACGAACGATTCTCGATGTAATCGATGCACGCCTGACGCTCTATGAGGCTGTAATCGCAGATTCGATCGTCCTGGAAGGCAACATCGACGACCTGGTTGCGTTCCATGATGGCTTGCTTACATACATTCAGGGAGCCATACGCTGCCCTTCCTTCCCCGCTTTACTAGATCACTTCCGGTACGCCTCAACCTCATAATTGCACTGCGATCACGAGGCTAAAGCCTAACTGGCTAACGAATAGAACGCGAAATTGAATGACCGCACAGAGGCGTCAGGTCCACATCGAGAGCCTCGGAGGCGGTGAGGGTGGTTCATGCGCCAGCGGAACGTGACTCTCTGCAAGTCGCTCCGTGTACGCAGACGCACCCGCAGAGGTGAGATTTTCATGGATTGCGCCGATAAAGTGAATTATGCTGCCGAAGGCGCCCAGGTTGAGCGTGTGGCCCGCTTCGTGTTCTTTGATTACACTCAAAGGTCTACCTAATTTCCCACTGTTGACGAAAGCAAAGTTACCCATGTCGAAGGCTGTGGGCTGCCCATTTGACTTGGCCAGGTTACCGACCAGGCCGCCCTCTGTGAACAATGTCCCTGTCCCAGGATCTAGCTCGAAACTCTTGATCTGCCAAAAATCCGATCCGAATATTCCATGGCCAATGAGGTGCCCAATCCCACTGGCTATCAGGAAGAGCGACCCAATCCCGTCGACAAGCCATGACATCGGCATCAGCAAATTCGACCAGCCAAGGATGATTTGATAGCCTTTGTTCTTTGCAAGACCATCGAATGCAGAGAGAAAGCCGATAACCGACCCCAAGGGGCCATTCAAACCGGCATTCATTCCGATCAGAATGCCGCGCATAAAGTGTCCAAGGTCTGACGTGGAGTCTACTTCATCTGCAATAATGTAACTTATCGCCGTCGCGGGTAGAACGCTCCACGTGATGACTAGTGGCACATCTAGAATGACGCCGCCGATGGCGCCGGCGACGCACCAGAACGAGTTCCCGGTCGAGCTTACGGCAAAATTTCCGGTGTGCGGCGGGAGAGCGAAAGATTGGAAACGGATAGGTTCCTGGCGCCGTTCGACCAAAACAGGTTGATTTACGCGATTTCCTGATCCCTGATCATGCAAAACCAACCGTGGCAGGGTAGCAAGTTCTTTTCTTGTCATTTTCCGCAGCCCAGGTTCTTGGACGATCATTGGTGCCTCCTCTCCAGGCTTGATCCCTGCAAATTTCTCTTGACCTCTGTAGGACAGATAAAATCCATCAAACGATCTTGCGTCAGCACGGATGCTATGTCTCCTCTATGGTTCCCATGCTTTCTTAAGGCGGAGGATGGCTGCCTCGCCACTCCTCCCTTCCTCTTATTCTCCACTACCTCAATGTGTTGGCGAGATCATCACTGAAAGTATCAATTCCTGTCCTTTGAACGCGGTGCCCTGGGATAATTTGTAGACCCTATCTCACGACCACGAGAGATCACCGCCATGATGTGAGTCAGGGTCCGGTCCTTCTACCTTATACGCCCATGTCTCCCATAAATTGTCATAATAAGCCACATCCTCAACGGACGTTGTCCAGTCTTGACTTACAAAAATGCCAACGATCCCGCCGATCACTCCGCCAATGATGAGCCAGGCCCCATAGGTGGCCACGTAGATTGGCCCGAAGATGCGGTTCTGTAGAATGTGTAGAGACTCGTGATTGAGTAATTCAGTAGCGCTGAAGGTAATCGTCGGCGCCGTGCTATAACCACTGCCCGGGTCCGTAATTGTGACCGACACAACTTTGCCGCCAGTCACGACAGCTGTACCCGTGGCTCTCACACCCGGGTCGGGCGGAGCAGAGAAGGTGACTGTTGGAACAGCGACAGAGTCATACCCTGAACCCCCATTCTTGATGGTGACACTCTGCACGGAGCCGGTTGCTGTCAGAGCAGCTGTCGCTGTCGCGACGGAGCCACCACCAGAAAAAAGATTACTCGTTACATTGCCCTGGGTCATGGCGAAACCGCTGAAACCAAAGCCGCCATCGTACACATGCCGATTCTGTCGAAAACTGAGGTCATTTCGATATTTGCGGTCACTACCGTAGAATAGGTTTACGGTGTGTAGCAGGATGCCCAGTTCAGTACCTATCAACCCCCACGATGAATCCAGGGCGAAAGCAGCCCAACCGGTCCAGCTTTTCCAATTGTATATCTGCTTGGCGCCGCTGATCACACCATTCAAACCACCCATGACTCCACCTACTGGTCCCTGCACAGCCAGACCTAGATTTGCGCCTACCAGACCAACTAAGATACTTTCCAGAACATTGAGCGACGTATCGAGAACCTCTTCACCGCTAATGCGCTGTTGAAGGGCGAAAGTCTGGGAGCCGCCGTGTCCCTGGCGCTGCCCGGCAAAACCACGCTTACTGATACCGAGTTCAGGTTCCTGGTCACGCAGGATCAGTCGTGGCAAGGCGGCAGATCCCTTACCTGTCACATGCTGCCGCTCAGTCCTTTGACCGATCATTGGCGCCTCCTCTCTTGGTTTGATGCCTGCAAATTACTTCTGATTTCTGTAGGGCGGACAAAAACCCATTTCTAAACCATCTTGCGTCGGCAAGGCAGCAACGACTCCATGAGGAAAAAGACATCTACGCGATTATTATACACGAGTCTCATCCTTCCAAAAAGAATCCGTATTAGGGCAACAGGGTTTTCACAAAACAGGAAAATGGCAAAAGATCTACTCCAGTAAACTTGGGGTGACCACACCGACAAGGAACCGGAGTAGACTGAGATGGATTATGAACAGGTCAAGCCGAAAGAAGATGGATTCGCATTTGCTCTTGAGAGCTTATATGCCTATGTATTGCGGCTAAAAGATGCCCGAAAGACCAAAGGGAAGAGGTATCGACCAAGAGTGGTTTGCATTATCGCAGAAATGTCACGTTACATGAGGATGCCACCCGCTTTTCAAACACGAAGGCAACCCACAATATGGCCATATTCAATAGTCTCGTGTTTGGTTTTTGCTTTTCCAATCTGGCAAGCGGCGGCCGTTATTTAGATGCTCACCTCGACTCTGCCATCACTATGCTCGTTGCCCCACTTTCCTCTACTTTGTGAAAACCGTGGGACCCGGGCTGCCAATAATTAATAGAAGCATTGCTTCCTGGTATAATGAAAAACGATCTAAGTTACTGAGCGCCCTAGTAGTTACGCGTCGCGAACCCTAATCCTGTCGGGACCGCCTGATGAGCCGACTTGATGAATATCAAGTCGGCTTTTTGTTTCACACTTAACTTACGGAATTGATTAACTACTTAACTAATTTTTCGTTTTCGCTGGTCAAAAGCTTACGATCTATAAAACCCACATAGAGTCCAATCAACAGTTTATTAAAGACCTTGTAGCGGCACCTGGAGCAGGCGCATTTTGAGCGTTAGTAGAAGAGAGTCCATCATAGACTCAGAACTCCAGTCAGTATACTTGCCTAATAACGCTGATACATTATCTGATTGAATAGGCAAAGACCAAACAGGTTAAAGCCGACTCCATTGAGCCGGGATGTAATTGCCACGGTTCAGCCTCCACCAAGTTTTAGTATCGGAGAAATGGCCAGCCATAGGACTGCGAGAATAGACAAAACAATCGCAATACCGAAAGAAACCACATTGAGTAACAGCCTTGGGCGCTTTCGGAGTTGTCGACTGAAGAAGCGCCGTTGAAGATGGACCTTCCATAATATCAGGGGTGGAAACATCATCATTAGATCCACCAAGAAAAACACCAGCAGGCGAGACAAGAACAATGGGTAGCTCTCGCCAGTGATTCCGTTTTCCGCTGTAATCTCGATTTGGCCTGCCCAGACGAGCAATTGCGCATGCAGCAGGGCAACTAAAAGCGCGATATATGCCGTGCGGTGCGCCAGAAGGACCACATCGGCATCAATCTGGCGTGCCATCCCACCAACTTTTCGCAGGATTTCTTTGCGAATTTGTGCATAGCCGGTGGTGATCCCGTCTATGACGATCGACGTATCCCCTCCTATGATCGCCTGGCGAGAAAACAGATTGATTGGACGCTGCCATAATTTTTGATCGGCAGAGATTAGTGCTTGGATTTCATTCCAGGCTAGCTGTTTTGGCTCCCGCAGACCGGGGCTATCGATCCGCACGGATTGCGATGTTATTATGACCCGATCGGGTTGTTCTCCAAGCCGATGGAGGCTTTTACGACCCGCCACGAATACCCAGGTTTGCCCTAGAACCGTATAGACGAATTCAATAATCCAGAACGCCAGGAAAATGGGAAGTACACCAACCCCGATCAGAAAGAAAACGTCAGATTGCGATAGTCTGCCAGTACGTGAGAGCTCCAAAGCCGACAATTCAATAGCAAGCAGCGACAGCCAGATCACCACGCTAAAGAATACGATGAGCACATAAGACAATGGGAGCGCAACCCAGTACGCTAGGGTGCGGAATTGGCGCAACAGGTCAAACGGAAAGCGAACAATATACTGCTGCTCCTTAATCTGTGACAACGCTTCTTCGATTTCCTGCCCTACCGCACTGCTCGTTCGCTTCTTTTCAATCAATCGCTCCAGCTCCCAGGAAACCTGCGTCTGCGATACGGTATCCTGTGTTTTCTGGTATGCGCGCATAGACTCCAGAAATTTCCCGGCTGCGGATTCAGGATCGCCCAGTTGAAGATAGGTTGTTCCGAGTGCACGGGCAACTGCGGCAATGTTGGCTTCATCCCCAAAGGATTGAAAAATGTCCAGGGCGATTTGAAGGTCCTGGCGTGCCTGCATGGAATGGCCCGCGATCATAAAGACCTGGCCTTGCCCAAATAAAACCTGAGCAAGGCGATACTGGCTCGAATGAACCGCCGGGAGTTGGGCAAGCCTGGAGTAAATCCGGCGAGCCTTGGCTTCGCGTCGCTGTTGAACGGCGACATTCGCTTGCCCGAGCAGCGCGCTCAGAGAGGCAGTCTCATCCTCCGCTCTTTGCGCCATGCGCCAGGCCTGGCGATACTGGCTTCCGGCCATCTGTAACAGGTAATTGATGATCCACTCTTGATAATTCCCCCCGGAGTAAAACCAGCCGGGTAAAAACCATATTTTGCGCCGCAACCAATCGAGTATCAGGAAGGGAAGGAACATCACACGAGTCAGGAATCGGCTCAATGGGCTCAGCTCGGTGCTAATCTCCGGTTGCACCCCTCCACCATTTTCTACCAGGTCAAGATAGACATCTCCGAGGACCAACAGGGCCCGCGCCACATAGCGCGAGGCGCCCAGCTTCTGGAGTTCCTCGAGGCTCACTTTGAGCATGTCCGTGGATTTTTTCCATTCGTATTGAGTCAGCCATACCTGTCCCAACAGTAGACCTATTCGAGCTTTCAGGAGCGGGTCTGAGGTTTCTCCCAGAAGCGTTTCCAGCTTTTCATCCAGCGTTTCGCGCCGATGGAGCAGGAAATCCAGGCGCATCCCATAAAATGCTGCGTACTGGCGGGCACCCGCTGAAAGTTGTGGCAATGTTTCGGTCAACAACATGGAAAGATTCTGAGCGACTCCGATCTGGTGCTGATCACATGCCCGCTCGAAGAGATCTGCCAGATATTCCAGCCCGGCCCGTTCACTCTCCAGCAAACGATGATAAAGCGCCTCACGCTGGAAGACATAGTTTCCCGGTGGAATCGTTCTTCTGGCAAGATTATCAAAGTAGGCAATCGCGACCTGGTTGGCCCTCTGAAATTCCTGGATTTGTTCCGGCTGTCGCCAGAAGTCGAGCAAAATCTCTCGTATGCCCGAGGAATAATAGTACCAGTTGCCCTCGCCCTTGCTGACGAGGTAATTTTCCTGTAGAGTTTCCAGACTCTCCGCGATCCCGGCTGCTTCATAGCTCATGACCTGGACTAAATCAGCGGTAAACGCGTGCGGGATGGCACAGATGTGCACCACCCTTTTCATGTCTTCCGGCAGAAGGTCCAGAAATTCTCGTACCAGTGCACGAATCGTATCCTGGGAGTCTGGCTGGCTGGCGCTCACTTCACTTTCTTCTTGACGCGCCATTTTCCCACTTCTAGCGATAGGATCCCGGGCATACCGTATATCTCAGCCCCGATGGCAGGAAACTCTTCTTCCGTCAGCCCATGTCTCTTCCAGAATTCGAGCGCGATTTCGCGGCTAAAGGGAGGGATGGCGAGGGGTACAACCCCCATTTGATCCTCAAATTTCGGGGGGAGTGCATCGCGAGATACGACAATCAGCGCCCGTTTCAGGATCAAATCCGTCGCCCATTCCAGTAGGGAATCGTTTAACCAGGTCTGGATGGGATCACCGGCTTTATCCCAATGATCGAGCAGGATAATCACCAATTGTTCAGTGGTCATCTTCCGCAAACAATCGGCGAAGACTCGCGTGATCCGGCGCTGATGCAGTTCTGCCACCTGGGCCGGTTCTGCCTGGTCGAAATTAAATATGTAATTGATCCGGGTGTCCTTAAAGTCCACCTGTCCGTTGATGAAAATCATTTCGTCCGCGTTCAGCGGCCCATCAAAAACCATGCCCGGGCTCGAACCGGAGGCGGCCCTTTCCCCGGCACGCAGCTGGTCTTGTGCCTGTGCGGCAAGCGATTGACTTTGCTCGAAATCAAACCGGAAAAGAATATCGTCATAGGTCTTGTCCAGTTCCTCGAAACCATCGCTGCCCAAACCTTCGACAATGGCATCGATCAGACCAAGATAGCCCTTGGTCACCATGCTTTCCAGATCCACGTAGGCGATGCGGACATTCCTATCATTACACTCACGCAGATATCTGGCCAGCAGCTGCGTCTTGCCAATGCCTTGCTGGCCGTAAATCAGGACGAATGAGTCTTTCTCTGCTCCTTTCGAATGCAGGGCAGCATTGAGTTTATCGATTTCGCTGGTGCGGTTTACGAAAAATCGGGTGAGCGGAGGCATGGACTAGAAAACCCTGATGCAGACCTTGCGCCTGAAGACCCAGAAACAGGTGCGAATCGATCCCACTTCAAAGTCAACGGAGGGGGCTACCGGAGTCGGTATAACGGTCTGAGTTGCTAATGCTATCTGAGTAAAAGCCGCGCTCACAGTAGGCGTTGGAAACGGAACAGGCGTTCCTGTCGGACAAGGCGTTCCTGTCAGACAAGGCGTTCCTGTTGGAGCCGCTGTTCCAGTCGGAGCTGGTGTTACGGTCGGAGGATCAGGAATAGGGATGATGGAAATACTCTCCGGATTAATTTGAAACTCCTCACGCTGCAGGGAAACCGCAAGACAATCATTTGGGCGCTCACGGTGGCAGGCGATCATATAGGCGCCCAGAGGGATGGGATCGAGTTGCACCGCGCCCTTGCCGAGGGGAGTCATTGCGTCGAAATCCAGACGACTATCATTAATGCTGAGGATCCCCTCCACCTCCCGCACCTGCTGGTTACGATCCGTATAGCTCTGGTTTGCATCGACGACAGGCGCGATCATTTCAGCGAGCTGGCCCGTCGGAGGGCCCTCCGGCACCTGGAGCTTGGCAGCGTCCAGTCCTTTCGCCAACAAGGGGTTAAACTGTACACCAAAGACTTGCGTGAACTGAGGCGCGAGTTGTTGAGCCAGCATCACCGCCAGCTGCTCTACAGTGGGTGTGGTTGTTGCGAGTACAGGCGTTGGGGTATCGCTGGAGACAGCGGTAGGTGTCGATGTGGCGGGGGCCACGGTGGTCGCTGTGAGCGTGGTCTGTAGAACAATTTGGTCGACCGGAGGAACTCCGCCATTACCGGGCGCTGGCGCGCAGCCAGCCTGCACCAGAAGCGTGAGGAAGAGAAAGAGCGAAAATGACGTCCAGATGGGTTTTCTCATCAGGTCGATTCCTCCTGCCTTAAGTCTTGCAGGGAATTGGTATCCCTGGGACTCGAGCAGCCTATTTTTGCTGGATGTGATCCAGGACCTGTTTTGTGACCGGTCCAACCAGTGCGCCCAGAATGGGTGAGGTAAACATACTTACAACGGCGCCCAGAGCGCCTGGCGCCATGTCTACCAACCCATCGATGACCTTATTGAGCCGGTCGGCATTCGCATTCTTGCCCTGAGAAAGTTCGGTATGCAATTCCTGCACTTTCGTCTCTACCTGCACTTCCTGGCTTTGTGGCGCGGCCTGCTGTGCCGCTTCTTTAAGTGGTTCGAACAATTCCTCCAATTGCTTCAATTCGATGCTGGAAAGCCCCTGGTGAATATTGAGCTGGTCGACATTTCCGTTGATGAATGTCGTAGTCTCGCTTGTGAGCGGCGCGTTGAATTGAAAGCCAATATTGGCTTGGTTCTTTGTTTTCCGTTTCTTACTGCTTTTTCCTGCTCCCATAGAGAAAACATCCTTTGTAAAACCATCGTTCCTCTCCCCATCTCGTCAGTTGTTCTGCGGGGGAGTTGTTACTGTAAGTCCACAACTATCGAGGCAAACCCTGATGTCGGTAAATCGTTGCGCTTTTTCCCGCTCAAGTTGAGCCTGCGACCGGAACTTCGGGTTCGAAGCGCGGCTTGATCTTAAATCAGCGATTTCTTAAGCGCTTGAATTAAGATGTCAGTTCATCGCCGAACTCAGATCCCAGACAAAAGGGTCAGGACCCAGCGCGCACAACCTCTACTCGATCCGCTTTGTTTTCCTTAGATTGCTCCACAGAGGTCGCGGGGACACCGCCAGAACCACGCGGGTTGGATAGCTTTGAGAGCAGGTCAAACCAGAATGGCGCCCCCTGCGAGACTGCTATCGCGGTAAGAATCAGACCCAGTAATTTGGCAAGTGGTCCAGCATTTTGATTTGGTAAAGCCTCTTTAAGCTGCATGCAACCATTTTTAGTCGAAATACCCCACACATCTCCCGATCGTTGTGGTAACAATACACAACTTTCGTTCGGTTGAAGTTTGTAAAATTCTGTCTTCCAGCCAATTGGTAATTGCAAATCCCGGCTCAGGGCTTCATTCAATTCACGAATCGCTTGGGCAACTTCGGCAGGGGTTGAAAGCGAAGATTCATCGCCCATAGGTTGATATTTCTGAGCTTGTTCTACGACATTGGATCGAAGCGTCGGATCCCGCCACAGAGCTGTGGCGACACTCAGGGTATCCACATTGAGAATGCATGCCAAGAAAAGACCAACAACTCCGAGCCAGAGTTGGGTCGAGCGCTTATACCAGCCACTCGTCCGATCCATCGCATCGTCAAACCATTGCTCCACTGTACGGCGAGCGGCCGCTAATCGTGATTCGCCCTGCGCAAGATATGTATCCATGCTGGAGAAGAGACTGGAAACTAGCTGTGACAACTGAGGCCGGGATCTTGCGAGCTGGATCACAGCATTGAAAATCTGATTCAGCTGCAGATCGCTATCGGCGATAAGAGGCTGTACCAGGGCATTCAGTGTCGATAGTGAAATGGAATAACGTCTGAGAAATGCGTTGAATTCCTCGTTCAGCCTGGGCGAGAGAGATAACGACGCAATCGTTTCATTGGTTGCACCGGCTGCCTTGGCATCCTCGATCAGCTTCTGAATCTCAGCGATCAATTCTACTAGTTCAACCTCGGCGGCTGCTGGCAAGGTTGACAGTAAATGATTTTTTATCTGCTCGAGACCTACGCGCGCCCGGCCGATCGTGGATGCCTCGGTTCCAGCCGTAAGGAGTACATCAAAGAGCGCCAGGGCAAATTTGCCTGCAGGGATGTAGGCCGGTTTGCGACCGGGCCGGGCAAGCGATTCGATCAGCGGATGCTCATACAGCTTATTGGCCAGGATCAACGCTTCCTTATCTATATTGTTCTGAATGACCGGATCATGCAGCATCGCCCGGATCGCCTTTTCGAGCTCCTTGGCTCTCCAGCCGCGATAGCTGGCGATCCACTCGACCAGCTGGGAGGAAACAAGACTCATCAATAGAAATACAAAGAACAATCCGATTGCGGTTTCGATTAGAGCTTCAGGCATTGAAGTAACTCCTTACGATCAGAGGTCTACGCCTCACACCGGTGTTGAACCGAAATCACCAGATCATCAATATTTGATCAAATGAATTCAATTTGGATACCGCTGTCACTCAGATTCGGATCCGCATTGAAGGCTTGGATTGAGGCCACACGCTTCGCCTTATCGGAAACGAGCCGGAATGCAGCCTGTCCTTTCTTCAGTTTGATAGAGTTGATCTCTTCCGCGCCATCCTCGCTCTGCAGGATGCCATTATCTGTTCGCAGATAAAGCAGATCATTATCACTTCGGCTTGTCTGAGGCTGCCAGCTTTCGTCCACTTTCTGGACTGTGATCGTCGTAAAGGATTTACCGTCCGCAGGGATCTCAGCCGTGCCATCCACGGGGTGTACATCCGGCGCATCACTCGTCAGCTTGAGGAACGATATTTTCGGTTTGACAATGGAGATTTGCAGGTTGCCTGCAGGTGCCTTTTCCAGAACCAATTCCTCGAGCGGCGCGGACATGATCGCCATGGCCTCTGCACGATCTGTCACCTGGATCGCATCGAATTCACCTGGTGGGCCGGGGTCGATCAAGCCTCTCACCACCTCTTCAAGCGCGAATTGCTTGTCGAGTTCCAGTTCGGAATAGACGCTCATACCAACAATTTTTTTATCACTCTTCCGATAGATAATCCACATCGAGGAGCCTCCTTTGGGGAAATTTGATCATATCAATTCGATGACTCCATTACTCAACCCAGACAACAGAGTTCTAAATCGATCCTGAACTCTGCCAAGCGGCTAGCGCTCCCAGCGGCGAGAGTTCTTCTAAATTTAAGTTCAATGTTAAACATGTTTGGATCGATTGGGGTAATGGAATTAACACTCACAGTGATCGTTTCCGTGCGAATTAAGAAGGACGACTGATCGGCAAAATTGGCATAACATACGTACGGCTGGTGAGTAAAACTGAACGACTGCCAGTCATATATTCCAGGGTACTTTACGATCCACAAAGGAGCGCAGGTAGCGCTCATTCGACCTTCTCGAAGATCGACAAATGCAGAGAATGTTCCTCCATAGACTCTGCCTCCCAATCTTGCCTGGCCAGTTCCACTTACCAATATCAATGCAGGTCGAAAGGCAATTGGCATTGTCTTGATTCCTCCATCGCTGATGGTCTGATCAAATGTCACATGACTTATACTTGTCCTGCCAAGGTCATAGTCGCTTAACGCAAGTGCTCCGATCTTTGCAGGAGTAATATCTCCAGTACTTCCCCGGCTAAGTAAGTTCCGGCAGTCGGCAATCGAGCCATCTCCAGCGGGGAAGATCGCCAGCGGTGCGTAGTGGTGGTCAATGCCGTGCGGTGGGAGTGCCTTCGGGCTGTCGACCGGGCCGGGCCATTCCACATCGCCGGTGGCCGTACGCGCCGGGATCAACCAGTAATCGCCCGTGCGGTACTCGTGCTGGCTCCCCTCCGGGGCGGGCTGGAACTGGATTAGAATGCCGTTCTCGAGCTCGATCCAATCCTCTTCGGATGTGCCTTCGTGGACTGGCACCTCGCCCTCAGTTTGCACGCCCTCTTGCCAGTCCCAACGGCGCAGCAGCCGGTGTTTCGCAGGGTTGTCCCCAACCGCCGGCGCGGCGTTGAGCGTGACGATGTTGGTTTCGGGGTCGACCGCCGTCACCTGTAGGAGGGCCCCAGCCTGGTTGCTCAACGTGTAATCATCATCCACAACCTCGACCCAATCATTGACCTGCAGGCCGGAACGCCCATCGCGTCCCAGATGTTCAAGCGTCAGGGTTTTCTCAGCGATCTCGCGAATCGGATAGATGACTGTTCCGTTATCACGCGACCATTTGAATGTTGCACTGTTCGGCCCCTCATCCGCTCTACCTGCCCTGTGTATCTCGACACGGTACAGCTGGTTCTCGGCGCCGCGGTAACGAGCTTCGGGTGGTGTGATGCACGGGTCTTCGGAGGAAGGCGGTCTGGTCTGAACAGCGGTTGCTTTCAACATCCCGCGGTGCTCCCGTTGCCAGTTCTTTGTCCAGTCGGACCAGTAATTCTTTTCCACATCGTCGCAGGTGGTGTTGGCGGGAATGTGGGTTGTGCCATCAGGCAACAGGTCGGTAGCTTTCACCTGCCATACCACTTGGGCGCGGGTTGCCGTATCGGGTCCCTTGAGCGCGCTTTCGCGAATGCTGATCGCGCTGCCATCCTGGTCTTCCAACTCTACGTACGTCAGGTGCCGCTCCCATACATCCAGATAAACCAGGAACGGCGTCGCCGGTAAAGGTGCATCCAAATCCTGAGCGTACCCGGGCTGCGTTTTATAAGTGACATCAACAAAATTCCCGGCTTCATCCTTCGCGTCATTTTCACAGAGAATGCCGTCGACATAATACCGTCCATTCCCAATCTTGAAGTCGGTGGCGGAAACTCTGCTGATCTTAAAACCATCGAGGTCTGGCTCAGCGGCATTGGGGGGAGGGGTGCCATGCGGCCCAATTAAGTCGGCAGCCAATGCATGCTGGCGGTGCAGCAGAATGGATGTCTGCTCGTTGAAATCAGCATCGAGCTGGACGCGGCCCTGCTGCCAAAGCACGCGGCTGAAATGCCTGTCTCTGTCGAATGTATCGCGTGTAAAATCGCCTTTCATGTCTGCCTCCTAACTGGCAAAAAGGATGCCCGCATCCGTTCCGGCGGGTGTGTATTCAATCAGCCGGGCGCCGAGATTGGACTCGCGCTGTGGGTTGAATAAATCATGGAAAACGCCCATCTCTGATTCATCGTCTGCGCCGCGCCGAATCTCCACGGCGCATGTCTCGGCCAGCTGGCAATGCTCAGGCTTGCCGTACCGAACGCTGTTGAACCGTGGGCGAACTCTCAGCCTTTCGATCTCCAGGCGCTGTTCTTTCTCGTCATCCATGTTTTTTCCGGCGAACAATTCCAATATTGGTTTTTCCACCAGGTCGGGCTGGCAGCGATAGCGACGCGGTGTACGGCAGCCGTGCGGCACGAAACAAAAACGCATACAGCCCAGCTGCCGCCTCGCCACATTCAGGCAACCGGTAAAGATGCAGTTCTCTGCCAGATCAATGGAGTGGACTTGGACGATCCCGAAAACAGTGCAGCGCTCAATTGTCAACATCGCGTGAGCCACCCGATTGGCAGGTGCACCCAACGCCTCACGCTCATCGCTGGTGGCATCGAGAATACTGTCGGCAATTTGGATGGGAATAGGGTCCGCCGTGACCTGGTTTTCGTTGACCTGGATCGAACCGAGGATGCTGTGCTCGATCTTGACCCGGGCCCGCACGTTGTAGAGTTCGAGGCTCGGCTCGTTGGGACGTTTAGGATCACAGTTATTCTCCAATCCCCAGCCCGGGACTAGCGTACAATGGCGGATGGATATCTCGGTAAAGCAGGTGCTGTCCTGCAGGGGGACATGGTTGGCAGGACTCCGTGGACCAGGAAGTGTTTCCCGCCCGCCAGGGCCTGCCTGCCTGGCCTGGATCTGCGCCCGCATTTCGTTGTCGGCCCGTAGATGTACCGGTCGCCCCGTGATCAGCAGCCCGTCCAGCGTGAACCGGCTCCCTACTCCAAGCGTCACATGCAGGGAATCGGGGAAGTCGGCCTGATAATCGAGCAGGCGGATGATCGGCCGTGTGCGGTTCGCCGCTCGGATCTGCAGTGAGTTGTTTGCCTTGAGTGTGATATCGAAAGGCAGCACGTATATACCGCTTTTAGCGATCTCTATGACGGCCTGTGCCGGCTGGTCTTTGAATGCATCTGTGCCGGCCTTCCAACGGGCAAGAGCGTTGGCGAGGTCTGTGACATTCTCCACCCGGACCAATTCTGCGCCTGCAGGCTGTTGCAGAGGGCGATCATACTCCCCGCCACCAATCTCCGCGCTAAAGCCATACCGATAGGAAACGCGCACGCCGCGCAACCGGCGCACATCATGCTCGGTGCGCCGAGGTAACTGGCTCGGCGGGAAGGCAATATGCCCGAGCACCGGATCTACGGCGATATAGTTCGGAGGGGGCTGATATTGCCAGTCCGTGAGATCAGCCACAATGATCGCTTCAGGAGGGATGGGCTGAGGTGCGTTTTCGTCAGGCCAATCCCTGGCCCAGATAGCGAAGCTTTTATCCGTGCCGTAATACCGGCTCGTGTAGGTTGGGTCTTCCCGGGCCCGGAGAAGATCCTTCTCCAGGGCACGCCGACGGATTGGCACTGGTAAGTTTATTTCCTCTGCAATGTGTGTCAGCTCCGTTTCGCGTTCCGGCTTGACATAGAGTTGCGCATCGTTGCCGAGCGCGCTAAACGTGTAGCAATGAGGACCGTTCTCTTCCAGGCAGTAGGCCTGCGTATACGTTACGGGAAATGACTTCAGGCGCCAGACGAACAACCCGACACTCGGGATGTTGTATTGACCACGGGCAATCACAGAGTTAATCCGGCGCACGTCAACCGTGCGGGCGATATTGTCGAAGGGGCCTTGCAGCAGGTCGAGCGTATCGCCATCGCGCAGATCAGCGGTTTGGGCGCGATCCGGGTGCAAGTGATTGACGTTCTGCGTCCATCCGAGCAGTTTGAAGAATTCGATGGCGCGTACAGGCCAGCCAGACACATCTGCAGCCAGTTCTTCGACCAACGCCAACGTGCCTTTGCGCCGGCGATTGTGAATCGTATCTGCCACGTCGCGGCGCGGGATCAAGATCTTGTTACGCGCCAGCCCTCTGGCGTCAGCAATATCACCCGGTTCCCCCGCCTCGTGGACCGGCCGGTAGCCGATCAACTCACCAAGATACGGCACCACCCAATCCTGGCAGGTTTCGATGAACCAGTTTTCGTAGAGCTGGCGAATGTCCTCTTCGAGGATTTCCACCTGCTCGTCGATGACAGCTAACAGGGCGCGCAGAGGAGAACCCTGCTCGGCGTCCCGAATACGATAGATCGCGGGCAGGAGGTTATACAGTCGGTCAGATTTGGGCTCGATCATATTTCACTCCACAATCACTTGATCTGATTCAACACGAGCGTATCGGCGACATCCGGAGTAAGGTACGCCAGCTGTGCCGGGTGCATGGCGCCCCCCTCAAAGCCGGCCAGGTTCACCGAAACGCGTTTTTCGGGTCGTTCGTTGAGGTTGCTCGCAGTGAGAAATATCTGCGCTTCATCGGCAATTTCCTGCGGCGTGAGAAGTCTTCGAATTGGATGACCCTGACTATCCTGATCGCTCTTTTTCTCCGGTATGCTGCCGAATACATCTACATCCACATAGGCCACTCCGCGCACCGCCTGGATGGTGGCAATCACTTCACTCAGCAGCACATCCTGTCCAAGGTCGCAGCGCTCGAAGCTAAATGTATCGAGCAATTTGCTACGCATGGCTTTCACAACAGGTTCCCACTCATAATCCGGCAGGATGCGTACATTGGCGCTGAGGACGATGAATTTCAGTTCCCGCACCTGCAAGGCGATCGGCTGGTAGGGATCCCCGAAATCACGCAGCGCCTTCAGCAGGTTATGGAATAGATCGGAAGTCTCGTCAATGGGGATGTCATCGGCTCCGGCGATAGTCACGTGCACCAATTCACGTCGTCCATCAGGAATGCGGGCGGCGACAGATTTGCCGATACCGGCAAACGTACGCGAGAAATCTGCGTAATCCTGGACCGATACCAACCGGTCGAGCGCCGTAACGGTCAGCGGCGCGTTTTTGCGGGCAGTATCCCGGCTTTCCTTCTCCGCGCCGCCGGAGGCACGCACAGGATTTTTGACTCCCTTGACCCCGAGTGGTTTCGATTGGAGCAGACTGATCTGACCCGCGCGCACATTTCCGAGCTTGCCCATGCCGTTTCGATACACGGCCCGGATGTTTTCAAAGCCGGTGGGCAGGCGGGCACCGCGCTGTCCATTCCCAAAGATCACAGTGGTCTTATTCTCATCATCAGTTTTGGTGATGAACTTGCGATCGGTCTTTGTGAGATCGGCCAGGCTGTTTGCCTCCCGCCACTGCATATCATTGACATAGACCTTGAGCGTACTTTCCAAACCCGCCGGCGTCGGCGCGGAAACCAGGGTGAGAGGCGATTGCTTGAGGGTGAAGTCCTGGTAGACTTTGGAGGCATCGCCGCTACCAAGAGTTTCCCTGCGCGTTTCGCCGTGCGTGGCTTTTACGACATTGCCGTAGATACTTACGCTCTCGCGCCGGTAGCAATATGCCAGTGGCGTTGCCAACGTGATAAAGGTATGAGTGTGATCCCCGGGAAGCTGGTTTCCTTCCTCGTCCCCCTCGCCTCTGGTTTGCTGCAACACCTCAGCCAACATCACCAGCTCCGCGGACTGGACGCCGCGTACCGTGTTACCCTTCGCGTCCTTGATATCATCTCGCTCACCTGAGACGATCAGCCAGCGCCCCGACTGCAGGCCGCTGTAGACCTCATCAAGCTCGATCGAATCGGTTTCACCGCAGATAGATGCTTCGATAGGCTCTTCGGCCAGGGTAAGTTGTTCACTCTGTGCGAAAACCGTAGTTCCGCGAATCACATCAAATTTATCGAGATTAAGATTCAACCACCGCTGATCGAGTTCAAGTATTGTACTTTTACCGGTTATGCCGTATTCAGCCCGCGAAACGTTTTTGGCTGTCTTGGCGTGGCTGATGATGAGTTGTGGGATGCTACCTGCAGAATGTGGGCGGTCAAGCACAACCCAGCTGCCAGGAAGAATCTCTTTATATTCTGTATCCAGAAAGATAGTATCTTCTTTCTCAGTCGGTACACCGGCAGGGATTTGGTAAGTTCCGTTTACAACGATAGCGGAGAGGTCTTGGATAGCTAAGTTCAAGACAGGTGGCTCGGTTTCCACATTCTGGACGACTAACTCTGTTGGATTGCTGCCTTCACTAGAAACAGACAGATCTCCTTTGCTGTCGATCCCCATGGTGATGAGGATGCCGCGCTTCTGAAACCTGATCGGCATGTCAAAAGAAATCTGACTGGGTATTGATGATTGAATCTGGATTTCGACAACTTCATTTGCAGCCGGAAAATCAATTTGAAAAGCACTATCACTGAGAGGTCGAGGATCATCGGTTATGGAACTTTCACCAATCTTGATCGTGGTCTGAATCTGAACTCGGTCAGTGAGTATTTCAAATTTAACCTCGATCGAAAACGGTTCAGTAAGCTTCGAGAATGGCTGCAACTCCCATTCTTTATAAGTGATGGGTTCACCAGGCGTGATGATCGCTTGTTGGGGTGCATTATGACCAAAGGGATGCGCTAACGCACGGAAGGCATAAACGCGCACGTTGCTTTCTTCCGTTCCGCTGGCATTCTCAAGCGCAACCGGCAGGGATTGGCGCAGACGGGGCTCAAATGTGGAAGTCAGTTTCAAGCCGGTATCGGCGCTTTTGTTGAAGAGGCGTGCCAGGTTACGGTCGAGGTTATATGTATTGCGAGGCGGAATCGAGGCGGGTGTTGTCAGCCGGGACAGCAACCGCTTGAACGGATCGGTATCCGGCGCGTCTCCATTCGGAGCAGGAGCAGGAAGGGCAGTGATATCTTTTACTACCGCCTCCAGCCATTCCGCCAGTCGGTAGTCGTCTGAGTCCACCGCATCACGCTCCTCGATGATTTTTTTGATCCTATAAAGCATGATCGGCCTCTCGGCAGTCTCGTTTGTCAACTCGCTGAGTACTCTGAGATGCTCAATTACACGCTGGCCTATTTCGCTATCCACAACATCAGCGTTTGTTAAAGGCACGCTCGCGAGCTGCCGCCGGGCAGCGGCGGCGACGGTCGCTGCCTTTAGATCAGCCGGAACGGGCGGCTTCTGTTTCTCCTGAAAGACGACCAGCGTGCGGTCATGTTCGGGCTCCGGTCTGGCCTCGGCGACATGAAAGATTTTGTTTCTGTATGGCTGGTCGTTTTCAGTGATCAGCACAACATCATTTGCCGCCAGGTTGGCGCTAACGCCTTTTACATACAGGCGAACATTTATCGATTCGTCTGTTTCGGCGATCGACGCGAGCGTCTGCGGCTGGGTGAGGCGCGCCCCAAGCTTGTTCCATCCAAAGCGTGCGTCGAGCGGGTCCATATTCTCGAAGGTCTGTGGTAATTCACCGGGACCGGGCGCGCTTTGGGCTTTGATTTCATACGGCTGGATCATGACATCACGATCCTTATCCAGTTCCAGTGCCAAAAAGACGCTGGCGGCGACGCCGGGCCGCAAGGCATACCCCACCAGGCGCGCCAATTCCAGTATGGAGCGGCGCTCAGTCGCCGTACGTAAGTAGCCTTCGTTGGCAATGCGCTCCTGATAAAAGGTCAACACATCGCCCACCGTTGCCCAGGCATCCAGCAGGGCAATCGAGGCATCGTACGGTGCGCGAGTGGTCAGGGACTGCAAGGGATAGGCAGGCACGGTTCTCGCCGGGTCGGTTGGATCGGGAGTCTCGAGAAC
>Ga0114129_10004437_pt1 | contig 19799 bp, 18 predicted proteins | sample RhiMetdeltSRZDD1_FD_80071 | JGI IMG/M metagenome (GOLD analysis project Ga0114129, IMG submission 80071) | Populus rhizosphere microbial communities from Tennessee, USA - Rhizosphere MetaG P. deltoides SRZDD1 (version 2) (version 2) | ecosystem: Host-associated > Plants > Roots > Rhizosphere >...
GTCGTCGCGCCGTGCATCACGGAAACCGACAGCCGCAAAGTGATTCTGGAACGGCCGGGATACAAGGAATGGGCGACCACGCAGATGCTTCCCGCCGGGCGGTGGAACCAGCCGGACGACCTGGTGGGCGCCGTGCTGTACCTGTCCAGCCATCTGTCCGACATGGTCGTCGGCCACGTGCTCATGGTCGACGGCGGCTGGACGCTGCATTAACTGGAAGGAAGCTGCGCGTCCGATGTTCCTGCTGCTGTTCCTGTGCATGTGGGGAACGGCAGCGGTGGAGATGGGACCGGATCAGTGGTTCCCGCGCGTCATGGGCGCGCTGGTGCCGCAACTGAGTCCGGAGGCCGGAAGTGGCGTGTTGTTTCTGGTCTACACGGCGGGGTTGATGTTCGTGATTCGAATGTGGGGCAGCGCGGTCTCGCACAAGTCACCGCTCGGCACGCTCATCGGAAGCTCGGCGCTCGCCGGCCTAGGCCTGTACTGGCTCGGCAACCTCGATGCGAGCTCGAGCGCCCTGGCCGCGCTGACGGCCGCGACCATCTTCGGCATCGGCAAGACGTTTCTATGGCCCACGATGATCGGCGTGACCGCGGAGCTGTTCCCACGCGGCGGTCCGCTGCTCCTGGCGGTGATGGGCGGCGCCGGCATGCTCTCGGTCGGCCTCGTACTGCCCGTGATGGGAGCACGGATGGATCAGTTTGGCCCCGGCGCGGCACTGCAGATGGTGGCGCTGCTCGGCGCGATCCTGACACTCATCTTCGGGGTCGTGTGGCTCCGGTTCCGGGCGCACGGCGGCTATCGCGCCGTGCACATCTCGGCGACGAGCGTCCCGAACGCGTGATCGGGCGCAACTCAGGAAACCACAGTGATGGACAAGTCGGAAACTGTCGAAATCAACGACCCCGCGGTGCTGCAGCTGATTGAGCGAACCGCGCCGGTCGAGCAGCTCTGCACCGGGTTCCGGTTCAGCGAAGGGCCGATCTTCAACCCCATCGAACAGTGCCTCTACTTCAGTGACATGCCGAACGACATCCGCCGCCGCTGGAGCCCGAGCGAAGGCGTCGTCGAAGTCCGCAATCCGAGCAACAAATGCAACGGCATGACCTACGACGGCGCGGGCAATCTCTACGTCTGCGAGCACGTCACCAGTTCGTTGATCATGGAAACGCCCACCGGCGAGCGCAAGGTGCTCGCGACTCACTGGCAGGACCAGGAGTTGAACAGCCCGAACGACGTGGTCGTGCGATCGGACGGCACCGTCTACTTCACGGATCCGACGTATGGACGGATGCCCGTGTTCGGACTCGAGCGGAAGCAGGCGCTGGATTTTCAGGGCGTCTACCGCGTGTCACGCGACGGGCTGCTGCACCGCGAGGCCGACGATTTCAGCCAGCCGAACGGCCTGTGCTTCTCACCCGACGAGAAGATTCTGTACGTGAACGACACGACGCGCGCGCACATCCGCGCATTCGACGTCGCGCCGGGTGGGTCGCTGAGCCAGAGCCGCATCTTCGCCGAACACATCGGCACGGGCGACTACAACGAAGGTGTCGTGGACGGCATGAAATGCGACGAGCGCGGGAACATTTACGTGACCGGCCCGCGCGGCATCTGGGTAATCAGCGCGCAGGGCGAGCACCTCGGTGTGATCCGCATGCCGGAGATCGCGGGCAATCTGAACTGGGGCGGCCGTGACTGGGACGAGCTCTACTGCGCCTGTTCGACGTCGATCTACCGCGTACGGATGAAGGTGCGCGGCAATCCGGTCGCCTACATGCGGATGGCCTGATCAGATCGGCGTGGCGGTCCGCCGATAAGTCAGCGTCCCCAGCGAAGCGCCAACGGATTCACGTCGGCCGCAAGTTCGAGCAGGCCGGCCCGCGCAGCCGGATGCAGCGGCTCGAGCGGATGCCTGACCGCGTCGCTCTTGATGACGCGCCCCGCCATCATCACCGTCTTGCATGCGCGGAGGCCGCACTGACGGTTCTCGAAGTTGATGAGCGGCAGGATCCGCGCGTAGGCGGCTGCCGCCTCGGCACGCCGGCCACCAAAGTAGTGCGTGAGCACCACTTTGATCAGATCGGGCAACAGGGCGCTCGACATCGTGCCGAGCGCGCCGGCGTCGAGGTCGGCCATCAGAGTGACCGACTCCTCGCCGTCGAATGGACCGACGATGGCGTCACCGCCAGCCGCGATGAGGGCACGAAGCTTGGCGGCGGCGCCGGGCACTTCGATCTTGAACGAGTTCACGAGGGGCACACTCTTCGCTAGTCGCACGAGGAACGGCACGGAGAGCTGAACGCCCGACAGCGGGGCATCCTGGACCATGAGCGGAATGCGCGCGGCCTCGGCCACCGCGGTGAAATGGGCAAGCATGCTGTCTTCGTCGGCGCGCAGACTGACGCCGTGATACGGCGGCATCAGCATGAGCATCGAGGCACCGAGCGCGGAGGCGCGCCGCCCCCGCTCGGCGGCAATCCGAGTACTGAAGTGGCTGCACGTCACGATGACCGGCACTCGTCCGTTCACGTGCGTCAGACCCAACTCGGTCAGCCGATCCCGCTCTTCGTCTGTCAGCAGGAACTGCTCTGAAAAGTTCGCGAGGAGACAAATCGCGTCGACGCCCTGATCGATCATGCAGTCGAGCACACGCCGCTGACCGTCGAAGTCGACGTCTCCGGACTCGGTGAAGGGCGTCGGGGCGATGGGGAGAATTCCGCGGATGGCGAGCGGCCTCAATTGTCCTCGGCCATCCGGCGGGCAAGATCCATGGCGTACTCGGGCGTCCTCGACGTCCCCATTTCCGTATCGAGATAGCCGCTGTAGCCGAGACGGCGAAGTTCCTTGAAGATGAACGCGTAGTTGATTTCGCCCGTCCCCGGTTCGAGGCGGCCTGGGTTGTCGCCGATCTGCACGATCTTGATCAACTTCTGCTCGAGGCCGGTGCGGAGGTTGACGACAAGATTCCCTTCCGTGCGCTGCAGGTGATACATGTCGAAACAGACTTTGACGTGCGGATGATTCACATCCTTGATCACCGGAAAACAGTCCACGGCGCGGTCGAGCGCCCGTCGCGGCTGTCCCGGGTTCACACTGAGCGGCTCGACGGTGATCGACACGTTCGCGAGCGCGGCCAAGTCGCCGGCCCGTTTGAGGCCGTCCACGATGCCCGCGCGCTGGGTCTCCCATGGGACGTCGTTCTGAAGCTGACCGACGAAGCTGATGAGATCGGGAGTCCCGAAATCTCTGGCGATCGCAATACGCTCGCGAAACTCCGCGAGCAGCGCGTCTTTCGCGCCGGGACGCGTGAACCCAGTGGTTCCGCCGGCGTTGCCCGTCCCAACCAGGCTGACGCAAGTCAGACCGGTGTCCTGCTGCGCCTTCGCCATCGCCACGCGCTCTTCGGGCGGTGCGCTCCAGAAGCTGTAGGCCTTGAACCCATTGGCGGCCACCGCCCTGATGCGATCGCCGCGCGACATCGCGCGCGGAAACATGATCTCGATGTTGATCGAGAGTGTATAAGGCGGCGGTGTAGACGTCACGGCCAGGCCAGCGCCTGGCTCGGACGTCGCAAGGGCCAGCGGCAGTGCGGCGCCGACGCGGAGCAGCTCACGCCGGTTCATCGCGGCGACGGTTTCGTGGTTCGACATGCCAGCCTCCAGTCCCCGTCGTTTCGTCCGTCCACACCCTCACCTACATCCCGCGGCCGAGCCGCTGCGGTGGCGTCGCCAGCATGTCATTCTTCTTGCTCATGTCGCGTGCGATCCCGACCACCAGGAACTCGAGCGGAGTCGTTCCTCTGTTCTCGAAGGCCTTCGTTTCACCGATACGGATCGGGATCGCATCGCCCGCTTTGACCGGCGCGGTCTCCGCACCGACGGTGGCCGTCCCCTCGCCGTTCATCACGTAGTAGAAGCCGCCAATGCCGGGCTCGGCACCGGGTCCGACCGACGTGCCGGGCGGCAGCTGCAGGTGATCGGCGTATGCCCAGGTTGAGAGAAACACGGTCGGCGGCAACGCGCGCCGGTACTGCACCGTTCCCTTCCCGCCCTGTAGACTGGCGACCGGCTGCAGCCGCGACGGGTCGAGCGGCATGCTCATGAACTGCGGGATCGGATCGAGCGACGCACCGACGCGACCATCCCTGAGGTCGAACGCGTCGTATACACCGCGGAACGCGGTCACGTTGATGTTCATCCACTGCACCGGTCTGTCGGTTGCGTTGTAGATCGCATGCGAGTGGCCCATGCGTGCGGGTACTCCGGCGGGGCCCTTCAACGTGGACGTTCGGCCGTCGATCGTGAACTGCGCTTCGCCGTCGAGAATGACGAACATCTCTTCACAGTAGTTATGAAAGTGCTGACCGATTCCTGATTTCGGCTCGATGACACCGCGATGAAGGAACCAGAGATTCGTGTCGAGCGCATCACCGTTGAACAGGGCGAAGTAATTCAATTGGCCGGGCCCGCCATGGACCGCCGGCGACGGCCGGTAGCGTGTGACGTCGTTGTGCGCGATTCGCTGAGCCAGCGGCAGGCGAGGCGGGTTGGCCGCTGGATTGGCGGGCGCAGGATTCGCAGCCCCGCCTTGCTGCACGACGGTGGCCGATGCCGACCAGCAGACGACGACCAAAGCAGTCGCGAGAAGCTTCGTCATGAGGCGCTCCGTACGAAGAAGTCGAGACCCTAACACAAAATATGGCAATCCCTTCAACGTAATCGATAATCGGTTGAACGAGGCGCGGTCGTTTTCTTTGCTACAGTTGCACCGCACGGCTCTGCCGAGCCAGGTTGCAGCGTCTGACCAGGCATTCGCGGCAGATCTGCGGAGAGCAAGTGTGTGGCGCTTGCGGGCGAGGGTCGCGGGCCAGCGACTCGTGGACGGTTGGGAGGAGCATCATGGGCCGAAACGTTCAGCTGCACTGCGACCTCTCCGTCGATTCGCGCAAGGAGGCCGAGATGGTGCATTACTTCGAGACCGTCTATCGTCCCGCCGCGACGAAGTTCGAGGGCTACGTCGATTTGCGGATCTTGAAGTTGCAGTCCGTGCTGCTCGGCGAGGCGCCGAAAGGCCTGAACTATCGCTTCTCCATCACGTACACGAGCGAGGAGCTCCGGCAGAAATGGATTACGTCCGACGTGCATCAAGTCGTCTGGCCGCAGCTGCAGTCGTTTCTCGTGTCGACCAGCTTCGATTTTCTGCTGTTCGAGGTCATTTGACATCTCTCAGGAGAACCCCCATAACTCGCACCCTGTTTACGCTGAGGCTCGCGGCGACGCTCACGGCCCTGCCGGCGGCGGAGCACGCCGGCGCGAACGGAGCACTGGCCAATGTGCCCCCTTGTGCAGCGGAATGCGCACGGACCCCACCAGGCCGCCTTCATATCGATGCGTCTCGATCGCGCCTTGCTCGACCCAAGGAGACCGCGCAATATCGTCGCGCGCTTGGGCCATCCGTCTTCCTGACGACCCACCTTGCCGGCGCGCAGCTACGCCGTGAATGGTGAGCGGCGCAGCTTCGCGCTGCTGCGCCCGATCGCTGATGTGGAAGCCCAAAATCGGGTCGGCGAGCTGGTGCTCGAAGCGTTCGACGGATACGAACAGCGCGCGCCGGTCGCATCGTAAAAACAACACAGACCATTCCGCTCGCGCAGCCTAGTGGCTTTGACAGCGAAGGAGTGGTTCCATGACTCTGGGATTTCACATTGTGTCCTTTGTCCTTTATGTTCTTCCTGAGAGATAGGTAACCCGGTATTCCGGACACATGGGTGACACTTTTGCCCTCTTCGAGAGGAGGGGGCATTGCCGTGGAAGGAGTGTCACGTCATGGACGAGCGGCTCCGCTTGTCGCCCGCTCACACATCCGCCCGGAACACGTCCATCCTGCTGAAGTGCCGTTTCGCAAATGCACGTCCAGATCCGGATTTCAGATATTGCTCGAAGCTGACCGCGTCGCGTTCACTTGCAAACTTCATCGTGACGATGAGCGACCACGGACGGTTCGAGAGCGTGTGGCCGGACGGACCATGGTTGTGCCATTCGAGTCGGCTCTCGACGTCGTTCGTGATGCCCACGTACTGTCTTGAGGGATCGGTGTCGCTGCGCAGGACGTAGACGATGCGTTTTCCGATGCCGTGCATGCGCAGGGCGATACGCACGGATCGCGCCAGTCGAAACGTCAAGAATTCTCGAGAGTCTTCGTCCAACTGAAACTGGAGTTGCGGAAGGTCCGCCTCCGCAGCGTGGAATTCTGCGCTGCTTCGGCGCGACAACCTTCGCGTGTTTGCTGGCTCGCGTGGGTTGGCAGGTGATTGATGGCTTCGCGGACTGAGCCTGCCAACCGAAGCTCGCGCGAAGCGCGAGCGAAGGTTGGCTCCTCAGGTTGGACTCGAACCAACAACCCTCCGGTTAACAGCCGGATGCTCTGCCATTGAGCTACTGAGGAACGTGGCGGGACGCGCGAAGACGAGCTTCTATACTAGCGAATCGCAACCGGCCGCTGCAACACGCGGGACGTACGGCGCGCGGCTTCAGCGCCCTCCGTTTCTCGGCGGTGTTCTCGCGCCAACGGTTCGACGGCGCCGTCGGCGGACCGATTCAACGGTCGAAGAGGTTTTTTCAAAGAACACGAAGTTGAGTCCTCGTGCGCTTCGTGGGCTTCGTGGTTCAGGAATTGCGGAGCACGAACCGAGCCGGCCGGGTTAACGCGCTTGCGACTCGCCGCGCCGCCTGCGCGCGCGCCACGCGGCCGCGACGCCCGTGCCGAGCAGCATCAACGTGCCCGGTTCAGGCGTCGCCACGGGGTCCGCGCCGGCTTCGCTATGGAAGCTCTGGCCGTACGCCGCGCCGAGCCCCTGACCGCTGTACGACACCGGAGTCGTTGCGGCACCCGTCGTCGTGTCGATGGTGTACACCGTCTCGCCGGCCACGCCGTACAGGACGCCGTTGTCGCCCGTCGCGAGCCCGAACACGTTCCCGATGCCGAAGCTGCCGACCAGCGTTCCGGCGCCGGTCGTCGGATTCACGCGAACGAGCTGGTTCGACGAGGATGCGAGGTAGAAGTCGCCGCCGTTGAACGCGAGGTCGCCGCCGGAGGCGAAGCCCATGCTGCCCACCAGCGACGCCGCACCGGTGCCTGGATTCACCGTGAAGAGGCCGGTGGTGTTGAACCCGGCGGTGTACAAAGTGCCGTCGGACGCGAACACGAGTGCGTTGGCGCCGCTCAGCCCGAGATTGCCGATGAGCGTGCTGGCGGCCGTCGTGGCGTCGATCGCGTAAAACTGCGTGAACGTCACGCCGTACAGATTCCCCGACGGATCGAACGCGATGTCGGTCATGACGTGGCCCATGTTCCCGATGAGGGTCACGTTGCCGCTCGCCACATCAACCGTGGCCAGTTCGCCGCGGCTGTCGTGGACGTACATGATCGGCGAGCCGAACGCCGTCGATGCGCACAGACACAGTCCGAGCACGAGAACGCGTACTCTGTTCTTCATCACCAATTCCCCTGTATGAGTGGCTGCCGATCGCAACCGCGTCACAACAGGCAAACGGCGCTCCCGCCGCGCCGCGCGACATCGTGCGCAGTCGAGTGCAGGCGAGCCGCGGCGCGGGGCGCCACGAGGCGGCACCCGGCCACAAAAGTCTTCTGTGCCGCCGATTGTCGTGCACGCGGTGGCACTCGCCTCGTCGTCTCGTCTGCTCGTCGTCTCGCCTGCCTCGCCGAAGCTCGTCACAGTTCGGTGAGCGAAGGCGGGTCGTCTCGCCTGCCCGCCGTAGCTCACTACCGGTGGGGACAAGCGAAGGCGGGTCGTCTCGTTCGCGGAGGAGGGTGTGTGCGAACACTGGCAGTTGTTCTGGTCGCGTTCGGCGTCGTGGCGTCAGCGGGGGCGCGCTCCGGCGATGCTTCCGCCGAGGCGACGGCGTGCAGCGATCTCGCGGCCCGACTGAACGTTCCGCGGCCCGGCGCGCAGCGGCTCGGACCGCCGGACGTCCGCTACGTCCCCACGCCGCAGAACGTCGTCGACGCGATGCTGGAGATGGCGCACGTCACGTCGGCCGACGTCGTCTACGACCTCGGATCCGGCGACGGGCGGATTCCGATCACGGCCGCGCGGCGGTACGGCGCGTGCGGCGTCGGCATCGAGATCGAGCCGCGCCTGATCAGAGAGTCGAACGAGAACGCCGTCAGGGCCGGCGTCGCGGATCGCGTGCTGTTTCTCAATCAGAACGTGTTCCAGGCGGACCTGAGCGAGGCCACCGTCGTCACGCTCTTCCTGCTGCCGCGGCTGAACCAGGAGCTGATGCCGAAGCTGAGACGTCTGCGCGCGGGCGCGCGGATCGTGTCGCACTACTACGACATGGGTCCGACGTGGCCGCCCGACGCGTCGCGCGACATCAACAGCCTGACGATCTATTTGTGGACGGTGCGATGAAGGATTGTTGCCGGGTCCAAAGGACCCGGCCTACACGTGGAAGGCGCCTTAGAAATTGATGCCGATCCCGACGTCGATCTTCCGCATCTCGCGGACCGTCGTCGGCTTCCCGAAGAACGGCGACGTGAGCGTGCCGCTGTACCCGAAGTAGTTCGATTGGTTCGTGAGGTTCTGCCCCTGGACGAACAGCTGCAGCCGATAGCGCGCGCCGCTGACGTCGACGGTCCGCACCGTCGCCGCGCTCCCGCCGCCGAACACGCCGATACCTGGCGGCAGCGACACCGCGCGCCCGAACGCGAATTGATACGCGACGAACATGTTGACGGTGTTCTGTCCCTCGGTGCGCAGCGTATTGCGGCCGATGCCCGCGGGCCGATCGTTGAAGACGCCGTCGGCGTTGTCGTCACGGCCGGTCAGCAGCGTGTACGCGTCGCCGGTACTCACGTTCATGTTGAATGCGACGAGCAGGTTCCGGACGATCTGGTTGTTGAACGCGAAGTTCAGACGATGCCGTACGTCGTTGGTCGCGGGGCCCCACTCGGCAGCGAGGTCGCCGGTGGCGGGAATCGCGAACGGACCGTCCGTGTTGTTCTGCAGCTTCGCGAGCGTGTAGTTGAGAAACACCGTCGTTCGCCTCCAGCTGATGCGGGGGCCGTTGAACGCCGGCAGCAGCGCGCCCGGATTCACGTTCGCGTCGACCTGGACCTGATGCTGGCGCGACGTGGCATCCGACACGACCTCGACGATGTTGCGGAATGACGGATCGGGGCGGACGCCGCCGATCGGGGCGTTGAGATTGAGGCCGCGCGCCAGCCGCGCGCCGCGCTGATAGCTGTAGGTCGTGGAGACGCGCACCACATTGAGCAATCCCTGATCGACCGCCGCGCTCACCCTCGTGATCTGCGGCATGCGGTAGTCGCTCTCGAGCAGGTACCGGTTGATCGGCGGGATGAGACCGACGTTGCCCGGATCGGGGAACGACGGATTGAGAATGTTCAGCTCCTGCTGACGCACGCCGTCGACGCGAAGCGACTGCTCGTACGTCCCGGTCGGCAGCCAGTCGTAAAACACGCCGATGCTCCCGCGCAGCGTTGTCTGGCCGCTCGCGAACGGCGCCCACGTCGTGCCGAAGCGCGGACCGAAGTTGTGCGCGTCGTGAACGTGGGCCTGCGCTTCGTACCGGATGCCCGGACTGAACGTGAGGTTCTTGCGCGGCCGGATGTCGTCCTGGAGGTAGAAGCCGGCCTGCAGCATCCGATACGAGAGATTCGGATCGCCGATCCGTCGTGTGTAGTTGCTCGGCCTGCCCGCGCGGTATGCGTCCAGGTTGTCGAACGTGTAGGTGCCGAGATAGTTGAACGACGAATCTGAACGATACCATCCGGCGTCGAGCAGCAGACCGGCGCGAAGCGAGTGGCGGCCGCGAACGTAGTCGAGGTCGGACCCGAAATTGATTCGGCGCGAGTGCTCGCCGCCCGACAGCTGCGCGCCGCCGCTCGAGAACGCGTCGTTCACGCGAATCGTCGGCGCCTGCGTGGCCGACGTCGTGTCGGAATCCGACCAGATCAGCTGCAGGCGCGACCGGGAGAACGCCCGGCGGCCGACGGGCCCGAAGTGCTGCATGCGAACGTTGTGCGTGTAATTCTCGGTCGAGTACGCGCGCTCGATCTCGTCGTAGCCGCCGACGCCGAGATTGTTGTTCGCGTTCCGATTCAGGTTGTACGCGAACCGCAGCGTCTGATCGAGCGTCAGCGCGTAGTCCATCTGGCCGTTGACGAACACGTTGTCCCTCGGCGCCTTGATGTTCAGCGCTTCCGATCGATAGCTTCCGTTCGGCAGCGCGACGTTGAGGTTCGGCGTCTCGTAGGAGTCGATGCCGAAGATGTTGATGTTGAACGAGCTCTTCTCCTTGATCAGCCCGCCGCCCATCCCGAAGCCGAAGTTGACGTTGCTTTCCGGACCCTTGACCGGCACGAACGGACTGCGGCCGCTCAGGCCGCCGTCGCGCAGCCGGAACGTCGAGAAATAGCGGACCGGTCCGAGGCCCGGCTGGGTGATGATCTCGATCGACACGCCGCCGGCGCTGTGGAACTCCGCCGCGAACTGGTCGCGCGAGATGCGAATCGATCGAATCTGGGCTTTCGCCGGCAGCGCACCACCCTCGAACCCGTCGATGCGGATTACGGCGCCCGGCCCCGCCATGTCCTGAAGCTGCTGGCGCAGCTGCGCCGGGTCGTCGGACAGCGCCTCGATCTCCTCGCGGGTGAGCGTCGTGCCGAACGTGTGGCCGCGCGGATCGGCGGCGGCCTGCTGCTTGTCCTGACCGACCGTCACCGACGCCTCCAGCTTCGGCAGCGACAGGACGGCGACCTGCTTGTTCTCGCCGGCGCGGACACGGATGTCTTTCAGCAGCCGCGTCTCGAATCCGGAGAATTCCGCCTGGATGGTGTAGCGGCCGGGCGTGAGACCTGACACGGTCGCAATGCCGGTCTCCGACGTCTGCGCCGGCGCCGGCGTCACCGCACGCGTCGCGTCGTCCGCGCCGGCGACGGTCACCGTGGCACCGGGAACGACGGCGCCGCTCGGATCCACGACCGTGACGCGCAACGTCCCGCCCGCGGGCGTCTGAGCCGATGCATCCGCCAACACCGCGAGCACGAAGACCGCGGCGCAGCTCGCCGCGATCGCGCGCGTCCGACTGCGGAACGATGGACTGATCATTTGAGCGCCTCAAACCGCCGCGGATCGATCTTCGCGTTGATGCGGAACCGATCGAACGTCGTTTCCTCGATCGTCTCGCCGCCGACCGCGCGCCGGATCCGGAACGGCAGCTTCAGGCCGTCGACCTCGCGGAAGTCGGCGTAGTAGATCCGGGTCTCGACCGGCTTCGCCTGCGACAGCGTCTGTCGTCTCAGGTTCGCGATCGCCGCGGCGTATTGATCGCGCTCTTCCTGCGTGGCCGTGCCGGCGGGCGGCGCCGGCGCATCGACGACAATCGAGCCGGGCGGAATCACGGGCGGCGGCGGCTGCCCGGGAATTCTGAACACGACATTCGTCGCCGGGACCTGCCACATCAGCATCACCGGCAGATGCGTGTCTCGTTGGACGACAAAACGCGCGGAGAAGTTTGCGGGACCGCCGACGTCGAGGATGTCGGCCTTCCCCTCTGGCGCCTCGCCCTGCGCGGCGTATTTGAATGTCAGCGGATAGGACGGAAACGATGTCGCAAACATCCCAAGAATGAGACGGGCGAAGTCCTGTTTGACCGTTGTGAGACGCTGCTGCGCCGGATTCATGGGTGGACCTCCGGCGCGTCCGCCTGGCGGCGGAGGTCCGGCCGCGCGGCCGGCAGTCGCCGGCGCGGCGGCATCGCCGCGTCCCGCAGCCGCCGGCGGAGCCGCGCCGCCTCGACCGCCGGCCGCCTGATCGGGCCCGCCGCCTCGGCCGGCTCCCGGCGGTGGCGGCAGAGGAAATTGAATCAGCGCGTCGCCGTTGAAGCCGAGCGTCGTCGGCTCCGTGTCCTGCGCCGGAATCTCGTCCTTGCGGACGAATTTGTCCGGCAGCTCGCAGCTGATCTCGAATTCGATCGGCACGAGGTTGTTGCCGCGAACCTGACGCGTTCGTCCCGTGGCGATGAAGCTCCTGACCGCCGACAGCTTTTTCTCGCCGCCGAGCGCCTCGCGCGCGCCGGCGAGCACCTGCGTGGCATCGGGAGCCTGACCGCCGAGCGTCGCACCGACGGACGCGGCGAGCGCCGCCGCCACAACAGCGTGGTGACAGTTGCGCATATACGAGTGAACGGTCTTCGCTGAAGAAGTGCTGGTTAGCATGAGCGTTCAACCGCGATTCTCGGGCCGCGACAACGGAGCGGCCCGGCAGCAAGCCCGAATGACACGCCTCTAGTCCTCGCGCAAGACGATCATCGGATCGACGCGGGTGGCCGAACGCGCCGGCAGATAACAGGCCAGCAGCGCGACAGCCGTGATCAGCGTGATCACGCCGCCGACGGTGATCGGATCGGTCGGCTTGACGCCGAAGAGCAGCGACGCAAGCACGCGGTTCATCGCGAACGCCATCGTCAAGCCCGCGATGACGCCGACGACGGTCAGATGCAGCCCTTGTCGAAGGATCATGCGCAGCACCGATCCACGATCGGCGCCCAGCGCCATCCTGATCCCGATCTCGCGGCGCCGCTCCGTGACCATATAAGAAAGGACGCCGTAGGCGCCGATCGCCGCGAGCAGGAGGGCGAGCCCCGCGAACACCGCGAGCAGCTGCGCCAGCAGGCGCGGCCGCCCGATCGACTCCGCGAACACATCGTCCATCGCGCGCAGCTTGACGACCGGAAGCGAGCGATCGAGCTCGCTGACGATCTGGCGGATGCTGCCACCGAGCACGTCGGCGGCGAGCGGCGTCCGCAGCACGAGGTTCATGCTGTTGCGCGCGAGGCCCTGGCGAGCGTTGAAGTACAGCTCCGTCCCGGTCTTCTTGTCGACGCCGCCCTGTTTCACGTCCTTCAGGACGCCGACAATCGTGAACCACGACGGGTTGACGCGGCCCGACGGGTTGACGCGGCGTCCAATCGGGCTTCGATCGCGGTAGAACGTCCGCGCCATCGTCTGATTGATCATCGCGAGCCTCGCGTCGCCGGAATCGGTCGGCAGGAACGCACGTCCCTCCACGACCGGAATGCCCATCGTCTCGACGTAGCCGGGAGTGACGACCTGGTAGTAATCGACGTTCTCCGCCGGGTCGCCAGGCTTCGGGTCGTAGCCCTCGATATCGGTGTCGTTGGCATCGACCTGGCGGAGCGGCGGCAGCCCGGACATCGCGGTCACCGACTGCACGCCCGGTATCGCCTGCAACCGCTCCGTGAGTCGATCGTAGAAGCCGGAGACCTGTTCAGGTCTCGAATACGTCGCGCCCGGCAGACTGATTTGGAAGGTGATGAGTCGGGCGCGATTGAATCCGGCGTCGACGTTCGAGAGGTTGATGACCGTTCGAAGCAGCAGGCCGGCGCCGATGACGAGCGCGACGGCCAGCGCGACCTCCGCCGTGACCAGCGTGCGGCGCAGTCGAAGCCGCCCGCCAGCGGCCGTCGTACGCTGGCCGCTTTCCTTGAGCGCGGCCGATGTCGCGTCGGGCGCGAGGTGAAGCAGCGGCGCGAACCCGAACACCGCGCCGGTCAGCAGACCAACGGCGAGCGTAAACGCGAGCACTCCGACGTCGAGGACGACGTCCGACGATCGCGGGAGGCTGTTCGGGTACGCGATCAACAGGGCACGCACGCCCGCGACGGCCACGCCGAGCCCGAGCGCGGCGCCGCTCACCGACAGCAGACACCCTTCGACGAGAAACTGGCGCAGCAGCTGGAGCCGCCCCGCGCCGAGCGCGGCGCGCACGGCGAATTCCTTGTGCCGCGATTCGGCCCGCGCGAGCAGGAGATTCGCGAGGTTGGCGCACGCGATCAGCAGCACGAAGACGACGGCGCCCTGCAGCACGAGGACGGCCGTCCGCGCGCCGCCGACGATCTGCGCCTGCAGCGGATCGAATCTGATGCGATGGTTCTTCGGATCGGGCGCGTGAATACCGCCGGTATCGCCGGCCGGCCGCGCTGCCAGCAGCGATGGACGCCAGTTCGCCAGCACGGTCTCGAGCTCCGCGCGCGCCGATTCGATCGTCGCGCCGGGCCTCAAACGTCCGACCAGGTACAAGTAATGACTGCCGCGATTCCGACGGTTCGCCGGATCGAGGACCAGCGGGGTCCAGAGCTCCGCGTGCTGATCGGCGACGTCGAATCGGGGCGGCATGACGCCGATCACGGTCCGGCGGCGTCCCTGAACCTCGACCTGCTGACCGACGATGCCTGCACTGCCGCCGAGCGCACTCTGCCACAACTCGTATGACAGCACCGTAACGAGCGGACCGCCAGGCCGCGTCTCCGCATCGTCGAACGTCCGGCCCAGCATCGGCGCGACGCCGAGTGTCCTGAACAAGTCGGCGGACGCCTGAACGGTCGTCACCTGGCGCGGCCGATCCGCGGCCGTCAGGTTGGCCTGACCGGTCGCAAACGCGCCGACCGCGGAAAACGACTGGACGCGCTCCTTGAAGTCGAAGAACTCGGGCGGCGAGATCCAGAACTGATCGAACCCGAGCGTCGGAAACTGGCTCGAGATGTACACCAGCTGATTCGGCTGCGGATACCCGAGCGGCCGAAGGATGACGGCGTTGACGACCGAGAAAATGGCGGTATTCGCGCCGATGCCAAGCGCGAGCGTGAGCACGGTCACGATCGCGAAGCCGGGGGACCGAAGCAGATTGCGGCAGGCGTGGCGGAGATCGCGGACGAGTGCGCCCATAGTCCGGATTAGACGGATAGACACCACCGGGGGTTGGATGGATCAGGTCCGCCCGAAGGCGGACACACGGTCACGGTCCGCCTGACGGCGGACACCACCTACGGTTACTTCCCGGGCGTATCGTCGGCCTTGAGGTCGCCGACCGCGTACTGAATTCCGGCAAGGATGTGCTCGAGCATGGGCTTCATCGCGTACACACGCTCGCTGTGGCCGTGCGCTTCGTAGAAGACACGGCCGCGGCCCTCGCGGCGGATCCAGCTCAACGCGTAATCGCGATCGGTCCGCGGGCTCGGTTCCTTCGCCTTGTCGGCGTCGCTCATCTTCGCGTAGTCGATGCTCGTGAGCACGTGCACGTTGCGGCGCGAGAACGATTCCTGGTTGAACGTGTACGTCTCGTCGCGAATCTCGAACCCGGCGCCCTGGAACATCGCAGTCAGCGGGCTCGCCGGGTCGTCGATCTTGACGGGAATGAGCTGCGGATCGTTCCAGTGGAACTTGAAGTAGCCGCCGATGAGCGTGTTGAACTCGGGCCAGAGCGGGCGGCCGCCGGGCGGCCCGCCGCGTTCGGGAGCGGACGCTGTTCCGGAATCGCACGTCGATCCGTGATACGAGTCGCTCGCGGCATGAATGCCCGCGAGCCCTTTGCCGCCGCGGACGAACTCGAGCAGCGCCGCACGCCTCGCGTCCGTCGCGGCCTTGTCTCCCGGATCGTCCAGGAAGCAGCCGGTCGTGCTGGAGAGAAAGATAGCGTCGTACTGCTGCAGGTTCCTCGCGTTCACGTCCGCGGCATCGTAGGTCGTCGTCGCCGTCCAGGCGCCGGTCTTCGTCCCCAGCGCCTCGACCGTCCTGGCCGCGAGCGGGATCGATGAATGGACGTACCCGGTCGCGCGGCCGAGCACGAGGATCTTCCGCGGCTTCTGCGGCGCCGCCGGCGCCTTGTCGGGCAGCGCCGCCATCATGCCGTCGACATCCGCCTGACACGGCACCTGGGGCGTGGCGCTGCGGCCGCCGCACGGATCCTGCGCGCGCGGCTGCGCGTACGCGATCGTGAGCGCGGCGATCCCGAGCGCGAACAGCAAGGACGCGGTCATTTGTGCGCGCACCATATGTCCTCCACGATCACGGTCCGGCTAAGCCGGACACTACGTACTAACCGACCTTGGCGTCGACGGTGATCTGCATGGTCCCGCGATACGCGTTGGACACGGGGCAGCGGCCTTCGGCTTCCTTCGCCACCTCGGCGAACTGCGACGCGTCGATCCCCTTCAGACCGTAGGCTGTGACAGTCAGCTTCGACGACATGATCTTGATGCCGGCGTCGCCCTTGTCGGCCGTGACCGTGGCCCGCACGACGGTGCGATCCGCCGATGCCTGCTTGCGGCCCAGCGTCCCGTTCAGCGCCATCGCATAGCATGCCGCGTGCGCCGCGGCCATCATTTCCTCGGGGCTCGTCTTGCCGTTCGCGTCGCCGATGCGATTGGGAAACGTCACCGGCAGCTGAAACGCGCCGGATCCGGCCTTCGCCACGCCCTTACCTTCCATCACCGATCCCTGCCAGTCCACATCAACGTGCCGCTCGAACGTCGCCATTACGACCCTCCATACTGGAAATTGCTAATTGCAAATTGCTAATTGCAAATTAATTTGCGATTTGCAATCAGCAATTCACGTTTTTCGCCCCGTTATCCCCAATTGAACACCGGTGCCGATGAGTCCCAACACGATCCACGCAATTGGCAGCCACGTAGCGCCCGGCGCCGGCGAAGCCGGATACAAGATCCAGACGTCGCCGAGCCGCGACGCGCGTTCGGCGCCGCGCGTCGCGATCGCGAGGGCGCCGACGAGCACCGTCCAGGCGCCGGCGAAGGCGGTCGCGACGACGATCACGTAGCGCTGCAGCAGCATCGCGCCGACGGCGCCGAGGATCGCGAGCGCGACGACGACGAGCGGCGGCGGATCGCCCGTCCGGAACGCGTTCCAGCCGACGTGCGCGACCAGCGCGCCGAGGCCCGCGCCGACGAGCGCGATCCCGACGAAGTACGCCACGACGAACACCAGCGCGCCGACAATCCCGCCGATGACGGCGGCGACGACCATGCCGGTCGTGTTGCTGATACCCATCGGCGAGCTGGCGAGCATCGCGCCGAAAATGAGGCCGTAGATCGCCAGCGTCAGCTTGAACAGCCGGTAGCCGCCGAAGCACGACAGCCCGCCAAGCAGGACGAGCAGTAACGCGACGGGAAGGTCGTAGCCGTGCGGCAGCATCATCGTTACCGGGGCTCCGCTACACTTCGCGGCGGCCTTCGAGCGACTTGTGCATCGTGATCTCGTCGGCGTAATCCAGATCGCTGCCGACCGGCACGCCCATCGCGATGCGCGTCACGCGGACGCCGAGCGGCTTCAGCAGGCGCGCGAGGTAAATCGCCGTCGCCTCGCCCTCCACGTTCGGATTCGTCGCGAGAATCACCTCGATGACGCCGTTCGTCACGCGGCCGAGCAGGCTCTTGATCTTCAGATCGTCGGGGCCGATGCCCTGCAGCGGCGAAATCGCGCCCATCAGCACGTGGTAGACGCCCTTGAACTCGCGCGTCTTCTCGATCGCCGCGACGTTCTGCGGCTCCTCGACCACGCAGATGACGCGCCGATCCCGATCCGCGTCGCGGCAGTAGGCACACGGATCCGCATCGGTGATGTTGCTGCAGATCGAGCAGTACGTCACGCGCTCCTTGACGTCGCGCACGGCGTCCACCAGCCGGTCGGCCTGTTCGCGCGGGGTCTTGAGGATGTGAAAAGCGAGGCGCTGCGCGCCCTTGGGGCCGATGCCGGGCAGGCGCTGGAGTTCCTCGATGAGTCGAACGAGCGGGTCGGGCAGCGGCATCCTCGTGGCGTGTTTCCTCGGATCTAGAGACCCGGAATCTTCAGCCCTCCCAGCATGCCGCCCATGGTCTTCTGCATCTCGTCGTCGGCCTTGCGATGCGCGTCGTTGAGCGCCGCGACGATCAGATCCTGCAGCATCTCGACTTCTTCCTTTGAAACCACTTCAGGATCGATCGCGATCGACTGGACCTGCTTCGCGCCGTTCATCACCACCGTTACCATGCCGCCGCCGGCGTTGCCCTCGACGCGCGTCTCAGCCATCTGCTTCTGAACGCGCTCCTGCATCTGCTGCGCCTGCTTCATCATCTGCTGCATCTGCTGAATGTCCATAAGCATCGCTCGGCTAAAGCCTTCGCGCTCCAGCGGCACTCACATTTCTTCCACATCGCGAATTTCAGCCGGGAACACTTCGAGCATCGTCTGCACCGCAGTGTCGGCCAGCGCCTGCTCGCGGAGCGCGGCCTTCCGGTCGGCCGCCTTCGGCGACGCGTCGGCCGGCGGCTCCACGGCCGGCGGGGCGGCGTCGCGCTGCGCGCCGACGACCGTCAGCTTGCGGCCGGTCGCCTGCTGCGCGATCGACTCGAGCCACGCGCGCTTTTCCTCGAACGCGTCGCGCAGCGTCCGCTGGTTCGGCAGAAACGTGAACGTGACGCGGTCGTCGACGACGTCGATCTTCTGGGCCTGTGCGACGACGGTATTGTAGAAGACGACTTTGCTCTTGCGGATCTCGGCGAGGAACGCGTCCTTCGCGCTCGACGGCGCCGGCGCCGCAGCCGGTCTCGCCGCTGATAGCTCGGGTGCGGCAGGTTTCGGCGCGGATGACACGGCAGGTCGAGGACCGCTCGCCGCCGCTGCCGGCGCCGCCGACCGAGCCGCCGGATGCGGGCCGGCTCCTTTGGAGCTTCCCGCGATCAGATCCTCGATCGGCGTGATCTTCCGCAGGTAGATCCACCGCAGCAGCGCCATCTCGAGGTGATACCGCGGCTGCGCGGCGGCGCGGATGTCGGTCTCCGCCCGCGTCAGCACGTCGAACGCGCGCAGCAGATCCTCACGCGAGAAGCGGCCGGCGAGCGCGCCCAGACGCTCGCGCTCCTCCTCGCCGGCAATCTCCGCGTCGTTGATGCGCGATCGATCCACCGACAGGACGAGCAGATCGCGCACGACCCGCGACAGCTCGCGGCACACGGCCCGCAGATCGTACCCGAGCTCGACGGCGCGGCCCGCGAGCGTGAACGCGGCCGCAGCGTCCTCGTCGGCGACCGCGGTCAGCGTGTCGAGCAGCAGGTCGCGGCCGACCAGCCCCAGCACGGCCGATACATCGTCCACCGTGATCGTCGCGCCGGTGAAGGCGATGACCTGATCCAGCTTGCTTTGCGCGTCGCGCATGCTGCCCTCGGCGTCGCGGGCGATGAGGTGCAGCGAATCGTCGCTGACCGTCACGCCCTCCGCGTCGACGATCTTTCGCAGCTGCGCGGCGATCGTCCTGGTGCCGATCGTGCGGAACTCGTAGACCTGCGCGCGCGACAGGACCGTATCGGGAATCTTCTCGAGCTCGGTCGTCGCCATCATGAACACGACGTGCGGCGGCGGCTCCTCGATCGATTTGAGCAGGGCGTTGAACGAATGCGACGAGAGCTGATGAACCTCGTCGATGATGAACACCTTGTAGCGATTGCGCACCGGCGCGATCGCGAGGCCGGAGATGATCACCTCGCGGACGTTGTCGACCTGCGTGTGCGTGGCGGCGTCGATCTCCAGGACGTCGATGTCGCGGCCTTCCGCAATCTCCCGGCAGGCGTCGCAGACACCGCACGGATCCGGCGTCGGTCCGTTGACGCAGTTCAGCGCGCGCGCGAGGATTCTCGCGGACGTCGTCTTCCCGACACCTCGCGGCCCGGCGAAGACGAACGCCTGCGCGAGCCGGCCGCTCGCGAGCGCGTTGCGCAGCGTCCGCGTCACCGCCTGCTGCCCGACCACGTCGTCGAACTTCTGCGGGCGCCATTTTCGCGCGAGGACTTGGTAGGACATTTCAGAGTTCAGATTTCAGATTTCAGATTGCAGAGTTCAGATTTCAGTTTGATGGCATCGCGTTGCGGACTGTACCGCAGCCCGGAGGGCCTGCGGCA
>Ga0114129_10004438_pt1 | contig 19798 bp, 14 predicted proteins | sample RhiMetdeltSRZDD1_FD_80071 | JGI IMG/M metagenome (GOLD analysis project Ga0114129, IMG submission 80071) | Populus rhizosphere microbial communities from Tennessee, USA - Rhizosphere MetaG P. deltoides SRZDD1 (version 2) (version 2) | ecosystem: Host-associated > Plants > Roots > Rhizosphere >...
TCAGTCCAAAGTCGCCGGTCGTCGGTCTCAGTCGTCGGTCTCGACCGTCAGACTCGGTCGTCAGTCGCGATCGTCAATCTCGGTCGTCAGTCGCGATCGTCAATCTCTGTTGTCAGTCGTCGAGTCATCGTCGTCAGTCTGCAGTCAAGAGCCCTTCGCTACATGGTCACCACTTTCAACGGACGACCAAGACTGATGACTGAGACTGATGACTGAGACTGATGACTGCCGACTTACGACTGACGACTGACGACTGGCGACTGACGACTGCGGCGTACCACCCTCAGTATCGCCTCCGCCGCGCGCCGGCTCGCACCGGGTCCACCCAGCTTCGCGCGGACGCGGGCGAGCCCTTCGCGGATGCGCGCCGCGCGCACCGGACTGGTCAGGATGTCGATCGCTTCCCGCGCCACGGCGTCTGCCGTGAACGCGTCCTGCACCAGCTCGGGCACAATCTTCTCTCCGGCAATGAGATTGACCATGCCGATCGTTTCGATCGTCACGACGCGCCGTGCGAGCTGGTACGACAGCGGCGTCATACGATAGACGACGACCATCGGCGTGTCGTGCAGCGACGCCTGCACGGTCGCCGTGCCGGACGCCGTCAGCGCCAGATCCGAAGACGCGAGCACCGCGTCGGCATCGCCTTCGACCACGGTGAACCACGCGCCTGCGCTCGCGCCGCCGACCGTCTCGAAGAGCGCATTGTCCAGGCGCGGCGCTCGCGCCACGACGAACTGGACATCCGGCACATCGCGACGAATCAGCTCCGCAGCCGCGGCGAGCGTCGGCAGAATGCGCGACACCTCATTCGCGCGGCTGCCTGGAAGAATGGCGACGGTGGGTGCCAACGGCCGCAGCCCCTGTCCGGCGAGAAACCGATCGCGGCTCGCGGACGGCGTCGTCAGGTCGATCAGCGGATGGCCCACGAATTCGACCGGCACGCCGCCCTTCTCGTAGATCGGCACCTCGAAGGGAAAAATGACCAGCACGCGGTCGGCGATGGCGCGCATCGTGGCCAGGCGGCCGGGGCGCGACGCCCAGATCTGCGGGCTGACGTAGTACACGACGGGCACGCCGAGCCGCTTGATCGGCGGCGCCAGCCGGAAGTTGAAGCCGGAGAAATCGATCAGGACCAGCGCGGCGGGCCGCTCGGCTCGCGCCGCCTCGACGAGCGTGCGCCTCGCGGCAATCAGACGCGGCACTTTGGGGATCCATTCGACGAGCCCCGTGACCGACAACTCGCGGTAGTCGTCGAGGAGCCGACCGCCAGCGGCCTGCAGCTGCGGCCCGCCGAGACCGGCGACCGTGATCCCAGGGTCCAGCGCCCGCAGCTCGCGCGTGAGCGCGCCGGCGTACAGATCGCCGGACGCCTCCCCGCACGACAGGAGCAGGCGGAGGCTCAAGAAGCTGGGCGGCTGAACAGCGCTGGCTCGACGGGCGTGTTGATCTTGACATCGGTCACGCGGCGTTCGACGACCAGCGGTCCGGATTTCCGCGACGCGCGAAACGCGATCTGGATGCCATCGACCGGCCGGTAGTCCGAAAACGATTCCTCGACGAGAGGGCGGCCCGGCGCGTCCGCGCGATACGACTGCTTGCGGATCAACATCGTGTTGCGGTCGACCTCGAGGACGATCGGATTGAGGTCGGGCGCCGACAGCTCGAGCTGCGGCGCTGGGCCATCGCGGTCGGTCGTCTCGGGCAGCAGCCGGACCGCCAGCTTGCCGTCCTTGGCGGCCAGGAACAACGCGATCGGATCGCGCCTCAGGGCCGTGCGGAATTCGCGCACGAGCGGTTCGGGCGCGTCGTGCAGTCCCCGCGGATCGGTCATCCACACCTGCTTGCCGTCCGACGCCTGCACCATCGTGCCGTTGGGCGTCTCGGTCACGATCCGAAAACGATCCGGGTACTGGATGTAGTTCGAGGTCTCGGCGGTCGCATCACCCTGAGGCGACTGCGTCGTCAGCGTCTGCTTGACGACAATGGTCTTCAGGCCTCGAAGCTTCTCGAGTCCGCCCTTCGCAGCGATGAGCTTGTCGAGCAGCGCGTCGGCCTTGGCGCGCTCCTCCGCCGACGGTTCGCTCGACGGCCGGCTGCCAAGCGGTGCCTGGTGGTAGTTGAGGGTTCCTGCCGCTCCTCGCGCCTGTCCTGCCCCTCCTGCCCTTCCCGCCCTTCCCGCCCCGTCGGCCTCCGCCCGCGTCTTCGCCCGCTTGAAGTTCGCCGCCATGAGATCGAGGTCGCCGAGCTCCACGGTCTCGAACGTCTCGAAGCCGATGCCGCGCAGCTGCGACGCGAATGCCGCCGCGTTGCCGACCAGCACGATCGACAGCCGATCGGGTCGAAGCAGCGCCCGCGCGACACGCTGAATGTCGTCGACGGTGACCCTGTTGACGCGGTCGCGGAAGTTCTGCAGGTGCTCCAGCGGCAGCCCGTAGAACAGCACGTTGACCACCTGCATCGCAATCGATTCCGGCGTCTCGATCGTCAACGGGAAGCTGCCGGTCAGGTACGCTTTCGCGTCGCCGAGCTCGCGCTCGCTCACACGCTCGCGCTGGATGCGCCAGAACTCGTCGACGATGAGCTTCAGCACTTCGCCCGTCGCCTCGGACCGCGTGTTCGTCTCGGCCTCGAAATCGCCCGCCTCCTTCAGCGTGTCCATGTTGGCTTGCGCGCCATACGTGAGCCCGCGCTCGGTGCGCAGCACCTGGTGCAGCCGGTTGCTGCCCTCGCCGCCGAGGATGCGGATGGCGAGGTTCACCGCCATGTAGTCTGGATGCGTCCGCGGGATCCCGAGATGACCGACCCGCACCTCGGTCTGCACCGAGTCCGGCTTGTTGACTACGATCACGCGTCGCGTCGGGTCCGGCGGCTGGATGAACTTCTCGGCCGACAGATCTTTCTTGTCCCAGTCGCCGAACACTTTCTTCGCGGTCGCGAACGCTTCCTCGGCGGTCACGTCGCCGACGATGGCGAGGATGGCGTTGTTTGGCGCGAAGTAGCGACGGTGAAACGCGAGCAGGTCGTCGCGCGTCAGCGACGCGAGCGTCTCTGGCGTGCCGTTGGTCGGCATGCCGTAGGGATGGAACCCGTACACGAGCCGATCGAAGACGGAGTTGGCGATGTATTCGGGATCTTCGAGGCTGACCTGGAGACCCGACAGCATCTGCTGCCGCTGCCGCTCGATTTCGGCGGCCGCGAACGCCGGTTCCCGCGCCAGCTCGGACAGCATGCGCATGCCCTTCTCGAAGCTGTCCTTCATCACGACCATGTTGCAGAACGTCAGGTCGGTGGCGGCGCCTGCGCCCATCGCGCCGCCGATGAAGTCGATCTCGTCGTTCATCTGCTCCGCGGTCTTCGACCTCGTCCCCTGGTCGAGCAGCGACGCGACGAGGTGCGCGAGCCCGAGCTTCCCCTTCGGATCGGACGACGTCCCAGCCCGAATCAGGAGCCGCATCGTCACCGCTGGCTGCTCGTGGTGCAGCACGGCGACGACCTGCAGGCCGTTCGCCAGCGTCTGCAGCTCGTACGGCGGAAACTTCGCATCGCGTGCCGGCAGCGGCCGCGGCGGGTTTTCAGTAGGCCACTCCCGCTCCCGTGTCTGCGCCGCTGCAGCGCCGCAGACCAGAAAAACAAACAAACCACAGAGACACAGAGCCACAGAGCAAGACAAGGCACGGTTGAAGACAATGCGCGCCCGGGAAACGCTGACCGGTTCGACGGCCGGCCTGCGTAGCAGGCCGGCTGATGTGACCGGATCGGGCGGATTCTCGAGCTGAATGAGTTCTTCGCCAGCTCGCGAATCCGTCCGATTCCGGTCACTTGCGTCGCTTCGCGACGCCGTCGAACCGAGCCGTCTCTGTGCCTCTGTGTCTCTGTGGTTCAATTTGCGTGCGCGCGCGATTCGTCCTATCACTGCTGCCCTGCCTTGCCCGACGGCATCAACGTGAGCACCAGGCGATTCTCCGGTCTGAAATAAGTCCGCGCGACGCGCTGGACGTCGGCGATCGTGATGTTCTGGAAGATGTCGAACTCGCCGTCCGCCGTCTTGATGTCGTTGTGGATGACGAGGGCGTGCGCGAGCGTCTGCGCCTTCTGCTGATTCGACTCGCGTCCGAGGATGTAGTCGCGCGCGAACTGGTTCTTCGTCCGCTGCAGCTCGTGGTCCGAGATCGGCTCGTTCTTCAGCCGATCGAGCTCGGCGATGAGGACGTCCGTGACCTCCTGTGGACTCTTCCCCGGCTGCACGATCGCGACGGCATAGAAGAGATTCGGATCCTCGATGAGATTCGCGTTGCCGAATGCCGCCACAGCCAGCTGCTTCTCGTACACCAGCTTCTGGTAGATGCGGGACGTCTGGCCGTCCGAAAGGAGCTTCGCCGCGATGTGCAGCGGATAGGAGTCGGGATTGCCGTCGTTGGTGATGTGATAGGCGACGACGACGGCGGGAAGCGGCCACGGCTGCTGCAGCGTGACGCGCTTCTCCTTGGTCTGCGGCGGCTCCTTGGGGATGTCCCGTGGCACGTCACGCTCGGCCTTCGGCACGCGCCCGAGATACTGCGTGATGAGCTGCATCGCCTGCGCCGAATCGAAGTCGCCGACCAGCGCCAGCGTTGCGTTCGCCGGGACGTAGTACGTGCGGTAGAAATCGCGCACGTCCTCCACCGATGCCGCCTCAAGATCCTTCATGCTCCCGATCGTCGCGTGCTTGTACGGATGAACTGTAAATGCCTGGTCGTAGATGATCTCGTTCAGGCGCCCGTACGGCTGATTGTCCACGCGCATCCGCCGCTCTTCCTTCACCACCTCGCGTTCGTTGGTGAAGGTGTCCTTGTCCACTTTCAGCGTCGCCATTCGATCGGCCTCGAGCCAGAGGATCATCGGCAGGTACTGCGCCGGCACGGTCTCCCAGAACACCGTCTCGTCGTCGGTGGTGTAGGCGTTGCTCTGTCCGCCGACCGATGCGACCATCGACGTGTGCGCTTCGGCCGACACATTCTTCGACCCTTTGAACATCAGGTGCTCGAACAGGTGCGCGAAGCCGGTGCGTCCCGGCTTCTCGTTCTTGGAGCCTACGTGGTACCAGAGCTGCAGGTGGACGATCGGCGTCGAGTGGTCTTCCTCGAGCACCACGGTCAGGCCGTTCGGCAGCGTGATCAGCTGGTATTCGAGCTTTGGAGGACGGACGGCGCCGAGGCTGCCCGCCGCGACGAGCAGGACCGCCACGGCACGAAACGCGTGACCCTTCATCATTCGATTATCTACTGAGTAGGCGGAATCCGGCGAGCATCCATCGCTGCGAATCGCGCTCCAGTTCATAGGCGTCCACACGTTTTTCAAAGCCCGCGAAGAGTTCGAGCACGCCGCCGGTGCCTTTCAGGCGGATGCCGGCCTCCGCGACCCCGCCGGTCTGCGTGCCCCGATTCGGCACAGTCCCGTCGACCGTGAACAGTTTGCCGGACCCCTGCGCAAAAACCGCCACGTGCGCATTCAGGGGACGACGCACGGAGAGGTTCAACTCGCCGATCCAGCTGTAGTCGACGAACGCTTTCGCGACGACGCGCGTCAGCTCGGCATCGAGGTCGAGCGTCGTCGACTGGCGCGTGAAGCGTTTCAGGAGCCGGACGCCGGCGGCATTCCAGGCGACCGCCTGCTTGTTCGCTCGATCCGCCAGGTGCCGCGACACGTGGTGAAAGATCCCGACCACTTCGACGTCGCCGACGCGCGCCGAGCTCGCGGCCTCGAGGGTGTAAACGGCCTGGTTGGGATCGAACAGCCTGAACTCATCGCCCATGATGGCCTCGTAGTCGATGATGAACGACGTGCGGCCCACGACGTAGTCGACGAAATCCAGCGAGCCGCCCCAATGCGTATCGAACGAGTAGCGATGATCCGCGGCATACCGAGCCGCCGCGGCCGGCGACAATGGCGCGACGACGAACGAGGTCGTCGCCGGCGTCGACGCGCCGGCCGGAGTGGACTCGCCCAACCAGGCCGCGTTCAGGTGAAAATCGAAGCGCGAGAAGAATTCCGGGACGGCCGGTGCTGGCGCGACAACGGGCTGTTGCGCAGAGGCCAGAGCGGCGCCAGACAGAAACAGCCACGCGGTGATCAGAAGCGTGCGGGGCCTGAAGGCCGGCGCCAAGACAGCATGTGAGCGCGCAGGCGGCAACGTCTGCGATCTGTCGGTCCGTGAGCACGCAGGCCGATCGGCCCGCGCGCTCACGGACGATTCGGTCTCTAGCGATCCGTCGGTATCTGACATGCCGCGAGTCTCTCCTCGAGCTCGGCGATTTTCTGCTCGAGCTCCTCGATCCGTTTCTTCAGGGCGGGCAGCGCGCGGAGCACGATCGACGCCTTGCGCCACTCGGCGTGCTCGAAGGCCGGAATCCCGGTGACGAACCGGCCGGCCTCGACCGAGTGGAGCACGGCGCTCTTGGCACCCACCTTGACCCCACGGCCCACTTCGATGTGTCCGGTGATCCCGCTCTGACCGGCCACCATCACGTCGTCGTCTATCACCGTGCTGCCGGCGATCCCGACCTGCGCCGCGAGCAGCACGCGGCGACCGACCGTGACGCCGTGCGCCACGTGGACGAGGTTGTCGATCTTCGTGCCGGCGCGAATCCTGGTCTCTCCGATCGCCGGGCGATCGACCGTCGAATTGGCGCCGATCTCCACGTCGTCCTCGATCACGACGTCGGCGTGCTGTGGGATCTTGAGATGCGATCCGTCTTTCTGCCGGGCGAATCCGTAGCCGTCGCTGCCGAGCACCGCCCCGTTCTGAAGAATCACGCGGTTCCCGACGATGACGCGCTCGCGAATCGAAACATGCGCGTGGATCATGCAGTCGTCGCCGATGCGCGCGCCTGGACCGATGACCGCGTGGGGATGCACGATCGTGCGCGCGCCGATCGATGCGCCCGCCCCGATGGTGACGAACGGCCCGATCGACACGTCGGCCCCGATCGCGGCGTCGCTCGCGACGGCGCTGAGGCGATCCACGCCCTTCGCGGGCGGCGCCGTCTGTACGAAGAGCGATACCGCACGCGCGAAGGCCGAGTACGGATCCTCGGTGCGAAGGACGGCGCAGGGCGGCTTCGGCGTGTTCCGCGCCGTGGTACCGAGGATGACCGCCGATGCCTTCGTCGCCGCCAGCTGGCCGAGATAGCGCGCGTTCGCGACGAAGGACAGGTCGCCCGGCTGCGCCTGCTTGAGGCTGGCGATGCGGACGATCTCGATGTCGCCGTCGCCTTCGAGGCGGCACGCGAGCCGGTCGGCGAGCTCGCGAAGCCTCACCGCTTGATCTTCTGCGGCGGACGTGTGCCGCCAGCGGTCTTCAGCACGGGCCTCCCGGCCTGTTCCCACGCGCCCATGATCAAGCCGGCCGTGGCCGTCATCGCCTCGCCAAGGCGTAGCTCCAGGATCGGACGTACCCTGGTGAAGAGTCGCTCGAAGTACTCGTCGTCGTAGGTGTCCTTGCCCTGTTTCGCTTCCCCGTCCGCCTTCAGGATCGGATCGACCAGCCGATAGCTGGACAGCAACACGTCGAAGGCGGCGTCGCGGGAGTTGCGAATGGCGGTCGGCGCCGCCGGGCGAATCGTCAGCCGCTGCTGGAACCGCTCGAAGAGCGCGCTTTCGAAGCGCGCGTGAATCCCGCTGTTGCCGGTCAGCTGACCGTCGTAGTTGACGCTCGCATGCAGCGGCTGGTGCGCGTCCTGGATGTAGTGCGCCATCACCGCGGCGAACAGGACGGTGTTGCCTGGGCCGTAGACTTCGCGGTTGAAACCCTCGAACGCGCGCCGAAGATTGCCGAACTCTTCCTGCTGCCGCCAGGGCAGCAGCCCGTTCTTTCGCAGCGCGGCCACGCCGAACTTCTCGATCGCCGCACCGTATTCGCGCGGCAGCTCCTTGAAGGGGTACTCGCCCAATTCCGTCGCGCCGAAGTTGACGAAGTGATTCGGGTCTTCTTCCCAGCCCAGCACCCGGAAGAGATCCGGATCGATCACGCGCATCACCATCTCGTCCTTGTGCTGAAGAAAGAACGGCTTCAGCTCGGCCGGCAGCAGATCGATGGCGCGCGCCATGATGTGGCGATGCGCCGCAGAGCCCCACGCGACGGCGGGCCGCGGCGCGAATAGCGCGATCAGGGCGACGACGGTCACCACGGACGTTTTCCGCATGCTGCTATATTAGCGACTTTGGATAACCTGACACACAGCCTCTTCGCGCTGACGCTGGCGCGTACGCCGCTCGGGCGCGCCGGGCGCGGCACGACAGCGACGCTGCTGCTCGCATCGAACGCACCTGACATCGACATCGTCACGACCGCCGGCGGCGCCATCACCTATCTGCGATGGCACCGCGGTCCCACGCACGGGCCGCTCGGCGTGCTCGGTCTCGGCATCCTGACTGCCGGTCTCGTGTGGGCCGGCCGGTACGTCCTCGATCGTCGTCGAACCGCCGCGGAGGCGACTGCCGCCGCCAACATCGAGCCGGACGCGTCGTTCGGCATGCTCGTCGCCGTCTCGCTCATCGGCGTCGTTCTGCATGTGCTCATGGATCTGCCCACCTCGTACGGCACGCGCCCATTGAGCCCCTTCGATTGGCACTGGTTCGCGGTCGACTGGATGCCGATTGTCGACATCTACCTCTTGATGGTGCTGCTTGCCGGGGCCATCGGATTCGGTCGTCCCACGCCGGCCGCACGTCGGACCAAAGCCGCGGTGGTGCTGATGCTGATGGCCGCAAACTACGGCCTTCGTGCGTACGCGCACCGTCAGGCGCTGGAGCTGGTGCCCAGCGTCTTCGGCCCGACGCTGGCGGCATGGTGCGATCCTGACGAGTCGCGCAGCCGCGCGATCGACTCGTGGCCCCGGGAGAAGGCCCCCACGCCGCCGCCCGAAGGCAGACGCTGTCTGGTCGACGTCGCCGCGCTGCCCACGTTCGGTTCGCCGTTCCAATGGCGCATCGTCGCGCAGTACTCCAACGCGTACGAGATTCGCGACATCGATCTGCTGGGCGGACGCTTCCGCGAGACAGACATCGAGGATGAAGCGCCATGGCGTCTGACCCTGCGATATCCCAATGTCTGGACACCGACCGTCATGCAGGCGGGGCACACACGCCTGGGCCAGATCTTTCTGGGCTTCTCGCGCTTCCCGGCGGCGCGGTCGGCCGTCGACGCGCAGGGGGCGACCACGGTTCGTTGGACGGACATGCGCTTCACAGGGGCCGTCGTGCCGGGCGAACGGGCGCTGACCCAACCGACCCTGTTCACCGCCGTCGTCCGCATCGATGCCAACGGTCAGGTCACACGGGAAACGCTCGGCGGTCGTTGAATCGATGCCTCGCCTGGGTGCGCACATGTCGGTGGCAGGCGGGCTGCCGCGCGCCGTCGAACGCGCCGTGGTGCACCGGTGCGACGCGCTGCAGATCTTCGCAAAAAATGCGAACCAGTGGCGCGGCCGGCCGATCCCGCTCGACGAAGTGCGGGAGTTCCGCGCGCGAATCCGGGCCGCGCATATCCACCCGGTCGTGTCGCACGCGAGCTACCTGATCAACCTCGCGACGACGAGTCGCGCGCTGCGACAGCAGTCGCTCGATGCCATGGGGGACGAAATCGACCGCGCGGAAGCGCTCGGTCTGCTGGGCGTCGTCCTGCACCCGGGCTGCTACACCGCCGGCAGCGAGGCCGAGGGCCTGACGCTGATCGCGGAAGGACTGCTGGAGCTCCTGCGTGCCCGGCGGCTCGGAAAGACGATGGTCCTACTCGAGCACACGGCGGGCCAGGGAACCGCGCTCGGCGCGACGTTCGAGCAGCTGGCGTCGATCATCGCGAAGACGAACGACCACCGCCGCATCGGCGTCTGCCTGGACACGTGTCACCTGCTCGCGTCGGGATACGACTTGTGCTCGCCGGAGGGCTATGCGTCCACGTTCAAGCAGTTCGGCAGACTGGTGAGTTTCGATCGGCTGAAGGCTTTTCACCTCAACGACTCGAAGAAACCGCTCGGCAGCCGGGTCGATCGCCACGAGCACATCGGCCAGGGCTTTCTCGGTCTCGAGCCATTTCGGCGCATCGTCAACGACCGGCGGTTTCGCGGCCTCCCCATGTTGCTGGAAACGCCAAAGGAGGAGGTTCGCTCGCCTTCGAAGGTCGAAGTCGACCGGTTCGACCAGAGGAATCTCGACGTGCTCCGCGGCCTGCTACGAGCGTATCGCCACTCTGTTAGCGGGATTTAGAAGCTTCTTCGATCACCTTTGCGACGCGCGCGCGCGCGAATCATTCCCAGCACGCCGGTGCCAAGCAGAACGAGCGTCGTCGGCTCCGGGACGTCTGCCGCGCCGGTGGACAACGTCCGGATGTTGTCGAGCGCGAACGCCGGTGCGGCAGCGCTGAAAGTGATCTGGACACGATTGAACACATCAGTACTGTGGATGCCGGCAAAGCCTCCAGTAAAGGTGGGATCAATTACTCCGTTATACGATAGCGATCCGACCGCCGTCGCGCCGTTGAACAGCGAGATAGTCGTCGCGTTCGCCACGGCAACGGTGTTGAGAATCGCGTAGCCGTACCCGAACGTGTCGACGAACCCGGGAAGGAGCAACGTCAGCATACCGGCGGGGTTGCCGATGGATACGATGTTCGGAGGCGCGATGTTGTTAGTGACGCCGGGTCCGCCATCGATGACGACCTGGCCGTTTCCCAGGCTGTAGCTGAACTGAATTCCATCCACGATCAGCCCGTTGACTTCCGTTCCATCGGCCAGGCCGGTGAACGACGTGAGTGTCGAACCCGCAAATGCACCGATGCCAAGCGGGATCGTGGTCGCCCAGGCTTTCGGGACTGATACAAGAGTTGCAGCGATCGCGAATAGGAACGATAACCAGCGTGATGATGTGGTCATTTGCCGTAGCCTCTTCATCTTCGGAGATCAGGACCAACTTCCGCGCGATCGCACATTCTTTTTCGTGATCGAAGCGCAAACGATATACGGGCCGAGATCTCATTGCACTAATTCTTTTCGACTAAAACGGGAAGCCTCGGACAATTCTGCCTAACGGCAACCTTTTTGTCCTACGATCGTCGGAGACTGACGCGCAGACTTGGACGAGCGGAATCCGAACATCCTTAGAAGCCCAATCGCACCAGGGACATAGAGGTAACAAAGGACGCAAACGCAAAACCCAGGTCAGTACAATCAGGGCGTTTCGAAAAAGAGGTCTGCTCGATGACGACGGCGGCGGCGGAACTCCAGTACCACACATCAGGGGTCGTGCCCCTCACGCGACCGCAGCTCGTCGGCACGATGACCGGCCTCCTGCTGGCGGCCCTCCTCGCGGCGATCGATCAGACCATCGTCGGGACGGCAGAGCCCCGCATCATCGCGCAGCTCTCGGGGTTCGACCGCTATCCGTGGATCGCCACTGCGTACCTGCTGACGTCGACGGTGTCCGTTCCAATCTTTGCGAGCCTTTCCGACATCCACGGGCGCAAACCGTTCTTTCTGTTCGGCGCGTTGCTGTTCGTGGTCACGTCCGCGCTCTGCGGAGCCGCGGGTCGGCTCAACTTCCTGCCGCTCGATGGCATGGGCCAGCTGATTCTGTTTCGCGGTCTCCAGGGTGTCGGCGCGGGCATGGTCATGGGTCTCCTGTTCACGATCGTCGGCGACATTTTTTCGCCGACCGAGCGCGGCCGCTATCAGGGACTCTTCGCGGCGGTCTGGGGCGTCGCCTCGATCTTCGGACCGACGCTCGGTGGCTGGCTGACCGACCACTGGTCGTGGCGCGCCTGCTTCTGGGTGAACCTGCCTGTCGGCGCCGTGGCAGTCGCGGCGATCTATCTGGAGTTCCCGCACATGAAGCCACGTGGTTCGACGCGCCGGCTGGACTGGCTCGGGTTCGCCACGCTGATTGGGACCTTCGTGCCGCTTCTTCTCGCGATGACATGGGCGACGGAGTACGGGTGGACATCGACGCGCGTCGAGTCGCTCCTCGCGTTGTCGGTGGTCATGCTCGGTGCGTTTCTGTATACGGAGTCGAAGGCGGCGGAGCCGGTCATTCCGCTCGTGCTCTTCCAAAACCCCATCATCAGCGTCTGTTCGATCTGCGCCTTCGTGCTGGGCATGGGCATGTTCGGCGTCATCATCTACCTGCCGCTGTTCATGCAGGGCGTGCTCGGCGTGTCGGCGACGCAATCCGGCAACCTCCTGACGCCGCTGATGCTGGGGGCCGTGATCGGTAGCATCGCCAGCGGTCAAACGGTCTCGCGGACGGGCAAGTACAAAGGCATTGCGCTCCTCGGATCAGGACTGGTGGCCGCCGGCATGATCGTTTTCGCGCAGATGGAGGCGTCGACGCCGCGGATCTCCGTGGTGTACGGGATGGTCATTGCCGGGCTCGGCATGGGTCTCCTGCAGCCGGTCTACACGATTGCGATTCAGAACGTGGCGCCCCGGCGACAGATGGGCGCCGCGACCTCGTCCACGATCTTCTTTCGATCCATCGGCAGCACGGTCGGTGTCGCCGCGTTCGGGTCGATCATGCTCACGCGCTACCACAAAGATTTCGCGCGGGCCATGCCGGCGCACGTTCCTCAGATGGCGCTGCCCTACTTCTCGAATCCACTCCTGCTCGTGCAGATACGGCCGCAACTCGAGGCGACGTTCGGCCGTGTGCCTGGTGGCGCCGCTCTGCTCCAGACGCTGTTCACCAACGTGAAAACATCGCTCGAGAGCGGCCTGCACCTGATCTTCGTGTGGAGCGCGATCATCATGGTGCTCGCGATCCCGGTGCACATGCTCCTGCGCAGCGAGCCGCTGCGCACGCGCGTCGTGGAACCGGAGCTGGCAGCGCCCTGAACCACGGTGACCGAGCAAATGGAACGTAGCGAAGCCGGACCGCTGCTCGATCGTGAGTAGTACTTCACCGTGAACAAGCCCCCAGGTACAATCGCGGTGTTCGCGGGAGGCTCCATGACCTGCCGGATCGGTCGCTGGCTTTGTGTCGGGTTGATAGGTGCGGGCGGACTCGCGGTCGGTGCCGCGCAAACGCCGCCCTCCTGGACGGACGATCTCGCCCCCATCACCGCGCGCGACTGGACCTACGAGCGCGCGGCGCACCTCATCGAGCGCGCCGGCTTCGGGACGACGTCCGACGAGATCGCGCGGCTCGCCCGCATGACGCCGCAGCAAGTCGTCGATCGACTCGTCGATTACGAAGCGATCGACAACCCCGCCGCGAAGCCGTTCGAGGAATCCGGCATCTGGGATCCCGGCATGGATCCGTTTCCGCCGAGCCGCGCGGACGCCGTGCGCATCGCCCGGGAACGTGGGGCCGCCCTCGGCGTGCAGGTGTTGCCCGCGGGCTCGCCGCGGCGCCTGCAGCCGGTCGTCGACAAGTTCTTCTACGGCCTGCGATCCAACTCGATCGAAACGCAGCGGCTCGGCGTCTGGTGGGCCACGCGAATGCTCCTCACCACGCGGCCGCTCGAAGAGAAGCTCACGTTCTTCTGGCACGGCCACTTCGCGACCGGCGACGTGAAGGTGCGCGACTACCGGATGATGCTGCGCCAGAACGAGATGCTGCGCGCTCGGGTGTCGGGCGATCTGCGGGCGCTGCTGGTGGGGATTCTTCAGGATCCCGCGATGCTCGTGTATCTCGACAATGGCGAGAACGTCAAAAAGCACCCCAACGAGAACTTCGGCCGCGAGCTGCTCGAGCTGTTCACCATGGGCGTCGGCTACTACACCGAGCGTGACGTGCGCGAAGCGGCGCGCGCGTTCACCGGATGGACGAATGACGTCCTGACGTTCAAGTTCGACCGCGAGCAGCATGATTTCGGCGAGAAGACGTTCATCGGCCGCACCGGACCGCTCGACGGCACGGACATCGTCGACGCCGTCCTCGCGCAGCCCGCCACGGCGGACTTCGTCGCGGCGAAACTGTATCGGTTCTTCGTGCGCGAGACGCTGTCGCCGGCCGTCAAGACGGAGCTCGGCAACGGCTTCCGGTCGAGCGGCTACCGGATGAAGCCGCTTCTCAAGCGGATCTTCCTCTCGAAGGATTTCTACAGCGCGCCGTCCGTCGCAACGCAAATCAAGAGCCCGGTGACGCTAGTCCTGTCGACCTACAAGAAGCTCGGCCTGCGCGAGCTTCCGACGATTCCGGATTTCGGACGCCTGACGGCAGGCCTCGGGCAACTGCTGTTCGATCCGCCGAATGTCGCCGGCTGGGCGGGCGGCCGGACTTGGATCACCCCGGCCACGCTCCTGCAGCGGGGTAACGTCTTTCGTGACGTACTGTTTCCAGATCCGGCGATGTTCCGCGCACCCGATCGCCTGATGCCGGCCACCTACGCCCGGGTGGGCGAGAACCTGAAAAAGGGAATGAACATCACGGAGGCGACCAAAGAAGGCACCGGCGACGCAGAATCGAACATGATGGCGGACCGCGACGAGGACTACAACACGCGATACGCCAGCTACCGCGGCTACCTGATGGCGTTCGAGCGGACGCGGCCCATCCCGCGCCGCGCCGCCGGCATCGACCTCGCGAGTCTCGTGGCCGCCGCACACGTCACGACGGTGGACGCAGCGGTCGATCTGTTCATTCGCCGATTTCTCAGCGTGCGCCCCGCCGAGAACGATCGCGTGGTGCTCGTCGACTTTCTGCGCGGCACGCTCGGCTCCTCCGAGCTGAAGCCGGGCGACAAGCTGGAACCGGCGCTTCGCGAGCTGCTGTACCTGGTGTTGAGCATGCCAGAGTACCAACTGGGTTAGATCTGAGAGGTGTCGAATGACGTGCGGCTGCTCCCGACGCGACTTCCTCGCGCACGGTCTTTACGGCATCGGCGTCGGCGCCGCGCTGCCGATGTTCCTCTCGCGCACGTCCGCCGCGCTCACCGCGCAGGCCCTCCAGGGTACGAGCGTTGAAAAGCATCCGGAGCGCATTCTCGTCGTTGTCGAACTGTCCGGTGGGAACGATGGCCTGAATACCGTGGTGCCGCACGGCGATCCCGCGTACTACCGCGCCCGTCCACATCTTGGCATCCCGGAACGCGAGGTCATCAAGGTCACCGAGGGTTTCGGATTCCACCCCTCGATGGTCGGCTTCGAGCGACTGTACAAGGACGGTCAGATGGCCGTCGTGCACGGCTGTGGATACGACCATCCCAGCTTCTCGCACTTTTCGTCCATGAGTTACTGGCACACCGGTGTGCCGAATGGCGGCGAAACGCTCGGCTGGCTCGGACGGCTGGCTGACGACCACTACAACCCGGCGACCCGCAACGTCATCGTCAACATCGGCTTGTCGCAGTCGCTCGCCGTACGCAGCGGACGGCATTCCCCGCTGGTCTTCGACGACCCCGTCCGCTTCCGGCGGGAAGGGACGGACGCCGAGAAACGCGCGCTCGGCGCGATGAGCGAAGCGGCGTCCGCCTCGAACCCGGCGCTCGACTTCCTCGTCGCGACGGCGCGGAACGCCGCGGCGAGCTCCGACTTCGTCCGCCAGGCGTCCGCGGCCTATCGCACGCCGGTCGACTACGGGATCGGCAATGCGTTCGGCGGCGGTCTGCAGCGCGTCGCCGCGTTGATCGCGGCCAACATGCCGACGCGTGTGTACTACGTCGTGTATCAGGGCAACTCATTCGACACGCACGTGCAGCAGGCCGACCTGCACAGTCGGCTGCTGATGTACACCGCGGACGCGGTCCGCGCGTTCATGCAGGACATCGCCCGCATCGGGCGCGGAGACGATGTCGCGGTGATGATGTTCACCGAGTTCGGGCGGCGCGTCGAGGAAAACGGGAGCCTCGGCACCGATCACGGTACGGCCACGCCGATGTTCCTGTTCGGGAAACACGTGACAGGTGGCTTCTTCGGCAAGGCCCCGAGCCTCACCGATCTCGACGATGGCAATCTGAAGATGACGAACGATTTCCGGCGCGTCTACGCAACCGTCATCAAGGAGTGGCTCGGCTACGACGACACGGCGGCGGTGCTCAAGGGCCGCTTCGAGCCGCTCGGGATCTTCGCGTGAGCGCGATGCGGCCGATGCGCGCACGCGTCCTTGTCGTCGCCGCGTTGCTGCTGTCCGCTCTCGCTCCGCGCGCGCAGACGCCCAAACGCCTCGCCCTGGTCGGCGGCATGCTGCTGACGGGCTACGAAGTCCCGCCGATCCATCACGCCGCAGTCCTCATCGAAGGCAACACGATCGTCCAGGCCGGCGCCGCATCGGAGGTGAAGATTCCCGCCGACGCGACGGTGGTCGACACCAGCGGCCGCACCATGCTGCCCGGGCTCATCGAGACGCACGGCCACTTGATTGTGCTTGGCCACGGTAACTACGCCACCTGGTTTTCCTGGATCAACGGTCACGGCGGCCGGCAGACGCTGATGAAGGTGATGGAAACGTCGGCCAGGCAACTGTTGATGGCGGGCGTCACCACCGAAATCGACCTGGGCGCACCGCTTGCCGACAGCCTTGCCATTCGAGATCGCATTCGCAACGGCGAGGTCGTCGGTCCCCGCGTGTTCGTGAGCGGCCCGTGGATCGCGCACCTCCCAGCCACCGCTGTCGGTGACGCGATGCAGGTCGGTTTCGGAGGCCTCAACATCAGCTCGCCGCCGGAGGCGGCGCAGCAGACCGAGCGGCTGGCCGCGGCAGGCGTCGATCACATCAAGGCGCATTCGGGGCTCAGCCTCGAGGAGTACAAGGCGATCGTCGAGGCCGCACATCGACATCAGCTGAGAGTGCATGCGCACGTCTATGCCGAACAGGATGTGCGGCATGCGCTCGAGGCGGGCGTCGACGTCCTGCAGCACGCCGGATCGGCGGGCACTGCGCCGCCTTACTCGGCCGAGCTGATCCGCGACATCGTCAACGCCGGACGCCCCGTCGTCGTCACCGCAGCGCATCGCAGCTGGGTCTACCCCGACACGGCGGCGTTTCCCGAGCGGCTGCAGGATCCGGAATTGAAACAGTTGTTCCCTGCGGAGATCTACGCCGAAGTGCAGGACTCGCTGAAGAACTGGCCGGCGCTCGCGTATTTCCAGCGTACCGACCGCGAGATGCGGTTTCGGGAGCGTGGGGTCAAGCAGTTCATCGAGTCCGGCGCGGTGATGGGTATGGGCACCGACAGCGGCACGCCCATGAACTTTCACAGCGAGGCGCTGTGGCGCGAGATCAAGGTGCACGTCGACTTGGGGATGACACCGCAGCGCGCCATCGCCGCCGCGACGCGCGTGAACGCGCAGATCATCGGCAAGGCGCGGGAGCTCGGCACGATCGAACCAGGCAAGCTCGCTGACATCATCGTCGTCAAGGGCAATCCGTTGTTCGACATCATGGCGCTGTCGAACGTGGAGACCGTGGTGAAGGACGGACGCGTGTACAAGGGCGGCAACCCATCCGAGCCTCGGACGCGGACGGCAAACAGCCCCGGCAAATAGCTTGAGACCATTCGGCCTTGGATTGCTGCTTGCGACGCTGGCCGCTCAGGCCCAACCGCCAGCACCTGTGCAGGACCTGACGCATCCACAGAACACCAATCTCGGCATCTACACGTTCACCGATCGGTGCGCGAGCTGCCATGATGCCGGCACGAACGGCGCACGCGACCGCTACTCGCTGAACCGCCACACGCCCGAAGAGGTGCTTGCCTCCGTCGTGACCGGTTCGATGGCTCGCTATGCCAAGGGTTTGACAGAGTTCCAGAAGCGCGTCCTCGCGGTGTACGTCGGGGGCCGTCCTCTCGGCGCCGCGGCCACCGGGGACGCGTCGCAGATGAAAAACATCTGCTCGACCCATCCACCTTTCGAACCGTTCAAAAACTCCGAGTGGAATGGCTGGGGCGTCGATGGCGGGAACTCGCGATTCCAGACCCGTCCCGGCCTGACAGCCGCGGATGTACCGAGGCTGACACTGAAATGGGCGTTTGGTTTTCCGAGCGGCAACTCCGCGTACGGACAGCCGTCGGTCGTCGGCGGGCGCGTGTTCGTCGGCGCGGATACGGGGTTCGTGTACGCGATCGAGGCCGCGACGGGCTGCCTGCACTGGTCGTTTCGGGCGAACGCGGGCGTTCGGACGGCGGTCAGCATTGGTGCCGGTACCGGCGCCCATCGGTTTCTGGCCTACTTCGGCGACGTCAAAGGAAACATCTACGCGGTGAACGCCGAGACGGGCGCGGCGGTCTGGAGCGATCGAAGCGACACGCACCCGATCGCGCGCGTGACGGGCGGTCCGACACTGGTCGCTGGACGGCTGTACGTTCCGCTGTCTTCCCTCGAGGAATCGGGGGCCGGCAATCCGGGCTATCCCTGCTGCACGTTCCGCGGCGGAGTCGTAGCGTTCGATGCGACAAACGGCAGACGGCTGTGGACCGCGTACACGATTCCCGAGCGACCGGTTCTCCTGAAGAAGACATCCAAGGGCACGCCGTTGCGGGGACCGGCGGGCGCTGGCGTCTGGTCGTCACCGACGGTCGACCTGAAACGGCGTACCGTGTACGTCGCGACGGGCAACGCCTACACACAGCCAGCCGCCAGCACGTCGGACGCCGTCATCGCCTTCGACCTCGAGACGGGCAAGCGCCGCTGGGTCAGACAGGTGATGACGGATGACGCCTACGTCAGGGACTGTCCGGGGAAGTACCGGCCGCTCGTGCCGAAAGACAACAAATCCGAAACCTGCCCCGACGACCTCGGACCGGACATGGACTTCGGCAACGCGCCGATTCTGCGCACATTGCCGGATGGACGGACGCTCATCGTCATCGGTCAGAAGGACGGCCACGCATGGGCGCTCGATCCCGACAGGGACGGCGCGATTGTCTGGAGCCGCCAGGTGGGACTCGGCATCGAGAATGGCGGCGGCGCAATCATGTGGGGCTCGGCCGCCGACGAACGGCTCGGCTACTTTCCGGTCACGCGTGCGACGCAGACCCTCGGCGTCGCCGCGCTGCGCCTCTCCGACGGCACCCTGGCCTGGCGCGCGTCCCCACCGGACGGCGGAGCGGCGCCGGCGACCGTCATGCCAGGCGTGCTGTTCTTCGGAGCGAGCGCCGGAACCGTCTACGCGTACTCGACGACCGACGGGAAGGCGCTGTGGAGATTCGACACAGCGCGCGAGTTCGAAACCGCGAACGGTGTGCGGGCGCAGGGCGGCACGATCAACGCAGCCGGACCGGTGGTGGCGGCCGGTATGCTGTTCGTGCCGTCCGGATACTCTGAGCTCGGCAACGGCGTGCGCGGAAACGTGCTGCTCGCTTTTGCGCCGGCGCCACACTCGGCGGCACCACGTGGGACCTCGCTCCCGACGGCCAACGCGTGGCGGTGGTGATCCCCGAAGGCTCCCCCCAGGCCCCCAGCAGGAGCACGAGATCGTCATGCTCCTGAACTTCGCCGACGAACTGCGGCGGCGCGTGCCGGTCGGCAAGTAACGTCAGACGCGCGTAGCCTTCCGGCGCGCCGTCCGACGACTGACACGAAGTCGTTGTACGATCCTCACATGCGACGGACGCGGGCATCGGCTCGATGGATGCGGTTCGCACAGGCCTTTGCGCTGTCGCTGGGACTGGCCGTCAGCGGTGCGGCGCAGAAGGTCACCATCCTGACGAACGGACGGAACCTCCAGATACCGATCAACCACGGACTCCCCGACCAGCCGCTCGGCTTCACGTTCTGCCGCCTGCGGTACGAGAACAGCCGCAGGGCGAGAAAGTCCGGCTGGGGCGACGACTATCCGCAAGCGGACTACAACTTCATGGTGCGTCTCGCCGAGCTGACCACAACGA
>Ga0114129_10004439_pt1 | contig 19796 bp, 14 predicted proteins | sample RhiMetdeltSRZDD1_FD_80071 | JGI IMG/M metagenome (GOLD analysis project Ga0114129, IMG submission 80071) | Populus rhizosphere microbial communities from Tennessee, USA - Rhizosphere MetaG P. deltoides SRZDD1 (version 2) (version 2) | ecosystem: Host-associated > Plants > Roots > Rhizosphere >...
AGCGGTAAGGCATCTTTTCCATTAGAGGCCTCCCCCTACGCCAGGCACAGCCGGCGGTGGCGGCGCGTACTGGTCCACGATCGGATCCGGCGAGAGCGGCGGCGGCGGTGGCGGTGGCGGCGCGTGCGGTTCTGCCACGCCCGGATCCGGCAGCGACGGTGGCGGTGGCGGTGCGTCCGGATCCGGCGGAACCGGTCGTGGGCCGCCGCTGATCGACGTCAGAATCGTAAAGATCTGTTCGTCGTTCAGCCGATCGAGCATTTCAGTCCAAGTCAGCCGGTGGACGGGACCGCCGCCCGGATTCACCCAGACGATCTCTCCGTTGATCGACGTGCCCCACACGATGCTGTCGTCGTCGGTCGTGCCCCACACGATGTTGTCATCATCGTTGGTGCCCCACACGATGTTGTCGCCGTCGCTGGTGCCCCACACGATGTTGTCATCGTCGTCGGTGCCCCACACGATGTTGTCGCCGTCGTCGGTGCCCCAGACGATGTTGTCGTCGTCGTCAGTGGTGCCCCACACGATGTTGTCGCCGTCATCGGTGATGCCCCAGACAACGCCGTTGGCGTCAGCCGTACCCCACACGATGTTGTCGCAGTCGGCGCCACCGCAGTCGGTGCCCCAGACGATGTTGTCGTCCTCGGTCCAGGTGCCCCACACGATGTTGTCGCCATCGCCTGACGTGCCCCACACGATGTTGTCGCCGTCGTTGGTGCCCCAGACGATGTTGTCGCAGTCGTTCCCGCAGACCGTACCCCAGACGATGTTGGCACCGTCGACGGTGCTTGGTGAGCCCCAGTTGGTGCCAGCCCTGAACGCGTTGGCAGTCGGGAGAATCATGCCGCCCGACAGCACGTGGTTACCCCAGACGATGTGCTTGCTCCACATCGACTGGACCGGAACCGTGGCGCCCGATTGCGCTGTTGCGAAGAAGTGCGCGAGCCGCACCGCACCAATCGCATTCAGGAATCCAGCTCCCTGCGTCAGCGCGTTGTAGCCCGGATATGGCTGCGCCGTGTACTGAAGAATTGCTTTCACCGCGTTCGGCGTGAGCGACGGATCCGCCTGCAGCATCTGCGCGACGGTGCCGGCTACGACCGGTGCCGCCATGCTGGTGCCGCTCAAGCTCAGGTACGGCTTGAAGGCCGTCGACGTCGCGCCGTCCACGAGGAACGCGGCCTTGCTCGTGTAAAACGCGCCCATCGGATCGGCGAGCGAGATCGTCCCGTAGCCCGGCGCAACGACGTCGGGCTTCGCGGACCAATCGAGATATGTCGGACCGCGCGAGCTGAAGTTCGCAACCGTGTCGTCATCGCGATTCGTGTTGCCGTTGGTGCTCGACGCCCCGACCGTGATGACCCAGGGAGCGTTGCCGGGTGACGTGATGCCGCCGAACTGCGTGTCGCCTGCGCCATTGCGGCCGCGGTTGCCGGCTGCCGACACGACGACAACGCCAGCGTCGACGACGCGCTTCGCTGCCACAGTCAGCGGGTCGGTCCAGTACGACTCAGTCACCGCCGCACCGACCGAAAGGTTCACCACGCGGATGTTGTATTGAGTGTGATGGGCGAGTACCCAGTCGAGTGCCGCGATGATGTTGCTCACCGTGCCCTGGCCGCTCGCATTGAGCACCTTCAGGGACACGAGGCTGGCTTCCGGCGCCACGCCCATCTGGCGACCGTTCGAATCGAGGCCGTTGCCGGCGATGATGCCGGCGACGTGCGTGCCGTGCCCCTGATCGTCGTACGGCGCAGTCTGGTTGTTCACGAAGTCGACGAACGCCGACAGTCGCTGATTGCCGTACGCATACAGCGTCGCCGAGTTGCTGGTCAGGTCGTCGTGGAACGTTGCGATACCGGAATCGATGATCGCGACGCCGATGCCGGCGCCCGTCAGGCCGAGGCCGCGTTGCGTCGCTTTCGCGCCGGTCGTGAATGACGTCCGGTAGTTGTCGGCGACGATCGGACGGTTGTCATGGACTTTCGAGATCTCGGGCCGCGCCTCCAGTTGCGTGAGCACGCTGTTGGGAATGTCCAGCACGCGGCCGTTGATGATTCCGAGACTGTTTTTGCGCGCGTACTGTTTGAACTCCGCCGGCAGCGTCGCGCCTTCAGCAAGCTCGACGATGACGCTCGACGTGCCGCGGAGATTGCCGTGCTTCCGCCGCTCCATCTCGAGGTCGAGCTTGTGAGGCTTCGCCGCGAAATTCGGACGGCCCGGCACCGCCTTCGTGACGGCCGCTCCCGTGTCGGTCTGCGTGGTCAGCGTCGAGCGGCCCGACGACGGTCTGCTGTTGCGAGTCCGTGATTCGGCGCGCCGTGCAACGGACTGCGGTCCATCGCCTTCGGTGTACGCGAGAACGGTTTCGGCAGCATTCTCGCGCTCCAGGCGGAACAGGCTGAGCAGGTCGGCGATCTGCGAGTCGTTAGTAGTTTTAAGAGTGCGCTGAATCTCGGCGGCCCAGGCTTTCTCCATGCGGAGACGCTGTTCGGACGCCAACTTCTCGAACGCCGCCAACTCCTTCGCGGCAATCGCGGAATTCAGGGCGGCGGTTTCGCTCTGGCTCAGAGCTTTTGCGAGGCCGGGGGCCGAGAGCCCGAACGCCGCCAGGATTACTCCGGCAAGGAGGCGTTTGGGTCCCCAGACGGCCTTGCGCCGCACTGGTGAACGGTCGGATAGGGTCATGGGCGGCAACCTGCGCAGCAAGAGACAGGCCATCTGGGCTATTATCATCACTGGTATCTAAAGCGTTCAAAATCAGTCTGTTACATTCCTTGCGACGAACCGGCGTGTCTCACTTAAGGTGCGCACTGTTCCGTTTCGACACAAGCAGAAGCGAGCATTGATAGGCAGCAATGCCCAAAATCTGTCAAAAATGGCCATAAATTACGAATTTCAACGAATGTGACCTATCTCTGAACACAATTGTCAAAATGAGGCACTCTAAGTAAGCCAAAGTCGTCTTATGTCATTTCGTATTCTAACTTGATCGGGTGCCTAAGTGTGCTGATGTACTTCTGACTGTGGGAAGTATATAGGAAGTTCGGTTCGAAACTACCCGCATTAACAACGAGCGCGCTCGTATGCGAGCGCCGACGACAACCAGCGTTCGACTTCCTCGATCGATTGTCCCTTTCGTCGAGCATAACTCGCAACCTGATCTTCGCCAAGCCTTCCGACGGTGAAGTACCGCGCCTGCCGGTTCGCGAAGTACAGGCCGCTCACGCTCGCAGCTGGCGTCATCGCCGCGTTTTCGGTGAGCTCGATGCCGGCGGCGCCCGCGTCGAGCAACTCGAACAGCTTGAACTTCTCACTGTGATCGGGGCACGCCGGATATCCGAAGCCTGGTCGAATCGACCGATGACGTTCGGCGACGATGTCCTCCGCTGTGACCCCTTCGTGAATGCCCCATTCGCGCCGCACGGTCGCGTGCAGGTACGCAGCGAACGCTTCAGCGAGACGATCGGCCAGCGCTTTCACCATGATCGCGTTGTAGTCGTCGTGCGAGCGCTCGAAGCTGTGGACAAGATCCGAGGCGCCGAGCCCCGCAGTGACGGCAAACGCCCCGATGTAGTCGGTCACCTGCGCCTCGCGCGCGGCCACGAAGTCGGCCAGCGAAAGATTGGGTTTGCGGTCGGCCTGCGCCTCCTGCTGTCGCAGCATGCTGAAGCGCGTCAGCTCGCCGGTCTGTTCGCGATCGCGATAGACGACGATGTCGTCGGCCTCACTGACCGCGGGCCAGAAGCCGTAGACTCCCTTGGCGGTGAGCAGCCGCTCGGCGACGATGCGTTTGAGGAGCGTCTGCGCATTCTCGTACAGCTCGCGCGCCGCAGAGCCGTACTGCGGATGATCGAGAATGGCTGGAAATCGTCCTTTGAGTTCCCAGACCGTGAAGAAAAACGTCCAGTCGATGTAGGGCACGAGCTCGCCGAGGGGGACTGAATCAAGCAATCGTCTCCCGATGAACGATGGCGTGGCCGGTGTTTCACGGGCCCAATCGATCGTCAGGCGGTTTCCGAGCGCGGCCTCATAGGTGAGCAGCGGCCGTTCGCGCCGCGCGCTGTGCTGCACTCGAAGCTCCTCCTGCAGTGATCGGTTGCCGCGCTCGAACTCCGGCCGCTGCGCGTCGCTCAGCAGACTGCTCACGACGTCGACGACGCGCGACGCGTCGAGCACGTGGACCGTCGACCGCCGGTACTCGGGGGCGATTTTCACCGCGGTGTGCTGGCGGCTCGTCGTGGCGCCGCCGATCAGCAGCGGCAGCCGCAGATGACGGCGTTCCATCTCCTTCGCAACGAACACCATTTCGTCGAGCGACGGCGTGATCAGACCGCTCAGGCCGACGATGTCGGCCTCGATGTCCGCAGCGGTCTGCAGAATGCGATCGCACGGAACCATGACGCCGAGATCGACGACGTCGTAGCCGTTGCAGCCGAGGACGACCGCGACAATGTTCTTGCCGATGTCGTGCACGTCGCCCTTGACGGTTGCCAGGACGATGCGCCCCTTTGACGCCGCTTGAATCGCCGGCCTTGCCTGCCCTTCCCGCCCCTCCTGCCCTTCCTGCGCCTCCAGCCCTCTCAGCCTCTCGGCCTCCATGAACGGCTCGAGGAACGCGACCGCTTTCTTCATCGCCCGGGCGCTCTTGACCACCTGCGGCAGGAACATCTTCCCGGCACCGAACAGATCGCCGACGACTTTCATGCCGTCCATCAACGGCCCTTCGATCACGTCGAGCGGTCGAGGGTATTTCCGCCGCGCTTCGTCCACGTCCTGCTCGATGAAGTCGACGACGCCGTGGACGAGCGCGTGCGAGAGCCGCGCCTCCACGCTCGCGTCGCGCCACGCGAGGTCCAGCCCCGCCTTCTTCGCGGCACCCTTGACGCTCGCGGCAAACTCGACTAGGCGCTCGGTCGCATCGGGCCGTCGGTTGAAGATGATGTCTTCGACGCGCTCGAGGAGATCCCTCGGAATGTCCTCGTACACGATGAGCTGGCCGGCATTGACAATGCCCATGTCCATGCCCGCTTTGATCGCGTGATAGAGAAACGCCGAATGAATCGCCTCGCGCACGACGTCGTTCCCGCGGAACGAGAACGACAGGTTGCTGACGCCGCCGCTGATCTTCACGCCCGGGCAGGTGGCCTTGATGATGCGCGTCGCCTCGATGAAGTTGATGGCGTACTGGTTGTGCTCTTCGAGGCCGGTGGCAATCGCCAGGATGTTTGGATCGAAAATGATGTCCGACGGTTCGAAGCCGGCTTGCTCCGTCAGCAGCCGGTAGGCGCGCTGGCAGATCCCGACCTTCCGCTCGATCGTATCGGCCTGTCCCCGTTCGTCGAACGCCATCACCACGACGCCGGCGCCGAAGCGTTGAACCAGCGCCGCCTTCTGCAGAAAGTCGGCTTCGCCTTCCTTGAGGCTGATCGAGTTGACGACCGCCTTGCCCTGGACGCATTTCAGCCCGGCCAGGATGACCGACCATTTCGAGCTGTCGATGATGATCGGGACACGCGCAATTTCAGGTTCGGTGGCGATGTAGTTGAGGAACTCGGTCATCGCCCCCTCGGAGTCGAGCATGCCTTCGTCCATGTTCACGTCGATCAGGTTGGCGCCACCGCGCACCTGATCGAGCGCCACACCCGCCGCCTCGGCATAGTTGCCGGAGCGGATGAGGCGCGCGAAGCGCGCCGAACCGGTGACGTTCGTGCGCTCGCCGATCATCTGGAAGTTCGATTCGGGACGGATCGTGAGGAGCTCGAGGCCCGAAAACTGAGTGAAGGCCTGGGCGGGCCGGCGCGCGAAGGTTCGCGGCGGGATCGCACTGACCGCCTGCGCGATCACCGCGATGTGTTCCGGTGTCGTGCCGCAGCATCCGCCGACGATGTTCACAAGGCCGCGCTGTGCGAAGTCTTCGAGATAGCGGCCGGTGTCGGCCGGCCGTTCGTCGTACTCGCCGAACGCGTTCGGCAGACCGGCATTGGGATAGCAGCTGACATAACAGGTGGCGACGCGCGCCAGTTCCTCGACATACGGCCGCATCTCGCGCGCGCCCAGCGCGCAGTTGAGGCCGACGCTCAACGGCTTCGCGTGCGCGACCGACACCCAGAAGGCATCGATCGTCTGGCCCGAGAGCGTCCGGCCGCTGCGATCGGTGACCGTGACCGAAATCATCAGCGGCAGCCGCACACCCTTCGCCTCGAAGACCTCTTCGATCGCCACGATGGCGGCCTTGGCGTTGAGGGTGTCGACGATGGTCTCGAGCAGCAGCAGATCGCAGCCGCCGTCGATCAACCCGCGCGCCTGATCCTTGTAGGCGTCGCGCAGCTCGTCGAACGTCATATTGCGGAAGGACGGATTGTTGACGTCGGGAGAAATCGACAGGATGCGGCTGGTCGGTCCCATCGCGCCGGCGACCAGGCGCGGCTTGTCCGGAGTGCGGACGGTCCACGCGGCAGCCGCGGCCACCGCGAGCTTTGCCGCCTCGAAGTTCAGCTCGTAGACAAAGGGTTCGAGGGCGTAATCGGCCTGCGAGATCGCATTGCTGTTGAAGGTGTTGGTCTCGATGATGTCGCTGCCGGCTTCCAGATACGCGTGATGAATGCCGGAAATCAGGTCGGGCCGCGTCAGGACGAGCACGTCGTTGTCCCCGGCGAGATCGCGCGCGTGATTTCGGAAGCGCTCGCCACGGAAATCGGGTTCCTTCGGCTGCGCAGCCTGGATCATCGTGCCCATGGCGCCGTCGAGGACGACAATGCGCTTCGCCAACGCGGCTTCGAGAATGCTTCGGACGTTTTCGTGGCTCACTTTGGTTTCATCCCCGACGCAATCAGCACGATGAAGGGATCGCCGGCCTTGCGCGCGCCGACACCGACACGCACGTCCCGCAGTCCTGCCGCCGCGAGCAGCCGCGTGAGCTCGTCGTCGCGGAAGCCGAGCGTTCGATCGCCGAGCTTCGAGCGCACCCATTCCTCCGAGTGCGTCCGCAAATCCAGGACGAGGACGCGGCCGCCGCGCACGGTGATTCTGGCCGCTTCGGCGACCGCCTGCGCCGGATCCTGCGCGTGGTGCAGCGCCTGCGACAGGAGCGCCACGTCCACTGATTCGTCTTTGATCGGCAGCTTGTCGAGCTCGCCGCGCTTCCAGGTGACGTTCGACACGCGGCGCCGGCGCGCCAGACCCTTGGCACGGTTCAGCACGGTGCCGGATCGATCGACGGCAATCACCCGGGACGCCCACCGTGACGCCTCGAGCGTCAAGTAGCCTTCGCCGCATCCGAGATCGGCGACGCGAAGCGGCGGCAGGAGCAGGCCGATCGCGCGCGACCACGCTGCCCAGCTGCGGCCTGGGACCAGCTGCCGCGCATCGCGCGTGTCGGGACTTCCGTGGGTATCGAAGTTCTCCTTGCGCAGCCTGAGGACTTCCTGGAGCCGCGCTTCGTCGGCGCGCACGGCAGGATCAGAACCGGCCTCGTCGAACTGGCCATCGAGCGCCGCCCACAACGCCTGCGACCCATCGTCTCGTGTTGCCGGAGACAATTTGTAATAGGTAAAGCCGCCGTCACGTTCTTCAGCGACGAGACCGGCCTCTTTCAACAGCCCGAGATGACGCGACACACCCGACTGGGCGAGTCCGAGGATACCGGTGAGCTCGGTGACGTTCAGCCGCTCGCGTCGCAGCACGCGCAGGAGGCGCAGCCGCGCCTCGTCTCCGAGCAGCTTATAGAGGGCGGAAGCAGACCTCACATCAATAAATCTACATTTATTGATTCATGCATGGCAAGGATTTCTGTCGGCAGCTGCTCGCAGCGGCGACATAGCGCCTCTACGTGTCCAGCCACTTCGGCCAGTCATCTTTTAATAGACGCGACAACGAGCGGTCGGCGAGCAGCCGGCCGCCCGTCTGGCACGTCGCGCAGTAGTTGCATTCGTTGTCCGCATAGACAATCCGCTGAACCGGAGAGCCGCAGACCGGGCACGGCTTCTTGAACCGTCCGTGCACCGCCATTCCTTCGCGGAACGCGGTGACCTTCTCGGGAAAGCCCTTTGCAGCGTCCGCGCGCAGTCTGTCGATCCAGAGCGCGAGCGTGGCGCGCGTCGCCTCGTACAGTCGCCGGCACTCCTCGTCGGTCAGCGCGCCGGTCAGCTTGAGCGGTGAGATCTTCGCCGCATGCAGAATCTCGTCGGAGTAGGCGTTGCCGATACCGCTGAAGACGTGCGGATCGGTGAGGGTCCGTTTCACCGTGTGGTTCTCGCGCGTCAGCGCGCCGCAGAACCGATCGAACGGCACGTCGAGCGGCTCGAGACCGCCGGGATCGAGCGCGCGAAGCGCTGCCTCGCCGCGGACGATCTGCAGCGACGCCCGCTTCTTCGAGCTCGCCTCGGTGAAGAGCAGCGTTCCGTGATCGAACTCGAACACGGCGAGGATGATCTTCGTGCCGATGCCCGGTTTCTGACCTTTCTCCCGCCAGCGCAGCCTGCCGGCGATCATCAGGTGGATCACCAGAAACAGATCGTCAGCGAACTCGAGCACGAGGCGTTTGCCGATCCGCCTGAAACCGCGAACGATGTGGCCGCGGATGGCGTCGACCGGCGGATCGACGGAGCGGAGCACGAACGGGCTGAGCAGCCGAATCTCGTTGAGCGTCCGCCCGCCGATACGGGCGCTCAGCGATTCCAGGTAGACGATAACGTCAGGCAGCTCAGGCACTTTGGTCGTTGGTCGTTGGTCATTAGTCGTTGGTCTTGGTCGTTGGTCGTTGGTCCTTTCGTCGTTAGTCTTGCTCGACCAAGACAAAACGACGAAAGACCAACGACCAAGACTAATGACCCACGACCAACGACCAACGACTATTTTCTGGCCTCGGTCGTGCAACCAGGACTACCTTACAAGGTGGAGCCGAACGCTCGTCCTGGACGTCAAACTCTGTATGCGGCTGGTTTTTCTGGTAGTTGCGGCACTACTCATCGCTGGCCCGGTGGCGGCACAGTCCAACGATACGTCGCCGCCTGCGACCACAGCGTCCGCGCCAGCGGACGCTCCGCAGCTGAACCTGCCCGTCTCACTCGAGCGTATTCGCGAAGCTCTGCTCGAGTTGCCGCCCCAGCCGCGGCTCCGCGGGCTCGACCGCCAGCCGGATTTCCGCGTCCGGATCGAGGAACGGCAACGGCTCGAGGAGCTGTTCAGGGCGCTCGAGTACAAACTCGGTCCGACGGTGCCCGGCGGCTTGTACGCCTACGAACAGCAGCGACTCCTCTTCAACAAGACGACTCATCCGCTCCAACAGCCCTACGCCGCCTACTCCGGCGGCGAGCTGGTCACGCTCGCGATCGAAGGCATCGTCCAACGTCTCCTCGCCGGACGGGTCACGGACGCCGTCTCGGGCTGGGAGCGATCGCGCGCCGAGAAAGCCGCGCGCGAGGAAGTGCAGCGCTCGATCGCCGACTTCTGCGCCGCGCAGCAGGACCGCAACGAAATCGAAATCTGCTGGCTGGGGACCGCCGACCGGTAAGACCGAGAAAGGTGAACGTATGGCATCGCGATGGTTCGGGCCGACGCGCCTGATGGTGGCAGCGGCCTGCCTGTGCCTCTGCGCCACGACCGCCTCGGCGCAGTACTTCGGGCGCAACAAGGTGCAGTACAAGAAGCTCGATTTCCAAATCCTCAAAACCGAGCACTTTGATATTTATTTTTATCCGGAAGAGAAAGAAGGCGCGGAACTCGCGGCACGCCTCGCGGAGCGTTGGCACGCCCGGCTCGAGAAACTCTTCTCGCACCAGCTTCGCGGGCGCCAGCCGCTCGTGTTGTACGCCTCGCACCCTGATTTCGAGCAGACCAACGCGATTCCCGGCGATCTCGGTGAAGGAACCGGGGGCGTCACCGAGCCGCTCCGGCGGCGCATCGTCCTGCCGCTCGGCGGGCCGCTCGCCGACACCGATCACGTGATCGGCCACGAGCTCGTGCACGCGTTTCAATTCGACATCACCACGAGGCCGGGCCAGGCTCCTGGAGAAACCGGCGCGAACGCGCTGCCGCTGTGGTTCATCGAAGGGATGGCCGAGTATCTGTCGCTCGGTCCGGTCGACGCGAACACCGCGATGTGGCTGCGCGACGCCGCGCGCCGCGAAAAGCTCCCGACGGTCGACGATCTCAACAACCCGAAATATTTTCCGTACCGGTGGGGCCAGGCGTTCTGGGCGTACGTCGGCGGCCGATGGGGCGACGAGATCATCGGCGACATGCTGCGAACCGCCGGACGAAGCGGCGATGCGAAGACGGCTCTCGAACGGCAACTCGGTTTGACGACGAAAGAGTTTTCCGAAGACTGGCACGCCGCGATCCGGCGGGCGTATCAGCCGGTTTTCGCCGCCACGACCGCACCGTCAGAAGCGGGGCGCGTGACGCTCAAAGGCGAGGGGCTGGGTGGCGACCTGAACGTCGGCCCCGCGATCAGTCCCGACGGACGGAAAATCGCGTTTCTCTCGGAACGAAGTTTCTTCTCAATCGATCTGTTCGTCGCGGACGCGACGACGGGAAAAGTCCTTCGCAAGCTGACGAAGACTTCGACCGACCCGCATTATTCGAGCCTGCAGTTCATTTACTCGGCCGGCGCGTGGGCCCCGGACAGCCGGCGGCTCGCGATCGCCACGGTCACCGCCGGACGGCCGGCTCTGGCCATCTTCGACGCCGACACCGGAAACAAAGAACAGGAGATTCGGATCGACCGCGTGGACGAGATCTTCAACCCGACGTGGGCGCCCGATGGCCGCACCGTCTGCTTCACCGGCATGAGCAGCGGGCTGACCGATCTCTACGTTCTCGATCTGGCCTCGTCGGCGGTGAAGCCGCTCACGAGCGATCCGTACGCCGATCTGCAGCCGGCGTGGTCGCCCGACGGCCGTCGCATTGCGTTCGCGACCGATCGCTTCACATCGAACCTCGGTGCGCTGCAAATGGGAGCGCTTCGGCTCGGGATCATCGATGTCGCGACGGGAGGCGTGACGCCGGTGCCTGCCCCGCCCGCCGGTAAAGATTTCAACCCGCAATGGTCGCCCGATGGCCGTTCGCTGTTCTTCCTGTCAGATCGCGACGGGATTCCCAATCTCTACAGCGTGAACCTCTCGACCGGCGGCATCTCCCAGTACACGGCGGTCGCGACAGGCCTGAGCGGCATCACCAGCACCAGTCCGGCCCTGTCCGTGTCGACGAAGACCGGTAATGCGGCGTTCACGGTGTACGACGAAGGCAACTATCACGTCTACACGCGCGACATCACTGCCACGGCGTCGAACACGCCGACGCCCGATCTCAAGGCGGATGTTCTACCTCCTCTCGATCGGAGGACGAGCGACGTGGCGACGATGCTCGCGACGCCGCAGTTCGGTCTGCCGGCGCTCCAGGCGTACGAATCGGTCGACTACCGCACGTCACTGAAGCTCGACGGCGTGGGGCAACCGTTCATCGGAATCGGGGCCGATCGCTTCGGGACAGCCATCGGCGGCGGGCTGTCGCTGGCATTCAGCGACATGCTCGGGAATCAGAATCTGATTGTCGCGGGGCAAGTGCAGGCCGGCATCAGCGGCAACTACGACTTCGGCAACACCGCTGCGCAGGCCGTCTACCTGAATGCATCACGACGCTGGAATTGGGGCCTGGTCGGCGGACAAGTGCCGTACTTGAGCGGCGGGATTCGCCAGACCGTCGGACGCGTCGGCAACGAACCGGTGCTGGTCGATGAAACGGTCGTCTTCCGCCAGACCGATCGCAGCGCCGCCGGGATCGTCGCCTATCCGTTCGACCGCGCGCGCCGCGTCGAATTCCAGGGCGGCGCGAGCCGCATCTCGTTCGACCAGATTCTGCAGACGCAGGTGTTCTCCCTGAATTCCGGCAACCTGCTCGCGGAGAACCGGGAGACGACATCAATTGGTGATCCGCTGACGCTCTACAACGCGTCGGCGGCCTACGTGCACGACACGGCGAATTTTGGTGCGACGAGTCCCGTGCAGGGTCAGCGCTACCGGCTCGAGGCAGCGCCGACGTTCGGCACGATCAACTACACCAGTTTCCTCGCCGACTACCGCCGCTACTTCATGCCGGTTTCGTTTTACACGATCGCCGGCCGCGTGATGCATTACGGCCGGTACGGATCCGGCGGACAGGATTCGCGACTGTTCCCGCTCTTCCTCGGCTATCCGAACCTCGTTCGCGGATACGACACCTACACGTTCGACGCCGCGGAGTGCGGAGTGAGCAGTTCTTCGAACGCGTGTCCGGCGTTCGATCAACTGCTCGGCAGCCGCGTGCTGGTCGGCAACCTCGAATTCCGGTTCCCGCTGCTGCGCCCGTTCGGCGCGCGGCAATCGATGTACGGACCGATCCCGGTCGAGGTCGCGCTCTTCACCGACGGCGGGGTCGCGTGGGACCGAGGCGAAACGCCCTTCCAGACGAGCGGGCGCAAGGGCGTGTCGAGCTCGGGCGTCTCATTGCGCGCGAACCTGTTCGGATTTGCCGTCGGGGAGTTTGCGTTCTCGAAGCCCTGGCAGCGCCCGGGCAAAGGCTGGGTGTTTCAGTTCAATCTGTCGCCGGGATTCTAGTCAGGTCGCGTGGGTCGCGCGGGTCTGGTGGTCGTTCCTGGCTTTCGGTGCGGCAGCCCCACCCGACCTACCTGACCTACCTGACCTACCTGACCCACCCGACCTACCTGGCCCACCTGACCTACCCGGCTCAAGGCCGGGTTGTTGACCGCGGCGGCCGTTGGAAGTATCCTTTCATCCGGTTATACGGATGAACGGACGCGCGGCGGAAATTCACGATCATCTGGCGGCGCTCGCCGACACGACGCGCAGCCGCCTCCTGCTGCTGCTCGATCGTCACGAGCTCTCCGTGACCGAGCTCTGTGCGATCATGCAGCTCCCGCAATCGACGGTGAGCCGCCATCTGAAGGCGCTTGCCGACGCGGGCTGGATCGCGGCGCGCGCCGAAGGCACGAGCAACGTCTACACGATGGCGACGCGCGACGAGCTCGACGCGGCGGCCCGCCGGCTCTGGCTCCTCGTCCGTGAGCAGGTCGGACCGACGGCCGCGGCCACGCAGGATCAGCGGCGCCTGCAGCGCGTGCTCGCCGAGCGGCGCACCAAATCTCAGGAATTCTTCTCCTCGTCTGCGGGTCAATGGGATCGCGTGCGCGAGGATCTGTTCGGCGACCGATTCCATCTGGCCGCGCTCGGCGCGTTTGCGCGGGCCGACTGGGTCGTCGGCGATCTGGGGTGCGGCACAGGACAGGTCAGCGCTGCCCTCGCGCCGTTCGTCTCGCGCATCGTCGCCGTCGATGCATCCGCGGCGATGCTGCAGGCGGCGCGAAAGCGACTGCACGGCCTCGAGAATGTCGACCTGCGGCGCGGCGAGCTCGAAGCCCTGCCCATCGACGATCAGCGGCTCGACGCCGCGACGCTGATGCTCGTGCTGCACCACGTTCCGGAGCCTGGCAAGGCGCTCGCGGAAGTCGCGCGCGTTCTCAAGCCCGGCGGCCGCCTGCTGCTCGTCGACATGCTGCCGCACGATCGCGAGCACTACCGGCAGCAGATGGGCCACGTCTGGCTCGGCTTCGGCGAAAACCAGACCGAGCGACTGCTGACGGACGCAGGATTTGACGAGATCAGAGTCGTGCCGTTGACACCGGATTCGAAAACGAAAGGACCCGCGCTTTTCGTGGCGGCAGGAATGCGACACTAAGCGGACAATCGTACCGAGCATCGCCGCGAGTCATCGAGCGAGTGGGGGCAGGTGCGCGCGGTGGGACCTCACTGCAGTACGCCCCACTGAGCCGACAGTCGGAACAAACATCGCTGCGAGCGAGCGGCGGCAGGTGCGTGGGGGTGGGGCCCCACGCACAAATCAAAGAAAGAAGACACGAGATGGCGACAGTGACCGACAAGCTTCATGCCTTCGCGGCCGCCAAGGCCGCCGGCCGCGAGCCGTTCAAGGTGAAGGACCTCTTCCTCGCCGAGTTCGGCCGCAAGGAAATCCGCCTCGCCGAGCAGGAAATGCCCGGCCTGATGGCGCTCCGCAAGCAGCACGGGGCAAAAAAGCCGCTGGGCGGCGCGCGCATCATGGGCAGCCTGCACATGACCGTGCAGACCGCCGTCCTGATCGAAACGCTGACCGAGCTCGGCGCCGACGTGCGCTGGGTGTCGTGCAACATCTTCTCGACCCAGGATCACGCCGCAGCCGCGGTCGTCGTCGGCCGGCCGGACACGGGCGGCACCGTGCAGAACCCGAAAGGCACTCCGGTGTTCGCGTGGAAAGGCGAAACGCTCGAGGAGTACTGGTGGTGCACGAACGAAGCGCTCGAGTGGCCCGACGGCAGCGGCCCGACGCTGATCGTCGACGATGGCGGCGATGCGACGCTCGTGGTGCACAAAGGGGTCGAGTACGAGAAGGCGGGCCACGTGCCGCCATTCGATCCGCACGGCCATCCCGAGGAATGGGGCGTGATCCTCGATCTCATTCGAGGATCGATCGCCACGGACAAAACGCGCTGGTCGCGGCTTGCGTCGTCGATCCGCGGCGTCAGCGAAGAAACCACCACCGGCGTGCACCGGTTGTATCAGATGATGGAGGCGGGAACGCTGCTCTTCCCCGCGATCAATGTCAACGATTCGGTGACCAAGAGCAAGTTCGACAACATTTACGGCTGCCGGCATTCACTGCCGGACGGTCTCGCGCGCGCGACCGACGTGATGCTCGGCGGCAAGGTCGCGGTCGTGTGCGGCTACGGCGAGGTCGGCAAAGGCTGCGCGCAGGCGCTCCGCGGCCAGGGTTGCCGCGTCGTCATCGCCGAGATCGATCCGATCTGCGCGTTACAGGCGGCGATGGAAGGCTATGAGGTCAACACGCTCGAGAACCTCGTCGAGCGCGCCGACATCTTCATCACGGCAACCGGCAACCACATGATCATCAGCGCCCAGCAGATGGCGCGGATGAAAGACAAGGCGATCGTCGGCAACATCGGCCACTTCGACAACGAGATCGACATGGCGGGGCTGAAAAAGCTACCGGGCATTCAGCGCATCAACATCAAGCCGCAGTACGACGAGTGGCGATTCCCCGACGGCCACAGCGTGATGGTGCTCGCGGAGGGTCGGCTCCTGAACCTCGGGTGCGCGACGGGCCATCCGAGCTTCGTGATGTCGGCGTCGTTCACCAACCAGGTGATTGCGCAGCTCGAGCTGCAGGCCAACATCGGGAAGTACGAGAAAAAAGTGTACATGCTGCCGAAGCACCTCGATGAGCAGGTGGCGCGGCTGCACCTCGAACATCTCGGCGTGACGCTGACGACGCTCACGAAGGAGCAGGCGGACTATATCGGCGTTCCCGTGGACGGACCATACAAGCCCGATCACTATCGCTACTAGCCCTCGCGCAGCACCTGTGCCGGATCGATCCGCGCCGCCCGGTTCGCGGGCAGCCAGCCCGCGACCGCGGCGACCGCGGCCACGATCAGCACAGCCTCGAGTAGCGTCGCCGGATCGCCCGGCTGGAGACCGTAGAGCAGCGGCGCAGCCAGTCGCGAAAGCCACAGGCTCACTGCCACGCCGGCAACGGTGCCGGTGCCGACGAGCAGTGCAACCCGCGACAGCATCAACCTCACGACACTGGACGGCTCGGCACCGAGCGCGAGGCGAATCCCGATTTCCGCGCGGCGGCGAACAATCGCGTACGTGGTGACGCCGTAGAGTCCCGGCCCGGCAAGGAGCAGTGCCAGCACGCCGAAAAACCCGGAGACGAGCGCGGTCGCGCGCTCGCGTGCCAGCGAGTCGGCGATCTGCTGCGTCAGAGGATTGACCTTGAACGCCAGGTTCGGATTTACCGCTGCGATCGTCGGGAGAACCACCCGCCCAGCTCACCAGCCGCGTCGCGGGGCGGTGTTGGCGCCGATGCCAAGCGCGAGCGATAGAATCGCGACGGCCGACACCGCCGGTGTGGCGCGCAGAGCGCGCACCGCAACGCGTAAATCCACGACGGCCATTGTCGCAGGCCTTCGCGAACTCAAACACTCGCGGACTTCATGAGTCGATCGAGCGGCGGAACGCTCGTGCGCGTCCGGCCGGAAGTCCTGCGGCGACTGTCATCGAGCTTGAATATCGACCCGGGCTCGGTGGGTCCTGCGCGCTCGGTGACCCAACGGTGGTAGAGGGCACGCGCGGCCGCTCCAACGACTCCGCCGGTCAGTCCGGCGATGACGAATGCGCGGACGGCCGGCAAATCGAACGCCATGGCCACGATGATCACGACGAGGCCGAATCCGCCGACGCCGGCGACTTTGATGCGCGCGATATTGATTTGAGGATCAGAGTCCGCCATGGCCGACCTCCTTTGAGTTACTCGACTTTGCCGGAGCCTTCGCCGCCGGTCAGCGTCTGCTGTCTGAGCGCGGCGGCGCCCATCAGGCCCCCCATCCCCATCGACTCGACGGCACTGCTCGGGATGAGCATCAACGCACCTTTTTCTTTCAAGCCCTCGTAGAGCATGTTCATCGCGCGGAGGTGAAGCGCGGTCGGATCGCCGTGGTACGCCTTGGCGGCTTCCTGGAACGAGTGCGCGATCTCCATTTCCGCCTGACCGAGGATGATGCGCGCCTGCTTCTCGCGCGCCGCCTGCGCTTCGCGCGACATCGCGTCCTGCAGGTCGACGGGGATCACCACGTCCCGCATTTCGACGGACTGCACCGTCACGCCCCACGGATTCGAGCGCGCGTCGATCAGCGACTGCAGCTCGGTTTCGATCTTTTCGCGTCCGCGGAGGAGGTCGGTGAGATCGGTGCGTCCGATGATGTCGCGCAGCGCGGTCTGCGCCGCCCAGCTCACCGCCTGCTCGTAATCCTGCACTTCGAGCGCGGCCTTCTGCACGTCGTGCACCATCCAGAAAAGAACGGCGTCGACGCTCACCGGGACCGTGTCGGACGTCAAGGTCTGCTCGGCGGCGAAGCTCGTTGTGATCGTGCGCTGATCGATCCACGTGGCAACTCGGTCGATCAACGGCACGACCCAGAACAGGCCGGGACCACGCATCGAGTGGAATCGGCCGAGGCGCAGAACGATGCCGCGCTCCCACTGCTGCGCGATGCGCGGCGATTGCATCACGATCAGACCGACGAGCAGGCCACCGATCGCCGGGTACGGCGAGCGGGCCATCAGCGTGAAGCCCACGCCGGTCAGGATCGACGCCAGCAGCAAGAAGATCGCGACGATGTTCGGCGCGCGGACATCCGCTTTGATGGGCTGAGTCATGGGAGTGGGCACGTGTGCTCTGCTCCTTCCTTATGTGGGGCTCTGCCCCACACCCGGGCTCGGTCGCTTGCGGGGGGTCCAAACGCCCCGCGCCGCTTCCTCGCAGGCGCGCCGTGCGCGCCTCGCCCGTCATGCGGCGGCGAGTCCAAATCTCTCGTTGCGAGCCGCACGACGAACTGAAAAGTGACACTACGTACGGCGAAGCGCCTCGAGCAGCTCTTCGCGCGTGAAACCCGCGGCGGCCGCGTCGGCCAGCATTCGTGTTGCCAGTGCGCGCAACCGCTTTTCGTGCTCTCGCGGCGGGCGCGCCTCGAGCGGCGTCGCACGCACGAACGATCCGACACCGCGCCGAGTCTCGAGCACGCCCGAGCGCTCGAGGTCGCTGTAAACCCTCGCCACCGTGTTCGCGTTCACGCTGAGCTCCACGGCAAGCTCCCGAACCGTCGGCAGCTGATCCCCCGGCCGGAGGCGGCCCGAGGCGATGGCGGCGCGCAGCCCGCGTTCGAGTTGGGCGTAGATCGGCGTCGCATCGCGCGGATCCAGCACGACAGTCGGCATTGACTTATTATACTAGTTCATTAGTACAAGTCTGTCAAAAACAAAGCCCCAGCCGGGGGAATGAACCGCCGACCGGGGCCGGTTTGCAGTGATTTAACCGGGGAGAACCCGGGTCGAAATGACTCCGCCTATCGGCTCACCATCTTCAGCGCGTCGGAGCTGATCGACATCTTGCCGTCTTTGTCCGTCGTCACGTCGCCGGTGATCGACACGGTGTGGCTGACGTGGGCAATCAGCTTCGCGTTGTTCTCGGCAGCCAGGCCGCCGCCGATCGTGTAGACCTTGCCGTCGGTCGTGAGCAGCGCCATCGGCATGCCCTTCTTGGCGCAAGCGGTTGCACAGGCCGTCACATCCTTGGGTCCCATCTTGTGGTTGTCACCCTTGTTGTTGGTCGTGTCGTGCAGGTAACACTCACGGTCGATGATCTGGCCCTGGACCGTCTGCGTCGCGGCGAACGCCGGCGCCGCCAGCGCGATCACGAACGCCGCTGCCATCAATCCAGCAAAAACCTTGCGCATGCTTGAATCCTCCTCAGAGCGGGTTGAGAGACTAGTTCGCTTATATACGCCCCCGCGAGCAGGCATGTCAATCGATACCTACGAACTGCCGAGTCAATTGGATGTGAAGTCCGTGTGACGCTGACACGACGTACCATCTCGCGTGCGTCAGATAGTCATCCCCCGCTACGGACCTCCTGACGTCTTTGAGCTCCGCGAGGCGCCCGACCCGGTGCCTCGCGGTGACGAGGTACGCGTGGCGGTGCGCGCGGCGGGCGTGAATTTCGCTGACGTCATGGCGCGGATCGGCCTTTACCCCGACGCACCAAAGCCACCGCTCGTTGTCGGCTATGAGGTGTCGGGCATCGTGGACGCCGTCGGCCAGGGAGTGACGCGCGTGCGCGAAGGCGATCGCGTGGTCGCTCTCGCCCGGTTTGGCGGTTACGCGACGAACGTGCTGGTGCCCGAATCGTTTGCGTTTCCATTGCGCGCCAACGTCAGCGATCCAGAAGCGGCGGCACTGCCGGTGAACTATCTCACCGCGCTCATCGCGCTCTATCGGCTCGCCAACATTGCGGAAGGCGAAACAGTTCTCGTGCTCGGGGCCGGCGGCGGCGTCGGCATTGCCGCCACGCAGCTGGCGAAACTGCGCGGCGCCACGATCATCGGCACCGCGTCGCCTGCGAAGCACGACGCGTTGCGCCGGCTCGGTGTCGATCACCTCCTCGACCGCGGCTCCGACATCGCGGCCGAAGTCCGTGGCATCACCAGCGGCCGCGGCGTCGACGTCGTCCTCGATCCGATTGGCGGCAAGAGTTTCGCGACCAGTTACCGTGTGCTCGCGCCGCTCGGACGTCTGGTGATCTATGGCGTGTCGACGATCGCGCCAGGCGAGCGACGGAGCTGGTGGCACGCGGTCAAGACGATGCTGCAGATGCCGAAGATTCAGCCGCTGTCGCTCATGAACAAGAACCGCGGCGTGTTCGGACTGAACCTCGCGCACTTGTGGGATGAGCGGCAGAAGCTCGGCGAGGCGATGCAGATTCTCATCCACGAGCTCGAAGCGGGCCGGATTCGACCGGTCGTCGCGAAGACCTTTCCGCTCGAACACGCCGCGGACGCGCACCGATTCATTCAATCGCGGTCGAATATCGGGAAGGTCGTCCTCACCACGGAGGGTTCGTAGGCCGGGTCCTTTGGACCCGGCTCGAGGCGGGTCTAGAAAGCAAGACCCGCCCTACGTCAGCGTAATTTCACGGTGCGCTCTAAGTTTTCCAGAAGCCGCACTGCATCCTCCGCGCCACTGCGAGCCGCGATCGATGCGGCGAGTGTTTTCGCGCGATCGCGGAACGATTCGATTCGGAGCACGCGCGTGAACCCCTCAGCCAATCGCGCTTCATCGTTGACGCGGTCAATGGGAATCGCTGCCGGACCGAGACCCAGGCGCTCG
>Ga0114129_10004440_pt1 | contig 19795 bp, 18 predicted proteins | sample RhiMetdeltSRZDD1_FD_80071 | JGI IMG/M metagenome (GOLD analysis project Ga0114129, IMG submission 80071) | Populus rhizosphere microbial communities from Tennessee, USA - Rhizosphere MetaG P. deltoides SRZDD1 (version 2) (version 2) | ecosystem: Host-associated > Plants > Roots > Rhizosphere >...
AGGGCAGGAAGGGCAGGAGGGTTCCCGGACTTGCGGGCTGTTCGAGGCGCGGTAAGCGGTTTACGTCGCGCGATCGCGGTCGCGACGAGCGTCGCCGCGGCCTTCGTGGCCTTCTCCTACTACGTCAACGGTGGCGACCCGGTGATCTCCGGCGTCCTCGTCCTGGTCGCCGTCGTCGCCTGCGCCCTGTCGTTCTGACTCGACGCGTCCGGCCGGCGCCGCCGCGGCGGTCGACGTGAGGCGATACGTGCCGGGCGCGATCATCGCCGCGTAGCCTTCCGCGACGAGCGCGCGATTGCCGCGCCCGGCCTCGCGCCTGGAGAGGCCCGTGACGCGTGCGAGCTCGCCGGGAATCGTCATGCCGGCGCCGTCGAGAAAGCAGCGCGCGATCTCGCGCAGCGCGTGGTCGCGCTTCACGCGCCGCCTCAGCGCATCGGGAAACCGTCCGACCGCAAGCGTCCAGAGATACGTGAACGTCGGCTGGTAGAACACCTGGCTGGGCACGACGAGCATCGCGGCCTGCAGCTCGTCGAGCGCCTTGTTGAAGGCGGTCCGATTCTTCACGCGCGAGTCCGCGCGCAGGTCCGCCGTGCCGATCTCCCACTCCCTGCGCAGCACGCGCAGGATCGCCTGGGCGCGCCTGGTCAAGCGCTTGCTCTCGTCGGCGCGGCGCACGCCCCAGATCGCGTGGAAGTGCGGAATCATGCGCGGCGCCAGGAACATCGCGCGCCCGCGCGTGAGCTTCGCGTAGTACACGCGGCCGCGGGCCACGAGCTCGTCCTTCAATGTCCACGTGAGCGACGCCTCCGGATCCTTCTGCACGTGGCGCGGCAGCACGGCGTCTCGGCGCCCGCACACCGCGACGTAGAGCGACGGTCCGGGCCGGCGGCCGTCCGTCAGGCAGGCGGTGAAGCCGACCTGCTCGATGAAGCGCTCGGCCGCGAATACGGTTTCGATCTGGCCGATCGCTTCGCGGTGCCACCGCTCATCGCGATGGTCTTCGATCTCGGCGGGAATCTGTGGCTGCAGCGGCGGCAGGCACCGGGTTCGCCCCGGCGCGCTCCATCAAAGCGAGGATCTTCCGCGAGGTGTTGTAGGTCCGGATCGTGATGTCCTTGTAGACCTTCGTGCCGATGATCTTTCCGAGCCGGCTCTTCTCCAGGCTACGCAGAAGCGTCGACGCGTACAACACGCCCGGCCCGGACTCCACCCGGTCGATGCCGGGACCGGCATCGATGAACGCGATCGCCTCCTCCGCGGTCACAGGCGATCGCAGAAACAGGACGTTGCAGCGCAAATCGGACCGCTTCGACCAGTCGCGAGGAGCGCGCGCGACGATCTTCGCGAGCTGCGCCGCCGACAATACGACGACGCGCGAGTCGTAGCCGAAGGTCTTCGACAGGACGGTTTCGATGCGCCGCGTCAGCTTCGCGGCGTCGCGCGTGTCGCATTCGAACACGACGTTACCGCTCGCGATGAACGTCGTGACGTCGGTGAATCCCTCGCGCTCGAGGCACGACTTCAGCGCGGACATCTTGATGATGTTGTTCCCGCCGACGTTGATCCCGCGAAGCAGCGCGACGTACGTCATCGTGATCGGACAGTGTTCGTGTTTTCGTCGCCGGCGGCGAACCAGTTTCGCGTTTTCGTGCCTACGGTCGCGCGAACGCGGCGGCGGCGCCGGGCTGCGTGCCTGCGATGAACGCCTCGCGGATCGCGCCCTCGGTGTCGGGCGGCACGACGGCGCCCGAGTGCTTCTCGACGGACAGGAACACGATGTTCCCCGGCGCCTCGAACTCCGGCGGGTTGTCCTTGTCCGGCCGCGCGTCGATGTAGCTCTTCATGAACTCGACCCAGATCGGCAGCGCCGCCAGCGCGCCCTGCTCGGAGCCGCCGAGTGATTTCTTCTCGTCGAAGCCGATCCAGACGCCGACGGTGATGTCGGGATCGTAGCCGACGAACCACGCGTCGGTGTTCTCGTCGACGGTACCGGTCTTCCCGGCGACCGGCCACGTCGTCGCGAAGCTCGCCGCGGAGAGCGCGGTGCCGCGGAAGAAGACGCCGCGGAGCAGGCTCGTCATCACGTACGCCGTGTCGGCGCGGATGACGTCGGTCGGCTCGCCGCGGTTTTCTTCGAGCAGGTTGCCGTCGCGGTCCTTCACGCTGAGCACGCTGAACGGCTTCATCCGCACGCCCTGGTTCGGGAACGTGGTGTACGCGCTCGTCACCTCGAGCAGCGTCGCGTCGCCGGCGCCGAGCGCGATCGGCAGGTACGGCGGAAACTCCTCCTCGAAGCCGAACTTCTTCGCGTACGCGATGACGTTCTTCGGCCCGAGCGTCTCCATCATCTTGATCGCCGGGATGTTCCGCGATTCCTCGAGCGCCCACCGCAGCGTGATCGATCCCTCGAACCGATGGTCGTAGTTCTGCGGGCTGTAGACCTGTCCGTTCGCCTGCGGGTAGGCGACGGGCGCGTCGACGAGGATCGACGTCGGCGTGAAGCCGCGATCGATGGCCGCCGTGTAGACGATCGGCTTGAACGTCGATCCGAGCTGCCGGTACGCCTGCACCGCGCGGTTGAACTTGCTGCGGTTGAAGTTCCAGCCGCCGACCATCGCCTTGATCTGGCCGGTCCGGTTCTCGATTGCGAGGATCGCGCCCTCGGCGAGCGGCGTCTGATCGAGCGTGACGGTCGCTGTCGCCGCGGCTTCGTCGAGCTTCGTGACCGCCACTTCCACGAGATCGCCGGGCTTGAACAGGTCCGCGGCCGACGTCCGGCGCGTCCACGCGTACGCGTCGCGATTCAGATCGGCGTGGTAGCGGGCGAACCGCACGCGCGCCGGTCCGGTCTTCGGCGCCGTGATGACGACGGCGGGTACGACGTCGCCGGGGAAGATCGGCCGGTTCCACCGTTCGTCCCTGAAGCTCTCGAGCGTGTGCTTCTCGTCCAGCACGTTGCGCTTCGGCTTCCGCCACCCGTGACGCTTGTCGTAGCGGCGCAGCCCGTGCTCGAGCGCGCGGTTCGCGTTCTCCTGCAGCGCCGCGTCGAGCGTGGTGCGGACCGAGAGGCCGTTCTCGTACAGCACCTTCGCGCCGTACTGCCGCTCGAGGTGCTTGCGCACTTCCTCGACGAAGAACGGCGCGATGCCGGGCGGCTGCGTCGGCTGCCCGCGCGTGACGATCGGCTTCTGCCTCGCCGCGTCGGCCTGCGCCTGCGTGATGTACCTCTCGTCCGCCATCCGCTGCAGCACCACATTGCGGCGCGCGACGGCGCGCTTCATGTCGACGAACGGGCTCTGGCGCTCCGGCGTCTGGAAGATCCCCGCGATGAGCGCCGCCTCCTCGAGGTTCAGCTGCTTGTTCGACTTGTTGAAGTAGAGCCGCGAGGCGGCCTCGACGCCGTACGCGCCGTGGCCGAGGTACATCTGGTTGCAGTAGATCGTGAGGATCTCTTTCTTCGTGTAGCGCTTCTCGATCTGGATCGCGAGGATGATCTCCTTGACCTTCCGCTCGAAGGTCTCGGCCGCGCTCTCCTGGCTCTTCGAGGTGAGACCGAAGTGCTCTTTCAGGTTGCGCGCCATCTGCTGCGTCAGCGTGCTCGCGCCCTGCGCGCGGCGGCGCTCGCGGATGTCGGTCACCGCGGCGCTCAGCATGCGCCAGATGTTGAACCCGAAATGCCGATCGAAGTCGGCGTCCTCGGTCGCGATGATCGCCTGCCGCAGCAGCGGGTTGATGTCGTCGTAGCCGACGATGACGCGGCGCTGCGTGGCGAATTCGCCGATCAGCCGTCCGTCGTTGGCGTAGATGCGGGTGATGGTGCTCGGCGTGTAGTCGTCGAGGGCGGACACCTGCGGCAGGTCGCTCGCGTACGCGAACAGCACGCCGCTCGTGATGCCGAGCATCGCCGCGATGACGAACAGCGCGACGATGCCGGCGTTCTTAGCGATACGAACGACGATGTGGGGCATCGGCCAGCCATCAGCATTCTAGCGCTGACGCCGAACGGCCGTTCCTGTCGTTTGCGACCCCTCGGGGCGCGCGCGACCATGATCGCCGCCGCGATCATGCCCCGCTCCGCCGGAACCTTGAGAACCCTGAGAACGCTGAGAACCCTGAGCACCTTGTGAACCCTGCGAACCCTGCGAACCCTGTGAACCCTGTGAACCCTGCGAACCCTGTGAACCCCGCGAACCCTGTGAACCCTGCGAACCCTGCGAACCCCGCGAACCCTGCGAACCCTGCGAACCCTGCGAACCTTGGTACCTCGGTTGCGCCTGGCGTTCCTGACTCGGCGCCGGCGCCTGATACGTCGGTGGATTCACGGGCCGCTCGTAGGCGTGGGGCCGGACGACTTGCGGATCGTACGTCGGCTGGTAGCGCGGCCGGTACGCCGGATGATCGTTGGAATTCTGCGGCTGATCGCCCGCCTCGACCGGCCGTCCCTGCCGCCGGTAGTCGCGGCTCGGCGTGACGATCACCGGTTGGGCGCCCGGCGCGGCCTGCACCGCTTCGGCGTTGTCTCCGCGACGCGTGGCTCGGCCGCCGTACGACGGCGCTTGCTGATCGCGATCGGGCACGCGCTGCCCATAGGCCGGACCGTCCGTTCGATAACGAGGCACCGCGGTGCCGATCACGTTCGAGCGCTCGGCGCGGCGGCCGTCGCTGCCGCCGGCGACCATGACGCGCCCGCGCGAGCCGATGACCGGCGGCGAGCGATGCTCGATCACCGGCGTGTTCACGGCGAGCCGGTACGGCTCGATCGCGTAGCGCCGCACGGGATACGATCGCGATCCGAAATAATCGCGCCGCACCATCGTCCACGCGTTCCAGGACGAAGCCGGCCGATCGCCGACGGAGAGCGCGACGACCGGACGGCCGTCGAACCCAAGCGGGCACCAGCCAACATAGTCCGGCGCCGTGCCCCACGACACCCACGCCGCTCCCCACGTACGGCCCGGAATCCAGAACCACCGGCGGCGTCCGTATCCCCATCGTCCGTAGTGGTGCGTCGGCCAGGACCAGCGCTCGTATCCGATCCACGTGACGCCGTACGTCGGGTATGGCGCCCAATAGCCGTCGTAGTACGGGCGCCAGTCGGCGGCGACGGCCGGATACCAGACGTTGCCGTACTGCGGCTCGTAGTCCCAGCGGCCGCTCTGATCGAAGTCGGGGGCGTACGGCTGCAGATTGGGCGGCAGATACGGTGCGGACCCGGATCGCGGATCGATGGCCGGCGCCGCGTGATGCTCGATCTCACCGGCGAGCACGCGCAGGCGCGTCGGCGTGATGAACTCCACGTCGGAGTACGGCTCGATATCGACGGACGACCCGTCGGGAAACATCACCGTCACGCGACCGCTCGTCGTGCGCAGGCGATCGCCCTGCACAACCGGCATGTTGATCTCGACCGATTCGGATTCGCCGTCGCTGTGAACGATCGTCGCGGATCCTTCGACGTACGAGATGTGCGCGGGCGGCGCAAGATCCTGCGCGCGCGCCGGCATCGCCGCTGTGAGCGCGAGCGCGAAAGCGAGAACTAAGGAACGCATACAACCCAATCCTCAGGGTTGCAGGCAAGGACTGGCTGGCAAAGTCGAGTATAGCACGGCCAAGTTTGACAGTGTTCCACTCAGATTTGATAATGCTCGAATGAGCAAAATCATCGGCATCGATCTGGGCACCACCAATTCTGTCGTCGCCGTGATGGAAGGCGGCGAGCCTGTCGTCATCACCAACCCCGAAGGCGGGCGTCTGACGCCGTCGGTTGTCGCGTTTACGAAGACCGGCGAGCGGCTCGTCGGCCAGGTCGCGAAGCGGCAGGCCGTCACGAATCCGGAGAACACCATCTTCTCGATCAAGCGGTTCATGGGCCGCAAGTACGACGAAGTCACCGAAGAAATGAAGATGGTGCCGTACAGGGTGGTGCGCGCCTCCAACGGCGACGCGCGGGTCGAGGCGAACGGCAAGGAATACTCGCCGCCGGAAATCTCCGCGATGATCCTGCAGAAGCTGAGGCAGGCCGCGGAGGAATACCTCGGACAGCCCGTCTCGAAGGCCGTGATCACGGTTCCGGCGTACTTCAACGACGCGCAGCGCCAGGCGACGAAAGACGCCGGCCAGATCGCCGGCCTGGAGGTCATGCGCATCGTCAACGAGCCGACCGCGGCGGCGCTGGCCTACGGACTGGACAAGAAGAAAGACGAGACGATTGCCGTCTACGACTTCGGCGGCGGCACGTTCGACATCTCGATCCTCGAGGTCGGCGAAGGCGTCGTCGAAGTCAAGGCGACGAACGGCGACACGCATCTGGGCGGCGACAACCTCGATCAGCGCGTCATCGAGTGGATTACCGCGGAGTTCCGGAAGAGCGACGGGATCGATCTCTCGAAGGATCGCATGGCGCTGCAGCGCCTGAAGGAGGCGGCCGAGAAAGCAAAGATGGAGCTCTCCACGGTGATGGAAACCGACATCAACCTGCCGTTCATCACCGCCGACCAGTCGGGCCCGAAGCACCTGCAGATGAAGCTGACGCGCGCGAGGTTCGAGCAGCTCGTCGACGATCTGCTGCAGAAGACCGTCGGCCCGACGAAGCAGGCGCTCGCCGACGCCGGCGTCGATCCCTCGAAGATCGACGAGGTCGTGCTCGTCGGCGGCTCGACGCGCATCCCGAAGGTGCAGCAGATCGTCAAGGACCTGTTCCGCAAGGATCCGCACAAAGGCGTGAACCCCGACGAGGTCGTCGCGATCGGCGCGGCGGTGCAGGCGGGCGTGCTCGCCGGCGACGTGAAGGATCTGCTGCTGCTCGACGTGACGCCGCTCTCGCTCGGCATCGAAACGATGGGGGGCGTGATGACGACGCTCATCCCGCGCAACACGACGATTCCGACGCGCAAGAGCGAAATCTTCTCGACGGCGTCGGACAACCAGACGAGCGTCGAGGTGCACGTGCTGCAGGGCGAGCGCTCGATGGCGCGCGACAACCGCACCCTCGGCAAGTTCCACCTCGTCGGCATCCCGTCGGCGCCGCGCGGCGTGCCGCAGATCGAAGTCACCTTCGACATCGACGCGAACGGCATCGTCAACGTGCAGGCGAAGGATCTCGGCACCGGCAAGGAACAGAAGATCACGATCACCGCGTCGAGCGGCCTCAGCAAGGACGAGGTCGATCGGATGATGAAGGAAGCGGAGTCGCACTCGGACGAGGACAAGAAGCGCCGCGAGGAGATCGAGCTCCGGAACCGCGCGGACCAGGCGGTCTACGGCGCGGAGCGGATGCTCAAGGATACGGCCGACAAGGTGTCGTCGGAGGACAAGCAGGCGATCGAGAGCGCGATGGAGGCGGTGCGCAAAGCCAACGAGAGCAACGACACCGCCGCGATCCAGAAGGCGCTCGATACGCTCACCGCGGCGCAGCACAAGGCTGCCGAGTCGTTGTATCGGCAACAGGCTGCGCAGGGTTCACAGGGTTCACAGGGTTCAGAGAGTGCTCAGGGTGCGGGTTCTCAGGGTTCGCAAGGTTCGCAGGGTTCTCAGGGTTCGGAGCAGAAGAGTGGTGACGTCATAGATGCTGAGGTGGTGGACGAGGGGAAGCACTAAAAGGTGAAATTTCAGATTTCAGATTTCAGATTTCAGATTGATTGATGGATTTTTATATTGTCCTTGGCGTTGATCGCGAGGCGTCGCTGAGCGACATCAAGCGCGCCTACAAGCGGCTTGCGCGCAGGTTCCATCCGGACATCAATCCGGGCGATCGTCTCGCGGCGACGGAGTTTCGCAAGATCGCGGAGGCGTACGAAACGCTGAGCGACCCCGATCGCCGGCGTCGCTACGACACGATCGGGCCGATGCCGCGGACCATCGACGCGCAGACGGTCGGCTTCGACGGGTTCGATTTCTCCGTCAGCGTCAGCGGCGCCGAGGCCTCGACGTTCGGCGATCTGTTCGCGGACATCTTCCAGCAGCGGGCGGATGCGCCGCCGGCGCGCGGTCCCGACATCCATCAGACGATCGAGTTGACCTTCGAAGAGGCGCTGCGCGGGTCGCCGCGCGCGATCACCGTGACCCGCCAGGAGCACTGCGCGAGCTGCAACGGCACCGGCCGCATGAACGCGGCCGAGACGCGCTGCGGGCAGTGCCATGGCACCGGCGTCCTGAAATCGGCGCGGGGGCACATGGTGTTCTCGAAGCCGTGCCGATCCTGCGGCGGATCGGGCCGCATCGCGCACGCGCGCTGCACGACGTGCGGCGGGCAGCGCGTCAGGATGCGGACCGAGGCGCTGACCATCAATGTTCCGGGCGGCCTCGCCGACGGGGCGCGGATTCGTGTGGCAGGGAAGGGCCACGCAGGCCAGTCCGGCACCGAAAGCGGCGACCTGTTCATCACCGTCCGCGTTCTGCCGCATCCGATCTTCCGCCGCGAGGGCGACGACGTCCACGTCTCGATCCCGGTCGCCGTGCACGAAGCGGCGCTGGGGGCGAAAATCGAGGTGCCGTCGCCCGACGGCCCCGCACGGCTGCGGGTGCCGCCGGGCACGCAGTCGGGCCAGCGGTTCCGGCTGCGTGAGCGCGGCGTCATCAACCCGCGCGACGGGCGGCGCGGCGATCTCGTGGTCGAGACCCGGCTGGTGCTGCCGAAAGTGCTGGACGAAAGATCGAAGGAGTTGTTGAAGGAATTCGGGCGGCTCAACGCCGATGATGTTCGACGTCACCTGACGAACGGCGACACCACGGACGACACGGAGGCACGACAGAGGACCCGGAGCACTTCGTGACCTCCGGATTTCCACCGTGTCGTCCGTGTTAGAGCTTTTGCGATGAAAAAGCCGAGCAGCAGCAAGCCTGGAACTGGCAAGGCGTACTACATGATCAGCGCCGTGGCGCAGAAGTACAACATTCATCCACAGACGCTGCGTCTGTACGAGCGCGAAGGCTTGTTGAAACCGTCGCGGACCGACGGCAACACTCGGCTCTACTCCGAAGAGGATCTCGAGCAGCTCGAAACGATTCTGTCACTTACCCGAGATCTCGGCGTGAACCTCGCGGGTGTCGAGATCATCCTCAACATGCGGCGGAAGATCGAGCAGATGCAGCACGAGGTCAACGACTTCATGGAATACGTCAAGCACGAAATGGAGCGCGGCATCGACGACTGGGAACAGCGTTTGTCGACCGCGCTCGTGAAATCGTCGCCGACCGACCTGGTGCGCCGTCAAAAGTGATGTAGACTTCAGCCGTGTCGCACCGGGATGAAGATGGCAGCACGCTCGGTGCGTACCTCCGCGAGATCGCGAAGCTGCCGCGGCTGAGCGCCGACGAAGAGCGCGCGCTCGGTTTTCGCATCCAGGTCGATCGCGATGAAGCCGCGCTGACGCAGCTGGTCGAATCCAATCTCCGCTTCGTCGTCTCCTATGCGAAGCGCTACCGCGGCCTCGGCGTCGGCTTCCTCGATCTCATCCACGAAGGCAACCTCGGGCTGATCGAAGCGGCGCGCCGCTTCGATCCGTCGCGCAACGTGAAGTTCATCACCTACGCGGTCTGGTGGGTGCGCGAAGCGATGATGCACCTGCTCTCGGACCAGACGCGCGCGTTTTCGTTTCCGCCGAAGCTGTTCGGAACGCTCCACAACGCGCCCGAAGACGTCTCGCTGAACGAGCCGATCGGATCGGGCCGCTCGGGCGATCCGGGCCGGAGCGACGGCACGACGCGCGAGCTGGGCGATCTGCTCGCGCAGGATGACGTGCGCGTCGACGACGAGATGATCCATCAGGCCGATCTCGACGAGCTCGCCAGCGCGCTCGGGGAGCTGGACGGCAAGGAGCGCGAGGTGATGCGCCTGCGCTACGGCCTCGAGGACGACGAGGAGCATACGCTGCAGGAGATCGGCGATCGGCTTCACCTCTCGCGTGAGCGTGTGCGGCAGATCGAGTCGCGCGCGAAGGACAAGCTTCGGCGGTCGGCGAAGCTGCGAAGCCACCTGAATTGACGCGGGTGCCAGACGTAGGCCGGGTCCTTCGGACCCGGCATGGCGGGTAAGCCACGTGCCCGAGCTCGAGGCGCCATGCGAGTACTGCAACGACACCGGCTGGAAGCCCGTTGAAGAACACGGCGTCCGGCGCGTCGTCCGCTGTGACTGCTGGCGCGAGCGCGTCGGCCGCATCCGCCTCGCCGATGCGAACATCCCGAAGCGCTACCAGCATTGCACGCTGAACAATTTCGTCACCTACAACGAGTCGCTCCAGAAGGCGGTCGCGCAGGCGCGCCGTCTCGCGGACGCGTTTCCCGTCGCGAACGTCGGCCTGTTTCTGGAGGGGCAGCCCGGCGTCGGCAAGACGCATCTCGCGGTCGCGGTGCTCAAGCAGATTGTCGAAGGGACCGGCGCCCGCGGCCTCTTCTACGACACGCGCGATCTGCTGCGCATCATCCGCAGCACGTACGATCCGTCGATTCGCACCACGGAGCTCGAGGTGCTGCGGCCGGTGATGACCGCCGATCTGCTCGTCCTCGACGATCTCGGCGCGGAAAAAACGTCGGAGTGGGTCGAGGAGACGATGAACCTGATCGTCAACACACGCTACAGCGAGCGGCGGCTGACGATCTTCACGTCGAATTATCCGGACATTCCCGACGATACCGATCCCAACTCGCTGCTGTTCCGCATCGGCGGCCGCATGCGATCGCGGCTCCACGAGATGTGCGAGTTCATCGTGCTGGACGCGGCCGACTACCGCGAACGGCCCGAGAACGCGAGCGTCGACGACCTGATGGACATGTGGAAGATGCGACGCAAGTCCGCGCTGCCGTCGCCGCGCGGCGGCCGCCAGGCGCGCGCGCAGCTGAAGGAGCCCGTGCGCGACGGTCGCGCCGACCTGAAGTGGCCAGGCGGACGGGCTGGATCATGAAAATTGCAAATTGCCGATTGCAAATTGCAAATTTATTGTTGAAATAAATTAGCAATTAGCAATTAGCATTTTGCAATTTGCAATGTTAGGTCTCTACCTCCATATTCCCTTCTGTTCCGCGATCTGCAATTACTGCAACTTCAATCGCGGTCTGTTCGACGCGAGCCTGAAGGCGCGGTATGTGGACGCTCTTCTCCGCGAGATCCGCGCGGTGGAGGATGGAGGCCGCGCGGACACGATCTATTTCGGCGGCGGGACGCCGTCGCTCCTCGAGCCCGACGAGATCGCGCGGCTGATCGCGGCGTGCCGCGACGCGTTCGACGTGACGCCGGACGCCGAGGTCACGCTCGAGGCGAACCCGGAAACGGTCACCGAGGATCGCCTCGCCGGGTATCGCCGCGCCGGCGTGAATCGTCTGAGCGTCGGCGTGCAGTCGTTTCGCGACGAGGAGCTCCGCAGGCTGTCGCGGCTCCACAGCGCGGATCGCGCGCGCGCGGCCGTCGGCGATGCGCGCGCCGCGGGCTTCGACAACGTCAGCCTCGATCTGATGATGTGGCTGCCCGCGCAGCGCGTCGAGGAATGGCTCGAGTCCGTCGGCGCGGCTATCGCGGTCGCGCCGGACCACCTGTCGCTCTACCTGCTCGAGGTCTACCCGAACGCGCCGCTGAAAGACGAAATGGCGCGCGCGCGGTGGTCGCAGGCGCCGGACGAGGACGCCGAGGCGATGTACCTGAGCGCGATGGATCGCCTCGAGGCGGCCGGGCTGTTCCAGTACGAAATCTCCAACGTCGCGCGGCCAGGGCGCCGCTCGCGGCACAACCTCAAATACTGGACCGACGGCGACTGGATCGGGTTCGGCTGCGGCGCGCACTCGACGCGCCGGGGTGTCCGCTGGAAGAACGTCTCGTCCACCGAGGAGTACGTCGATCGGATCGCCCGCGGCGAGCCGACCGCGGTGGACATCCGCCGGATGTCACCGGCCGAACAACTTGGAGACGCGCTGTTCACCGGCCTGCGGCTGACCGACGGCGTGGACCTTACGACGATTGAAAACCGTTACGGAGTTGACGTGTGGCGCCGCTACGGATCGGACCTCGAACGGTTCGTCGACGCCGGTTGTCTCGTGCACGAGCCCGCCCGACTCCGCCTGACGCGCCGGGGAATGCTTCTTGCTCACGAGGTCATGACGGTTTTCGTGTAGCCCCGAGTACGTTAGAGTAACAACCTTTCGCGAAGGAGGCCGCGATGGTTCGAATCGCCGCTCCGGCTATCGGAAGCCGGTCAGCAAGGATCGCTCTCGGTGTGATCGTCGGAGTCGTGACGACGGCCCTGTATGTGCAGCAGCCCGCGGCCCAGCAGCCGCCGGCGCAGCCCCCGCAGCCCGCGCAGCAGGCGCAGCCCGCTCCGACGGCCCGAGTGTTCTCGGGTGACGGCGGTATGGTGTTGAACTTCATCAAGGCCGACAAGACCGCCGACTTCGAGGCCGTCGTGGCCAAGCTGAAGGAAGCGCTCCAGAAGAGCGAGAAGCCCGAGCGCAAGGAACAGGCGAAGTCGTGGAAGGTCTTCAAGTCGCCCGATCCGGCGCAGGGCGGCAACGTCCTCTACGTGTTTGTCGTCGACCCCGTGGTGAAGGGCGCCGACTACACCGTATCGAACATCCTGGCGGAAGGCTTCCCGCCGGCCGAAGTGAACGAGTTGTACAAGCAGTACGCCGGCGCGTACGCGTCGGGGCAGAACTTTGTCAACCTGAATCTCGTCGTCGACCTCGGGAAGTAGCGCCCGTCCTCAGCGTTTCCGCGCGAGGCGCCAGAACTGCGTTTCGTTCAGCAGCGTGATGCGGTGGCCCTTCTCGCGGAGACGCTTGATCTCCATCAGCTTCAATCCGGCGTCGCGTCCAGCGGCCTGCAGCGCATTCGGCCGGCCGCGGACGACGACGCTCGTTTTCGCCGAGGGCATGCCGTGCACGATGGCGCCCGCGCGTTTCGCGGCCGCGACCGCGACGCGGCGGCGCGTGCTGAGGATGCCCGTGAACGCGACGTGGACGCCCTTCAGCGATTGCAGCACGCCAGGCCGCAGCGCGGGCGGCGGGTTTCTGAGCGCCGCGATCAGCTCGTCGGCGCTCTCGTAGCGCTTCCGCCGCTCGCCGATGCACCGGTAAATGGTCTCTTTGAGGTGATCGCCGCAGACGAGGTGCCGCACCTCGTACGGACGGATCCGCGCGGCGGCGCTGCCGCGCACCAGCATTCCCACCAGCTGCCCGACCTGATACACGTCGTCGCGCGCCTGCCATTTCGGCACGGCGCGATCGAGGATGTCGCTCGGCGCCGTCAGCGCGTTCATCGTGCGCGCGGTGATGCCGCGGCGATCGCTCTGCTGGCGGACGATGCCGAAGTCGCCGAGCTTCAGGCGGCGTCGATCGCAGACGAAGACGTTCATCGGCGTGAGATCGCGGTGCAGCAGCTGTCCGCGGTGCAGCTTGCCGAGCACCTCGAGGATGCCGGCGATTTCGCGCCGCACGATCGACTCGGGCCACGCCCTGCCGTCGCGGCGCAGAAAGACGTTGAGGTCGCCGTGCTGCGCGTACTCGAGCACCAGGCAGTAGAGCACCTGCCGCGCGGGGCGGATCAAGGGAAACACGTCGAAGAGGCGGATCGCGCGCGGGTGGCCGTCGAGCAGCTGGCCGAAGTACGCCTCGCGCAGCCATCCGTCGATGCGGCGGCTGATCTTGATGCAGACCGTTTCCGGAACCGTCGTCGACCGCCCGAGCCGCCGCGCGAGGTAGACCTGTCCGAAGCCGCCCTCGCCGAGGAGCTGCTCGACGCGATACTGCAGCCCGGTTTCGGGGCTGACGACCACCTGCGCGGCGGCAAGAAGCGGCTCCAGCCGATCCATGGAAGTCTGGAACGGCCGCCGCGTGCGAGTCGTCGCCGCTGTTGGATATTCGAGCATGGGTCTACAGTTTCAGGTTCAGCCCCGCGTACACCCGGTGGGCCGGCGAGTACAACGCGCCGCTTCCGAGCTTGAACACGCGGTAGTCGACGCGCAGCCGCAGCGGACCCACGAGCGATACTTTCACCCCGCCGCCCATATTCAGCCCGAAGCTCGTGTCCTGATGGAGCCCGAGGGTCTCGCGATACAGCCCGCCGCCGGTCGTGAAGTACGGCTGAAAGCCGGCGATGGCGAACGGCGTCTGGAGCAGCACGTTGCCCATGCCGGTCTTGAGCGACGGCGCGAGCGTCGACGGCGCCGTGCTGTCGGTCGTGTCGGCGTACTCGAACTCGAAGCCGATGATGAGCAAACCGGCGCCGAGCGCGAAGCCGCGGGTCGCGCGGTTATCCGGCGTCGTGTTGGCGCCGATAAATGCGGTGATGTCCGCGCGCGCGGGCGCCGCGACGAGCAGCAGAAGGGCAGCGGCAGCCGCGACCCGGACGGGCGTGGTCAGACGCATGGGGACGCTCCTGACCTCATAATAAATCGTTCACGGGCTTACGTACGTAGTGTCCGCCCTCAGGCGGACCGTGAGACGACGTAGTGTCCGCCTTCAGGCGGACCGTGACTGGAGTATCGGACGATGCGAATCGCACTTCGGATCGCTGGCGCCTGCCTCGTGATGTCGTCGGTCGTGCATGCGGACACGCTCGTCATGCGCGACGGCCGCCGCGTGGAGGGACAGCTCGTCGCCGTGCGCGGCGACGAGATCGAGTTCGAGGGCCAGCGCGGCGGCTTCTTCGGCGGACGCGAGCGCGTGCGCGTCGATCGGCGCGACGTGCTGCGGATCGAGTTCGACGACGATCGATCGCGCGGCGATCGGTTCGGGAGCGACGATCGCGATCGGCGCGACGGCGACTCCCGGCCGTCGCGGCCGTCGGGCATGCGCGAGCGCAGCCTCAACGTCGAGGCGTCGGCGCCGTGGCACGACACCGGCATCGATGTGCGCAGCGGCCAGACGATCTATTTCTCGGCGAACGGCCGCGTCCGCTGGGGACCGGGCCGCCAGGACGGTCCGGCCGGCGAGCGCAACTCGCCGCGCAACGACGGCCGGCCGCTTCCCGCCCGTCCCGCGGCGGCGCTCATCGGCCGCGTCGGCGACTCGAACGACGTCTTCTTCATCGGCGACGACGATGGTCCGATACGGATGCGGTCGTCGGGCCGGCTCTTCCTCGGAATCAACGACGATTACCTGCAGGACAACTCGGGCGCGTTTCGCGTGACCGTCTACTACTGAAATCCGTCGGGATTTGGGATTCGGGATTCGGGATTTGTCGGCCCGAATCACGGTACAATCGAGAATCGGTGAGCCATCATTACAGCGTCCACGCGGCGGCGCTGCGGACGGAGCTCGGGCACGCAATTCCGCTCGACGTGCTGCGCGCGCTGCACGTCAAGCGGCCGTCGCGGCACCTGATCGTCGCCGCACGGCAGTTCGCCATTCTCGGCGCGGCGACGTGGGGCTTGATCGCGATTACGAACCCGCTCCTCTGGATCCCGCTGGCGTTCGTTCAGGGCTTCACGGTTTTCAACTTCACCGTGCTGCTGCACGAGGTCGTGCACCATACGGTCTTCGCGCGTCCACGGCCGGCGGCCGAGCGGCTGCTCGCGTGGCTGTACGCCGTGCCGAGTGGAATCTCCGCCAGCCAGTTCACGCGGTGGCACCTCGATCATCACGCGGAGCTCGGGTCCGACGAGGACGATCCGAAGCGGCACCATCTCTCGCCGAAGGTCAACGCGCGCTGGTACAAGCTGCTGTACTGCACGCCGGCGCTCTTCCGGATCTACTTTCGCGCCGCGCGCCGTGAGGGCGCGACTTATCCGGAATCGCTGCAGCGCCAGATCGCGAAGGAGCGCCGCGTCGCGATCGTCGCGCACCTGAGCACGATTGCGATTCTGTGGGCGGTGTTCGGGATTGGCGCGGCGCTGCGCGCGCACGTCATCCCGGTGTTCTTCATCTTTCCGATCGCGTTCACGCTGAACCGGCTCGGCCAGCATTACGACATCGACCCGGCGGATCCCGCGAAATGGGGCACGCTGATGCGCGGCCACTGGTTCTGGGATTTCGCGTTTCTCAACTCGAACTACCACCTCGAGCACCACTATTTCGCGGGCGTGCCGTTCTATCGGCTTCCGGCGCTGCAGCGCGCGCTCGCGCCGTTCTACGCGCGGCACGCCATGCGCTGGCGCACCTATTCGGGCCTGCTCTACGACTGGTTCGTGAAGAACCGCGCGCCGCACACCGACTGGGAGGCTCCGCCCGATGCTGTTGTGGCTGCTGGCCGCGTTGGCCCTGCGACCAACGCCAGGGCCCATTGACGTCTCCACGCTGAAGCTCGGCGCGCCTGTCGTCGTCGCGGCGCTCGATCTCGGCAAGCTCAAAGGCGAGCTGCGCCAGATGTCCTGGGCGCCCGACGGATCGCAGCTGTACATCCAGACGGTCGAGGGTCCACCGACGGCCGAAGAGCGTCGTCATTACGTGGTCGCGCGGGATGGCGGAGCGATCAAGACCCTCGACGCCGAGCCGGCGTGGGCGGCGGCTTACTGGAGCACGAAGTCCGATCGTGCCGCGCCCGGTCTCGGCTCGGTGATGATCGACGTCGAACAAAAGCTCGAGACGATGAAGTTCGGCACCGGATCGGCCGGCGCCGCCGATCGCGCGTCGAACGGTCTCGGCGCGGACAACATCAACATTGCCAGCAATGTCGAGAAGGCCGCCGAAGGGCAGCGCGTCGTCGTCGTTCGGCTCAGGCTGTACGACGAGACGATCAGCGAGTTCGTCAACGAGCGGCCGCTTCCGGGCCTGATGTTCAGCTGGGGCGCGGCGAAGAGCGGCGCGATCGCGTTCACCGATCGGGACGGCCGCCTGACGCTGCTCGACGGCCAGAAGCGCAAGCAAAGCGTGAAGGCCGCGAAGGATGCGGTGCTCCCCGCCTGGTCGCTCGACGGATCGCAGCTCGCCTGGGCGCAGAAAACGGGCCGTCGCAAGTACACTGTGATGTACGTCCGCGTCGACGGACCGTGACCGCGACCGTGCGCAGTGTCCGCCTTCAGGCGGACCGGAACCGTACGTAGCGTCCGCCTTCAGGCGGACCGTGAACATGGACTTTCAACCGACCGAAGAACAACGCCTGCTGCGCCGGACCGTTCGCGAGTTCGCGGAGACCGAGATGCGGCCGCACGTCCGCGAGTGGGACGAGGCGCAGCACTTCCCGACCGAGCTGGTGCCGAAGCTCGCCGAGATCGGACTGATGGGCATTCAGTTCGCGGAGGAGTACGGCGGCGCCGGGATGTCCGCGATCGAGTACTGCATCTGCCTCGAGGAGATCGCGCGCGTCGATCCGGCGATCGCGCTGTCGCTCGCCGCGCACAACGGCCTGTGCGCCGCGCACATCAACCTGTTCGGCAGCCCCGCCCAGAAGGAGCGCTTCCTGCGTCCGCTCGCGCGCGGCGAGAAGATCGGCGCGTGGGGGCTCACCGAGTCGACGTCGGGGAGCGATGCCGCCGGCATGCGCACGACGGCGACGCGCGCCGGCGCGTGCTGGGTCCTGAACGGCGCCAAGACGTTCATCACGCACGGCCGCGTCGGCCACATCATGGTCGTGATGGCCGCCACGGATCGCGCCGCCGGCACGAAGGGCATCACCGCGTTCATCGTCGAGCACGGGACGCCGGGGATGTCGGCCGGCAAGAAGGAAGACAAGCTCGGCATGCGCGCGAGCGACACGAGCGAAGTGCTGTTCGACAATTGCCGGATTCCGGCCGACCAGATGCTCGGCGACGAAGGACAGGGCTTCGTGAACACGATGGCGGTCCTCGACGCCGGACGCATCGGCATCGCCGCGCTGTCGGTCGGCCTCGCGCAGGGGGCGTACGAGGCGGCGGTCGCGTACGCGCGGGAGCGGAAGGCGTTCGGGAAACCGATCGGCCAGTTCCAGGCGATCCAGTGGAAGCTCGCCGACGCCGCCACGAAGATCGAGGCGGCGCGCCTGCTGACGTATCGTGCGGCCTTCCTGCGCCAGCGCGGCGAGCGGACGACGCTCGAATCGGCGATGGCGAAGCTGTACGCGAGCGAGGCTGCGGTGAAGGTGGCGGACGACTGCGTCCAGATCCACGGCGGCTACGGCTTCGTGAAGGACTATCCGGCCGAGAAATACTTCCGCGACGTCAAGCTGACGACCATCGGCGAAGGGACGAGCGAGATCCAGCGGCTCGTCATCGCGCGCCGGCTGCTGACGCGCGCGTGACACCGACCGTCACACTGGCCGACCGCGTGCTCGCCGGCGACGCGCGAGCGATGGCGCGCGCCATCTCCCTCATCGAAGACGAGGATCCCGGCGGCGCCGATCTCGTGCGGTCTATTTTTTCGCGCACGGGCCGCGCCTACGTGATTGGCGTCACCGGCCCGCCGGGCGCGGGCAAGAGCACGCTCGTCGATCGGCTGGTGTCGGCGCTCCGCGGCCAGCCATCCGGACCATCCATCGGCGTCATCGCCGTCGATCCGACGAGCCCGTTCAGCGGCGGCGCGGTGCTCGGCGATCGGCTGCGGATGCAGGCGCACGCGCAGGACGCCGGCGTGTTCATCCGGAGCATGGCGACGCGCGGGCATCTTGGCGGCGTCGCGCGCGCGACCGCCGACGCCGCGCTCGTCCTCGACGCCGCAGGCAAGGATCTCGTCGTCATCGAGACCGTCGGCGTCGGCCAGGACGAAGTCGACATCGTCCGCACCGCGGACATGTCGATCGTGACGCTCGTCCCGGGCACGGGCGACGAGGTCCAGGCGCTGAAGGCCGGCATCATGGAAATCGCGGACATCTTCGTCGTCAACAAGGCGGATCGCGAAGGCGCGGATCGGCTGGTGGCGACGGTCGACGCGAATCTGTCGCTGCAGACGTTCGCGGACGGCGAGTGGCGGCCACCGGTCCTCAAGACGGTGGCCACGAGCGGCGCGGGCGTGGCGGAGCTCGTCGAGACGATCGACCGGTTCCGGGCGCATTCGGCAAACGCCCAGGCAGCACGGCGCCGGACGCGCAGTGAATATCGCCTGCGCGAGCTCGTGTCGCAGCGGTTCATGGATCATCTGGAGCGGAGCGTGCTCGGCCCCGGCGAGCTCACCGCGACCGTCGAACGGATCGCGGCGCGCGAGATCGATCCGTACACCGCGGCGAACGAGCTGCTTCGGCGGGCGATCGCATAGCATGTACGATCGCCCGTTCATCACGAAGCCACGAAGAGCACGAAGGACCTTCGTGATCAACAAGCGGTGACATGAGAGCGGTACTCGATCACGTCGGAATTGCCGTCAAGGATCTCGCGGCGGCGCTCGCGTTCTACCGGGACGCGCTCGGCCTGGAGATCGAGCCGCCCGAAGAGGTCGCCTCGCAGCGCGTGCGCGCGCATTTCATCCCCGCTGGCGAGGCGAACCTCGAGTTACTGGAGGCAACCGCCGCCGATTCGCCGATCGCACGTTACGTCGACAAGCGCGGACCCGGCCTGCATCACATCACGCTGCGCGTCGACGACATCCACGCCGCCATGTCGCACCTGAAAGACCGCGGCGTTCGGATGATCGACGATGTGCCGCGCCCCGGCGCCGAGGGCTCGACGATCGCGTTCGTCCACCCGTCGGCCGCGCACGGAGTCCTCATCGAGCTCAAGCAGTCCCCAAATAAATCAGCAATCAGCAATTTACAATTTGCAATTTCGCGTTTCACCGTCGGCAATCTCGAGCTGATTTCCGTGCTCGACGGGTTCATCCGTCTCGACGGGGGCGCGATGTTCGGCGTCGTGCCGAAGCCGCTCTGGTCCAGGGTCGCGCCGCCCGACGAGCGGAACCGGATCACGCTGGCGATGCGCCCGCTGATCGTGCGCGGCGCGCGGACGATGCTGATCGACGCGGGGCTCGGCGA
>Ga0114129_10004442_pt1 | contig 19788 bp, 14 predicted proteins | sample RhiMetdeltSRZDD1_FD_80071 | JGI IMG/M metagenome (GOLD analysis project Ga0114129, IMG submission 80071) | Populus rhizosphere microbial communities from Tennessee, USA - Rhizosphere MetaG P. deltoides SRZDD1 (version 2) (version 2) | ecosystem: Host-associated > Plants > Roots > Rhizosphere >...
AGCGTCCGCGGGATCGGCGTCGCCGTCATCACCAGCACGTCGGCGTCGTAGCCCTTCTTGCGCAGCTCTTCTCGCTGCAGCACGCCGAAGCGGTGCTGCTCGTCGGCGACCGCGAGCCCGAGCCGGTGGAAAGCCACACCCTCCTGGATCAGGGCATGCGTGCCCACCACGATCTGCGCATCGCCCGACGCGATCCGGGCGAGCGCCTCCGCGCGCTCGCGCCCCTTGACGCCTGCGCTCAGCAGCTCGACCTTGTACGGGCAGCGCGCGAGCAGCCGGCGCAACGTCAGGAAGTGCTGCTCGGCCAGGATCTCGGTCGGGGCCATGAACGCGGCCTGGTGGCCGTTCTCGATCACGACGACCATCGAGAGCAACGCGACCATCGTCTTGCCCGAGCCCACGTCGCCCTGGACCAGGCGGTTCATCGGGTGCGGCGAGCGCAGGTCGTCCGCGATCTCGCGCAGCACGCGTCGCTGTGCCCCCGTGAGCGGAAACGGCAGGATGCGCTTCACGGCTTCGCGCGCCGCATCGCTCACCTCGAGCGCCTGCCGCTTGCGCTCCGCGCGCACCCCGTTGCGGCGCCGCGCCAGGCCGAGCTGGAAAAGCAAAAGCTCCTCCAGGATCAGGCGCACGTGACCGGGCGAGCGGAAGCGGTTGAGCGCGTCGAGGCTGTCCGCGTCGCCGGGCAAGTGCACGCGCCGCAGCGCCTCGGCGCGGCCGATGACCGAGAGCCGGTCGCGCAGCTCGGGCGGCAGCGGGTCGGCGAGGTCGGCCGGGACGGTGGCGGCGAGCTGCGCGAGCGCGCGCCGCAGCGGCTTCACCGTGAGCGCGCCGAGCTTCTCATACACCGGCACCAGCCGGCCGGTGTGGATCCCGCCGTGCTCGTCCTGCTCGACGATCTCGTACTGCGGCGAGCGCATGACCAGGAGCCGCGAGGCCATCGCGTCACGCTCGACCAGGCCGAACAGGACCACGCGCTTGCCGACGGCCAGCACGTCCTTCAGGAAGGGCTGGTTGAAGAAGATCGCCTTCAGCAGCCGGCCGCTGCCGTCGTCGAGCCGCAGCTCGTAGATCGATAGGCGCCGCGCCCGGCGCAGGCCCGCGACCGCGACCTTTCCGGAGACCGCGACCTTCATCCCGATCCGCAGCTCGGCCACGCGCACGAACTGACGCCGGTCTTCGTAGCGCATCGGCAAGTAGAGCAGCAGGTCCTCGGCCGTGCTCACGCCGAGCTTGGCGAGCGACTCCGCTCGCTGCGGGCCCACGCCCTTCACGAACTGGACGGGCGACTCGAGGTCCATCGCGGCGATCTTGCCACGGGCGTGGGCGCCCGGAGGTCCGCTCGACGAGGTACGATCCCTCGAGCGCGCGGCCTGCGGGTCGCCGGTCGCGGGAGGGAACCGTTTGGACACACGGAATCTGCTGATGTCCCTTCTGGCGCTCACGCTCGCAGCCCCCACGGAGCCGGTTCTGCAGGAGTCGCAGGCGCCCTCTCCAGTCGTGCGCTTCACCGTCTCGCTGGTGCAGGTCGACGCGGTCGTCACCGACAAGGCCGGCCGCCACGTCACGGACCTGAAGGCTGAGGACTTCGAGATCTTCGAAGACGGCCGATTGCAGGAGATCACTAACTGCTCCTACGTCTCGCTCCTGAGTCGACAGGCGTCGAGCCTTCCTGCGCCGCCGAGTCCACTGCCGGCGCCTCCGCCGCCGCCCACGCGACTCCGGCGCGAAGAGGTTCGCCGCACGCTCGCCCTGGTGGTGGACGACCTCGGCTTGTCGTTCCGCAGCACGATCGAAGTTCGCGAGGCACTCAAGAAGTTTGTGGACCGGCAGATGGAGCCGGGCGACCTGGTCGCGATCATCCGGACGGGCGGCGGCATGGGGGCGCTCCAGCAGTTCACGGCGGACAAGGCCCTGCTCCACGCCGCGATCGAGGGTTTGCGCTTCAACGCGGCCCTGAATCGCGTGGGAGTCGATCCTTTCGCCCCAGTCGGCGAGAACAAGAACCTGGTGGACACGAACGCAGGTCCGCGCGGGGCGAAAGCGCTCGCCGGCAAGACGGTGGACGACCTGCGCGAGTCGATGCTGATCCAGGCGACGATCAGCAGCCTCAATTTCGTGATCCGCGGGCTGCGCGAGCTGCCCGGCCGCAAGGGCGTCGTGCTTTTCTCCGACGGCCTCCGGCTGTTTCAGGATGTCTTCGAGCGGCAGTCGATCATCGACCCGGGGTCGAGAGGTCGCGGGGCCGGGGCAACACGAACGGAGGGGAGTCGACGCTCGCAGGAGACCGACCCGCGGGTCGAGAGCGCGCTCGGCCGGCTAATCGATTTCGCGAACCGCGCGTCCGTTGTGCTCTACACCGTCGACACCCGGGGCGTCTCCACGCTCGGCCTCACAGCCGCCGACGACGTGAACACCCTGCTCGGCACCGGCGACATCCTGGCCTCCGACCTTCAGGGCCACCTGGACAGCCGGCGTCGGCTGAGTCTCGACAACGAGGCCGGCCTGCAGTACGTGGCGCAGGAGACGGGCGGTTTCCTCGTGCGCAACCAGAACGACCTGTCCAGGAGCATCGAGCGCGTCATCGAAGACCAGCGGGGCTACTACCTGATCGGCTATGCGCCCGAGGCCTCGACCTTCAAGGGGCCCGGGGGCCGGCCGGCCTTTCACAAGATCCGGCTCAAGGTGAAGCGGCCAGGCCTCAACGTGCGCTCCCGAATGGGCTTCTACGGAGCGATCGACGCGGCCGACACGATCGCCTCGCCCGCCGAGGCGAAGCCGCTGCGCCTCGTACTGGCCTCCCCCTTCGGCTCGGGGGACCTCCGGCTGCAGCTCACCTCGCTCTTCGTGCGCGATCCAAAGGGTGGCTACTTGTTGCGCTCGCTGCTCAACGTCGACGCGCGCGACCTCGGGCTGCAGGACGACGCGGGCTCCTGGACTACGAAGCTCGAGCTCCTGGCCATGACGTTCGGCGACAACGGCACAGTTGTCGACGAGCTGGGTCGCATGCAGGAGATCCGCGTGGCGCCCGAGGCGCTCGGGCAGGCCCTGCGCGAGGGGCTCACCTACAGGCTGGACGTTCCGGTAAAGCAGCCGGGCGCGTACCAGCTGCGCGTGGCCATCCGCGACGCCAACAGCGGGCGCGTCGGCTCAGCCAACCAGCTGGTCCAGGTGCCAGACCTGAAGGACAACAAGCTGACGCTATCCGGCATCGTCGTGGGACGCGTGGAGGCCGACGGCGAGCCTTCCGAGGCGCTCGGGGCCGAAGCCACGGCAGCTCTGCGGCGGTTCCGGCCTGGGCAGGCGCTGTCCTACAGCCTCGCTGTGTACAACGCCCGGCTCGACCGGGCCACGGGTCGGCCTCGACTCGAAGCCCAGATGCGCCTCTTCCGCGACGGCCAACCCTTGACGGTCGGGGAGCGTCGGCCGATCGACTCTGGCCCCGGCGGCGATCCAGGAGTAGTGACGAGCGGAGGCGCCCTAAGGCTCGGTCCCGAGATGCCGCCCGGGGACTACGTGCTCCAGGTCCTCGTCACGGACGCCGCGCCCGGCAAGAAAGCCGTGATTGCGGCCCAGGCGATCGACTTCGAGGTGAGGCCGTGAGCGCCCGGTCAGCGGGCCGGTCCCGGCGCGAACTCGACGACCGCGCGACCCGCCTCGAGCCGCACGCTCTGGGCCGTCCACGGCAGCGGGAACGGGGCGAGCAGGTCGAAGCCCTGCGGCTGCTTCGCGGTGCGGGTGGCCTGGGCCACGATCTGCGATAGCAGCGCGGGCGGCAGGCTGATTCCCCCGACCACCGCTTCCTCGACCTCGACCCTGCCCTGGCCGGAAGCACTCTGGAAGCGGCCCTTGATCGCGACCGGCACGGTTCCACTCAAGAACGAGAGCAGACGGCTCGGGCCGTCCCTCGGCACCTTGTCACGCACGGCGTCGAGATCGAGCATGCCTTGCGCCGCGAGCTTGCCGGGCTCGAGGCGGACGCTGACCCGCGACAGCGCCGGCGGGAAAGTCGGCGCGAGCGTCAAGGTGATGTAGGAGTTGATCTGACGCTCGCTGAGCGCGATCGCCTCGGGCGAGGCAGGCTTGCCCGCCTTCAGCCGGCGCTCGAGGCGCGCCACGGTCTCGGCGACGTAGGCGGCGTCCTCCCTGCTCAGCCCGGGAGGGGCCGGTGGCTGGACGCCGCCACCGGGACTCGCCGCCTGCGCGGCCAGCAGCACGATCGCGACCGGAGTAGGACTCACTCTCCGATGATAGCAGCGGCTCAGCGCTCCCGGGGCGCGCGCCGGGGGTCGGAGCGGCGCTCCGGGTCCAGCAGCAAGCCCGTCTCGGAAGGCAGGATGCGCTCCAGCCGCCGCTTCGGATCGACGAGACGTTGCGATTCGAGCGTCGGGTCGAGTGCCGTGGCCGCTCGCCACTGCTCGTCTGCCTCGTCGGCCTGCGAAGTGCCGCGCAGCGCCCAGGAAAGCGCGATCCGGGCACTGGCGTCGCTCGGCGCGTAACGCACCGCGTCGCGTAGCCAGAACACCGCCGCCTCGGCGTCGCCCTCCACGAAGTGCGCGTATCCGAGACTGAAGGGCAGCTCCGACGCGAACGGCTCCTTGTCGAGCGCCTGGCGCAGGAGCGTCGATGAGCCACCCGCGGCGTCGGGGCGGCGCAGCCGCGCGATCGCGCGATTGGCGAGTGCTCCGGCTGTCGGACCTGCGGCCACGAGGCCTGCGTAGACGGCCTCTGCATCGGCGTAGCGGCCGAGACCGATGAGACAAGCGCCGTCGAGGAAGCGGCGCTCGCGCTCGAACGTCGGCTCCTGCCAGGGAGCGGTCAAAAGCTCGTTTGCCTCGGCGAAGCGACCGTGGTCGTAGAGCAGGTGCGCGAGCGCGAGCGCGGCCTCGACGTAGTCGGCGTGCAACGCGAGCGCGCGGTGCAGACCCTCGATTCGCGACTGCGGATCGCGTGCGGCGAGGCCTTCGCCAAGGGCGCGCAAGGCGGCGAAAGGAACGGCTGGGGGCAGAGCGCCGGGACCCGCGAGCTCGCGCGCCAGCTCAGCGACGAGCCGCCCCAGATCTTCGAGAGGCCCCTTCACCACCAGCGGAGCCAGCCGTTCGGCCGCGGCCACGTCGAACGGCTCGAGCGTCAACACCAGATCGCCAGCGCCCTGGTCCCACGAGCCGAACAAGATGAAGCGCGCGCCGAGCGCTTCGGCCACGCGAACGGCGCTGGCCCGGGTCGCCACCGGGCCCGTGACGCCGAGCGCCTCGAGCGCGCGCCGCCGGTCGCTGGCGGGAAGCGCCAGCATCCCGGCGCGCTGGAGCGCCCGCGGCAGGATCTCCTCGACGGCCGTGCCGATCCAACCGGGCGCCCCGCGATCGGGCCCCGCCGGAGGAAACACTACGACCCGCCCGGACGCGGCGAGCGCCGACGCGAGCAGCAAGATCGCGCCGCTCACAGGTCGAGCTCGATCCCGGCCGGGGGGCGGGCCCAGGCGTGGGCGGCGAAGACCCGCTGGACGCTGAATCCAAGCCGCTCGTACAGCCGATGCGCGCGCTCGTTCGAGGCGGTCACCGAAAGCGTCGCGCTTGCGAGTCCCTCGGCGCGGAAAGCCCCGAGCGCGCGAGAGACGAGAGCCGCCCCCAGGCCGTTCTCCTGCGCGCCGGGACTCACCGAGACCTGGCAGATGTGGCCGTTCGTGCGCGAGAGCCGGCTCGCAATCAGCACCCCGAGCGGCCCGCGCGGCCCACAGGCGAAGCGCGAGGCGTCGACGTCGAACTGGCCGCAACCGGAGCGGACCACGAGCGTCTCGACGAAGGCGCGGCACGTCGCCGGCGTGGCGTAGGTCATGTTGAGCGCTGCGTCGACGCTCCCATGGTGACTCTGGTAGATGATGTCGGCGGCCGCCGAGAGGTCCTCGCGGCGCAGCGAGCGGAGTGCGATTCCGGCCGGAAGCGGAGGCGGCTCCGGCACCGGGAGCATCAGCTCGCGCCGCATGTAATGCCGCGCGCGCGAAGCGAAGCCCTTGCGCTCGAAGCGGCCATCGGCACTGCTGGCGGTGCAGAACAGCGTCTGACACTCGACGCGCCCGGCGCTGCGCTCCGCGAGCGCGTCCTCGATCACCGCGTCGACGAGCTCCTCCTCGAGGCCTTGGCCACGCAACCCGCGCGTCGCAAAGATCGATCCGACGATCACGCGTGCGGGATCGACCATGTAGTAGCAATAGGCGACGGCGCGCGAGCCGTCTGCGACCACGCGGCCCGGCAAGCTGCCGCGCTCGATGCCGCCCGCGACCGCCGCGCGCACCTCGCTCCAGTCCCAGCCGAGCTCCGAGTGCCACTGCGCGGCCTCCTCGTCGAGCAGCGGGCGCAGCTCGCGAGGCTTGGCCTCACGCAGGGGGCGTGTGCGCACCCCGCCTCCGTCCCTCCACTTCGAGGAAGCTGCGCAGCCTGGCTTCGTCAGCGGCGGCGAGCGCCAGGAACTCGAGTCCGGCCACGAATCCAGGCGCCCCCGGCGGCGCCTCTCCGTCTAGCGATGCCTCGACCACCCGGCTCTTGGATCGAAGCGAGCCATCCGGAAGCCTGAGCGTCAGGTCCAGGACGGCGCCCCTGGCGAGCGCCGCCGTGGTGCGCACGAGGCAGCCCCTGACGCTCAAGTCCACTACCCGCGCAGGGCGCGGAGTGCGTCCTCCGAGCGTCGCCTCGAGGTCGACCGCGGTTCGCCGGCCGCGCCGGCGGTCGCCGCCCTTTGGACCCGGCCCGACTTCGGCTGTCATCCAGGCCGCGATTCTAGCGGGGCTGCCCGGGCGGCGTCGAGCCGCCCGCCTTGTGAGGAGTGCGGGCGGAACCCTATAATTCACAGTCGGAGAGGACTTTGGCGCGTGCGGGGCAGGGTCGTAGTGTCGTTGCGAGGCCACAGGCGGCCCGGTTGCAACGGAGCGCCGCCCCGAAGTCCCGCGCAGGCCTCGCCGCTTTCGGACGCCGGCCGCTCCAGGCGCTCGAGGCCAAGGGGCGCAGCATCCGCGACCCCGTCGAGAAGCTGCGCTTCCTGCGCCATTCCATCGAGCGCTTCGAGATGCTGGACGAACGCTTGCAGGTTCTCCCCGGCGCGCCCCTGCGCTGGGTCGCCTATCGTCTGACGGGCGTCGAGGAGACGCGGCCGCTCTTCTCGAAGAATCCATGGGGGGCGCTCAGCCCGCCGCGCCGCAGCCGCCCGCCGCTGCCGCGGCGCGCGCGCCGGACCGTCAACGCCGCCGCGCTGCTGCTCGTGACGGCCGCGGGTCTGGCGCTCGCCGGCTATCCGCTGCGTCGCACTGAGGTGGCTCCTCCCGAGGCGACTCCTGCCGCGGTGGCTCCCGCCGCGATATCGAGGCCTCGGCCGGTGCCGACCGCAGGCACGAAGCTCGATGCGGCCCGCGGCGGCACCCCCGAGCGGATCTGGCTCGTGGACTCGGGCGCCGCCTTCGAGCTCTACAGCAACGGTCTGCGCATCGACACCACCTTTGCCGTGCGCGGTGAGCCGCGACGCTACCGGGTCTTCACGCTCGGCGGCGGCATGGGGGAAGAGGTCCTGGACCGGCCGATGGGGATCGTCTACCACACCTCCGAAAGCGACATCTGGCCGCTCGAGGAGTCCTTCAACGAGAAGCTGCGCGACTCGAGCCAGGACCTGCTGCGGTACCTCCGGCGCAACCAGGTGTACCACTACCTGGTCGACCGCTTCGGCCGCGTCTACCGCGTGGTGGAGGAGAAGGACAAGGCCAACCACGCCGGGATGTCGGTGTGGGCGGAGGGGGAGCGCATCTATCTGAACCTGAACGGGCCGACGATCGGCGTTTCGTTCGAGACGCGCTGGGAGGGCGGACGCGCCCTACCGATCACACGCGCGCAGCTCGAGGCGGGTCGCAGCTTGAGCGACTACCTGCGCCACAAGTGGCAGATCCCCCCGGAGCTTTGCGTCACCCACGGTCTCGCGAGTGTCAACCCCAAGAAGCACCTGATCGGGCACCACCTCGATTGGGCGCGCGGCTTCCCGTTCGAAGCATTCTCGCTGCCCGACCAGTACCGCGTGGAGTCGCCGGCCGTGCGGCTCGGCTTCGGGTGGGACGAGCGCTTCCTGGCGGTGATGGGCGAGCCGTGGCCCGGCGCGACCCTGGCGGCGGACAGGCTGGCGACGGAAGCGGCCGCGCGAGGGCGAAGCGTCGACGAGGAGCGCCAGCAGCGGGCGAGCGCCTACGACCGCTGGCTGGCCGAGCTGACGACGGACGCGGAGACGGCCGAGAAACGAGCGGCGCGAGCACACCAAGCGCCAAGCGGAGGATAGCTGTATGGAGAACAAGGACCACCTCTGGAGAGCGTCCGAGGAGGCCGGGGACAAGATCGAGGACCTGGTCCGCACCGGGTCGCATCCGGTGGGGATCGACGTCGGAACCAGCAAAGTCGTGGTCTCGCGGCGGGGCGGCAAGGAGGTGGCCTGCCAGTCGCAGTTGAACGCCTTCATCCCGGTCCCCTACTCCCCCGTCACCGAGCGCACGATCCAGCAGCAGAGCGACATCCACTATTACCGCGACGGCGACGAGCTCGTGATCTTCGGCTCGGCGACCGAGCGCTTCGCGAACATGTTCAACGCCGAGGCGCTGCGGCCGATGGCGGACGGGCTCCTCAACCCGAAGGAGAAGCAGGCCTGGCCGGTGCTCGAGGCGATCCTGCAGAGCCTGGTGCCCAAGCCGCGCTCCTCGAACGAGGTGCTCGCGTTCTCGGTGCCCGCGGCGGCCCCGGGCCGCGAGTCGGCGCTCACCTACCACGAGGCGAGCCTGCGCCAGCACTTCACCTCGCTCGGCTATAAAGCGATGGCGATCAACGAGGGCCTGGCCGTGATCTTCGCCGAGCTCGAGCAGAGCAACTTCACCGGCATCGGCGTCTCCTGCGGGGGGGGCATGTGCAACGCTACGCTCGCGTTCCTCTCGATCCCCTCGATCATGGTATCGCTGCCGAAGGCGGGTGACTTCATCGACCGCTCGGTAGGCGAGGCTGTGGGCGAGCACGCGACGCGAGTGAAGGTCACCAAGGAAGAGGGGCTCGACCTCAGCAAGCCGCCCAAGGACAAGCTCGAGAAGGCGCTCCACATCTACTACGAGGACCTGGTCGAGTCGCTCGTGGACACCCTGCGGCGCGCGATCTCGCGCGTCGAGAAGCTGCCCAAGACCGACCGCGCCTTGCCGATCGTGCTCGCGGGTGGAACCGCGCGGCCGAAGGGCTTCCGCGAGCTCTTCGAGAAAACCTTGCGCTCGCGCCCGTTCCCGATCGAGGTGGCCGAGGCGCGGATGGCCTCGGATCCGTTCACCGCGACGGCGCGGGGAGCTCATATCGCCGCGATGTTCGAGAAGTAGACTTGCGCGTCGGTTCCCGGGTCCTGCTCGCAGTCCTCGCCGTGGCTCTCGCGAGCCCGGCATGGGCTGCGCGCGAGTGGTACGACTACTACCTGCAGGCCCGCGAACGCGACATCCCGGAACGGCGCTTCGCCGACTGCGTCAAGAACCTGAGCGAGGCGCTGCGGCTTCGGCCCACGCCCGGGACGAACGTGCAGACCTACGGGCTGCAGTTCATCGACTACCTGCCGCACTACCACCTGGGCGTGTGCCTGCTCGAGCAGCAGGATTACGTCGCCGCCACCGAGGCCTTCAATCGCGAGGAGAGCGAGGGGGCGATTCGCAAGACGCCGCTCTTCGCCGAGCTCGTGAAGCGCCGCGGTGAGGCGCAGGCGGGCGAGGCTGCGCGTCTGACGCGGCGCGCGCGCGGCGAGGTCAGGCGGCTGCTCGAGAAGGCGCAGGAGCTCGGCAAGCGCGGCGCCTGGGACGAGTCGTTGCCGCTGCTCGCGCAGGCGGAGGCGCTCGCACGCAGCCTCGAAGCCGACACGCTGCGCGCCGTCACGCGCGAGCAGGAGCGGCAGCGCGCGGCCCAGGCCGAGTCCCTGGACGTAGCGGCGCGCGCCCAGCGCCTGGAGCAGCGGCTTGCGGACGGCACGCGGCTGCTGGACGAGGGCCGCGCGAACGAGGCCAAGGTGGCCTTCGACGAGGCGCTCGACCTCGCCCCGAAGAACGCCCGGGCCGTCGAGGGACGCCGGTTGGCCGAGGAGCGCATTCTCGCCTCGACCACGCGCGCGGCTCGCCAAAAGGCCCTGGCCGAGGGCAAGGAGCTTTTCGACGCCGGCAAGCTCGAGGCCGCGCTCGTGCCGCTCTCGGACGCGGCGGCCGACCCGCAGAACGGCCTGGCGCGCGACCTCCTGATGCGGGCGCGCCAGATCCTCGAGGGTCTCAGGCTGCAGAAGGAGCTGCGGGCCGAGATCGACAAGCGCGCCGCGCGCGCCGAGGAGCTGATGGCGGCTGGGCGCTTTCCCGAGGCGCAGGTGGCGTACCAGGCCGTGCTCCAGCTCGACCCCGGTCACCCGCGCGCGCGCGAGCGGCTGGCCGAGGTCGATCGGCGCATCGGTGAGGCCATCGTCGCACGCTGGCTGCCAAACCAGGAGCCCGCGCTAGCACTCTTCGACCGCGGGGGTACCGTGGTCGAGTCGAAGACGCTCTCGCTCCAAGGTGCTGCGAGCGACGACCGGGGCGTGCAGAAGGTCGAGTTCCGGGTCGGCGATCAGCTGATCGGCGAGTTCGTGCCGCCAAGCTCGCCACTCCAGCCGGCGCGCATGGTGCCGTTCGTGCGCGAGGTGCCGCTCGAGCCGGGCGTGAACGCGATCGTGGTAACGGCGATCGACACGGGCGGGCTTACGCGCTCGGTAACGTTCCGCGTCGAGCGCCGGCTGCGCTTCCACGAAACGCAGTACTTCGTGCCCTCGGCGGCCGCAGGTGCCTTCGTGCTCGTGGGCCTGGGCTGGAGCGCGCAGCGGCTCAAGCGCCGCCGCGCGCGCCGCCGCCGCTTCAATCCCTACATCGCGGGAGCGCCCGTGCTCGACCACGCCATGTTCTACGGGCGCGAGAAGCTCACCGCGCGCATGCTCAGCACGCTCCACCGCAACAGCTTGATGATCACGGGTGAGCGCCGAATCGGCAAGACCACGTTCCTGCACCACTTGAAGCACGTGCTCGCCACCGACGAGGGCAGCGAGTGGCGCTTCTTCCCGGTCTTCGTCGACTTGCAGGGCGTGCCCGAGCAGGCCTTCTTCCACGCTCTCATGGCGGAGTCGGTGGACAGCCTCGAGCTCGCTCCCGCTACTCGCGCCGAGCTGCGCTTCACGCCCGACGCCGAGGACTACGACGCTCGCGACTTCAGCCACGACCTCCAGCGCGTGATCGCCGAGCTCAAGCAGCGCACGCCGCACCGCGTGAAGCTCGCGCTGCTGATCGACGAGGTCGACGTGCTCAACTCGTACTCTGAGAGCGTCAACCAGCGCCTGCGCGGGATCTTCATGAAGAGCTTCTCGGAGAATCTGGTGGCGGTGATGAGCGGCGTCGGGATCAGGCGCCGCTGGAAGAGCGAAGTGAGCCCCTGGTACAACTTCTTCGACGAGGTCGAGCTCGAGGCGTTCTCGCGCGAAGAGGCCGAGGCGCTGGTGCGCGAGCCGGTGGCCGGGTTCTTCCGCTGGCGCCCGGAGGCGGTCGAACGCGTGCTCGAGCTCTCGCAGCTGCGCCCGTACCTGGTGCAGAAGCTCTGCGTCCACGCGGTCAACCGGATGCTGGAGCAGGGCCGCGGCACGATCCGGCTCGAGGACGTGGAGGCGGCGCGCGACGTCGTCGAGGGCGAGGACCGCCCCGGCGAAGCAGCCGACGCGGACGCCGTCGAGCGCCCGGCTATGGCAGACTAGGCGCCCCATGTCGACACTGGCGGCCCCTCGGCGCAATCCCTTCATCGCCGGCAGCTGGGTGCGGGGCGAGGACTTCTTCGGCCGCGGCGAGCTGGTACGCGAGCTGCTCGAAGGCGAACGCCACTCGCTGTGGGTCCTCGGCGGGCGCCGGCTCGGCAAGACGAGCCTGCTGAAGGAGCTCGAGTACCGGGTGCAGAACAGCCGCGAGACGCCGTTCGTGCCTCTCTACTGGGACTTGCAGGGCAGTGGCGACGCGCGCGGCCTCGCCGAGACCTTGCTCGCGAGCGTCGAGGACTCGGAGACGTTCCGGCGGGCGACCGACGTGCTGGTCGAGGACCTGGAGAGCCAGCCGGTGGCGGAGATGCTGGCGAGCCTGGTCAGGCGCACGGTCCGCAGCGGCTGGCGCCTGCTACTGCTGGTCGACGAGGCAGAGGAGCTGCTGGTAGTGGGCCGCAGCGACACCACAGTGCTGGCCCGGCTGCGGCGCGTGCTATCGCGCGGCAGCGAGGTGCGCACTGTGATCACGGCCACGCGCCTGCTGGCGCGGGTCGACGCGCAGGCCGCTCTGCCCACGTCGCCGTTTCTGCAGGGCTTCATCCCGCCCGTCTACCTGACGCCGCTCACGCCCGCGGAAGGACGCAGCCTGCTCGCACGCGGCGACTTCGGAGCGGCCGACACCGAGACGGTGCTCGAGCGCGCCGCCTGCCACCCGTTCCTGGTGCAGCTCATCGCGAGCCGGCTGTTCGAGAGCCGGGATCTGGCGGTGACGCTCGACCAGCTCGCCGCCGACGAGATGGTCGCCAACTATTTCGCGGTCGACTTCGGCACGCTCGAGCCGATCGAGCGGGACGCGCTCTCCGAAGTCGCTCGCGAGGGCCAGCGCACGCGCGCCGAGCTCGCCCGCAAGCTCGGCCGTCCCGAGGAGGACCTCGAGTCCCCCCTTTACGGGCTGTCGATGCTCGGCTACCTGGCCCGCGAGGGCGACGCGTACCGCCTCGCCAACTGGTTCTTCGAGCGCTGGCTCAGGCGTCGAGTGGCGGGATCCCGCTAGCCGAGGACGGCTCCAAGGGATCAGCCGGTCAGCGATTTGTCGACGGGCGCGTGCGTCCACAAATCGCGCACTTGCGCGGGGGGCCGAGGAGTGGCCCGTCCTGCCGATTACGGCACTTCGACTGCCGGGTTCGGCAGGGCCAGGCCAGTGACTCCTGGCCTTATTGGGTATCGCTCGCTGGCACGGGGGTTGCCACGGTACGACCCCAACCAGGAGCGCTGACCAATGATCCATCGAGCTCTGTGCGGCAGCGTCCTCCTCTGCGTGCTCGCTTCAGGAGGTGCTTTCGCCGGCGAACCCACTCCGCCGACGGCCGCGCCCGCGCCGTCCTTTCTCGCCGACCGGGGGAGCGGCGTCCCGACCTCGATGTTCGGCACATACGTCCGGCGCGGCGAGCTCATCGTTTATCCCTTCTTCGAGTACTACAAGGACGATAACTTCGAGTACGCGCCCATAGATCTCGGCCACCCGGGCGAGACGGACTATCGTGGTCGATTCCGGGCGAGCGAGGGCCTGCTCTTGTTGGCCTACGGCCTCACGGACGACCTCGCGCTCGAGGCGGAGGCAGCCGTCATCTCTGCCTCGCTCGAGAAGTCGCCGTCGGATCTGTCTTCCGTTCCGTCCCGGATCGAGGAGTCGGGGCTCGGGGACGTGGAGGCACAGCTGCGCTGGCGCTTCGCCCACGAGAGCGAAGGCAGCCCCGAGCTCTTCAGCTACTTCGAGACCGTCTTTCCCCACAAGAAGCACAAGGTGCTCATCGGGACTCCGGACTGGGAGCTGAAGCTCGGGGCCGGCGTCGTCAAGGGCTTCCGCTGGGGGACGCTCACAGCCCGGCTGGGCATCGGCTACGAGGCGGCCTCCACAAGCGAGCTCGAGCTCGGCGAGTTCGCGATCGAGTACCTGAAGCGGCTCTCGCCGCGCTTTCGCGTCTACGTTGGCATCGAGGGCACCCAGGACGAGGTCGAGCTCATCACCGAGGTGCAGTGGAATCTTGCCCGCAACGTCTTCCTGAAGGTCAACAACGGCTTCGGGATCAGCTCGAAGGCCACCGACTGGGCTCCCGAAGTCGGGCTGCTGTTCACGCTGCCGACACGGCGGACGCGCCGCTAGGCCGTCCGCGAAGCGACGAGTTGCTGCCGTCCCACCTGGGACCTTTCGACGAGGAGGAGACATGCCGATGAGCCGCATGACGAGACTGCTCTCACTCACGCTGGGGATCGCGGGGCTGGGCGCCGCCGCGTCCGCACTGGCGCAGGAGCTCGAGCTGACCGAGGCCGAGCTCTTCTTCGAGCTGAACGACACGGACGGCGACCTCGGCATCCACGCATCGATCGACGGCGGCCCCTACTCCCGCCTAGCGATCGAGGCCCCGGGAGGCGCCAAGATCCTCCGCGTCGCGGCGCAGGGGCGCCTGAGCCGCCAGGGGCTGACACAGTTCTTCTTCGAGAGCGCGGAGCCTGACTTCGAGGAGCTCCCCCCGGAGGAGTTCTTCCAGCGTTTCCCAGAAGGCGAGTACACGATCGAAGTCAAGCGCGGACAGGAGGAGGCCGAGGCGAAGGTCAGCCTCAGCCACGTCCTGGCGGCACCTCCGTCCAACATCACCGTGAACGGGATCCCCGCCGCCGAGAACTGCGACTCTCCCGATCTGCCGCAGGTGACCGCACCAGTGCTCGTCGATTGGGACCCGGTGACGACCTCCCATCCCGAGATTGGCAAGAAGGGGCCGGTCGAGATCGTGCGCTACCAGTTCTTCGCCGAGCAGGACGAGACGAAGCTGGCCGTCGACCTGCCGCCGACGGTGACGGAGTTCAAGGTGCCGGAGGAGATCACGGCAAAGGGCGGGGTCTTCAAGTTCGAGATCATCGCCCGCACGTCCCGGCTGAACAACACCGCGATCGAGAGCTGCTTCGTGGTGCAGTGAGACGCGTTCCGACCATTCACGAGAACGGTCACGGCCGGCCTCGTGAATGGTCGGGGCTAGAGGCCGTGCTTCTTGAGCTTCGTCCACAAGGTGCGCTCGCCGATCCCCAAGAGCGCCGCCGCATCGGCCTTTCGGCCGGAAGCTGCGGCCAGGGCTCGCAGGATCGTCCTCCGCTCGGCCTCGGCGACTGCTGCCTCGAGGTCGAAGCCGTGGCCGCCTGGCTCCGCGGAGGCGGGAAGGAGCGTCGCCACGAGCGCCTCGTCCACCTCGGGGCCGGCCGCGAGCACCGCGGCCCGCTCGATCACGTTGCGCAGCTCGCGGACGTTGCCGGGCCACCGGTAGCGGACGAGGGCTTCGGCCGCTCCCGCGCTGAGCAGCATCGGGCCTCGGCCGAGCTCGGCACCGAAGCCGCGCAGGAAGGAAGCGGCCAGCGCGGGAACGTCGCTCAGGCGCTCCCGCAGCGGCGGAAGGTGGAGGCGAAAGACGTTCAGGCGGTAGTAGAGGTCCTCCCGAAACTGGCCGTCGCGGATCGCGGCTTCGAGGTCCCGGTGGGTGGACGAGACGACGCGCACGTCCACGAGAATCCGGCGATTGCTGCCCACCGGCTCGATCACGCCCTCCTGGAGGGCGCGCAACAGCTTCGCCTGGAGCCTCGGGTCCATGTCCCCGATCTCGTCGAGGAACAAGGTCCCGCCGTCGGCTGCCTTGAAACGGCCCTCGCGCTCTGCCTCGGCCCCGGTGAAGGCGCCACGCACGTGCCCGAAGAGCTCGCTCTCCAAAAGCTCCATCGGGACGGCGGCGCAGTTGAGCGGGACGAAGAGCTTGTCCCGCCTGGGACTCAGCCGGTGGAGGGCCCCAGCCACCAGCTCCTTGCCCGTACCCGTCTCCCCGGTGATGAGCACGGCACTGCGCGTGCCGGCGACCTTCTCGATCAGGGCGAAGACGGCGCGCATCGGCGCCGAGTCGCCGACGATGTCTTCGAAGCGGGGCGACCGATCGGCCTGCTCGCGCAGGAAGCGGTTCTCCACGCGCTGGCGGGAGGCCTCGAGCGAACGCCTGATCACCACCTCGAGCGCGTCGACGTCGAAAGGCTTGGCGACGAAGTCGATGGCGCCCAGCTTCATGGCCTCGACCGCCGACTCCACGGTGCCGTACGCGGTCAGCACGATCACAGGGACCCCCGCGTCCAGGCGGCGCAGCTCCCGCATCAGCTCGAGGCCGTCTTTGCCTGTCATCCGGAGGTCGGTGAGCACGATCGACGCGGACTCCCCGCGGAGAGCGGAGAGCGCTTCCTCCGCACTTCCGAACGCGACCGACTCGAGGCCCATCCGCTCGACCAGGATCTGGAGCACGCGCCTCGTGCGCCGGTCGTCGTCGACGACGAAGACGCGGTTCACGGAGTGCCTTCCGCCGCGGGCAGCCTCACGCGGATACACGTCCCAGCTCCGACCCCGGGATCGACCGTGACCGAACCGCGGTGCTCGTGCACGACGCGCTTCACGAAGGTGAGGCCGAGCCCCACGCCGCCCGGCCGGGCCGACACGAACGGCTGGAAGGCCCGCTCGCGCAGCTCCGGGGGGATGCCGGGCCCATCGTCAACTATGTCGAAGCCGCCCTCCTCGTTCCTGGCCGGCATCACGCGCGCCTCGATGAGGCCGTCCGCGGAAACGGCGTGGAGGGCGTTGACGAGCAGGTTCACGGCGACCTGCTGGAGGAGCTCCCGGTCGCCGCACACGAGCGGCTCTTCGATGGGACGGCGGAGCTCGAGACGGACTCCCTTCTCTCGCGCCTGGGGCGCCACGAAGTCGACGGCCCGCACCAGGACCTCTGAGACGGGGAGAGCTTCGAGCCGGAGAGGACGGCCGTGGTGCAGGGTGAGCAGGTCATCCACCACGCCGCCCAGGCGCGCGACCTCCGCCCGGATCATCTGGGCGAGCTCGGCGGACTCCGCGCTTGCCCCCGCCGGGAGCGAGCGCTCCAGGATCTGCGCCGAGCTTCCCAGGACGCCGAGGGAGGTGCGGATCTCGTGAGCGACTCCCGCGGCGAGCTCACCCACGAACGCAAACTTCTCGGCCTCCACGAGGTCCCTTCGCGTGCGGTCGAGGCGGGAGGCCATGTCGTTGAAGGAGCTGGCGAGGGCGGCGATCTCGTCCTCGCCGCGGACGGGGACCAGGGCGCGGCCGTGCTCCCCGCGGGCGATCTCACGGATCCCCGCCGTGAGCTCGCCCAGGGGCCGTACCACTTGGCGGGCGGCCACGGTCGCGAGGAGGAGCGCGGCGACGAGTGCCATACCCATGGTGAGCGCGAGGCGACGGCTGAGCTGCTGGACCGGGGCGAGGGCGTGGGACCGGGGCTCCCGCACGACAACGGTCCACTGCGGAAGGTCGGGCGCGAGCTGGGCGCGGCCCGCGATCCAGTCCGCGACAGGGCTTTCCCCGTGAGCACCCCCGATGACCGTGCCGTTGACCTCGTTCAGGATCACGTCCGCGGCGATGCCCTGCGCGGCCAGGTCGCTGCGTACGCCCTGGGTGAAGGCGGTCAGCCGCTCCCAGTCGAGGAGGGAGACGAGCGTCCCGAGCAGACGGCGGGGGTCGTCGGGGTCCGGTATGTCGGAAGTCATGACCAAGCTCGCCGTTTGGTAGCCCGGGATTCGCAGGGGCCCGGCCAGGCGCGCGTCCGCTCCGGGGCGCGTCCAGGCCTGCTCCAGCCAGCGGGGCGCGCGCCCCAAGAGCGTAGGCTGGCTCGCCGCCACGACGTCGCCCCCGGTAGAGACCACCAGGTAATCGAGGTGCAGCGGGCTGCCGTCGCGGAGTGTCGCGAGGGCGAGCGCCACGCGCTTGTCCACGTCCGCCACGCGGATGTCTCGCATCAGGTCCTGGCGGGCGAAGCTGCGGACGCCTTCGCGCTCGGCCCGCAGCAGCGCGGTCAGCCGGTCGGCCGTGTGTCCCGCCTCCCGCGCGAGCTGCCTCTCAATGACCGCCACGAGCGACCGCCGGGCGCTGCGCTCGGCGATCAGGGTGAGCACGACGCCGGGACCGGCGACGAGTAGGGCGGCGAGGAGGACGAGCTTGGCGCGCAGGGACAGCGAACGCAGCGGCTTGACCGGCATGGCTTCCGTGCTAGCTTGCACGACGATGCCGGGTGACGTCAGGAAGCCCTCCCTCGAGCGCGCCGGCCCGGCGCGGCGAGGTGCGGGAGGCCGGGGGCCGCTCGTCCTCGCGAGCTGGCTCGCCCTCGCCGGCGTCGCATTCCCGCAGCAGTCCGAGCCTCCGCCCCCTCCCGACGGGTCGACGGCGGAAGCGGATTATGTCGCGACACCCGGACTGCGTCTAGGGCGCACCGGCCTCACCATCGGTGCCTTCACTACGCTGGAGCTCGACAAGGAAACGGGGAGGCCGAGCGAGGTGGCGCTCGACAGCGTCAACGCGCTGGTCCTCTGGTAGCCCTTCGAGTTCGTCAAGGCCTTCGGGGAGCTGGAGATCGGCCCGCTCCTCACCTGGCACCCTTCGAGGGGGAGCGTCGAGTCGGAGCCGGAGCTCAGGTTCGAGCGGCTCTACGTCGACGTGAGCGGCGGCGACACATTGAACGTGCGGCTCGGCAAGTTCCAGACTCCGGTCGGCATCTGGAATCTGGTGTCCGCCGAGCCCTTCACCTGGACGGCGACGAGCCCGGTCCTCGTAGACGCGGCCTTCGACGAGCACCAGACGGGCGGCGCCGTCTTCGGATCGTTCTATCCCGGTCGCAGCAACGTCGAGTACTGGATCTACGGGCAGTTCGTCAACCCCCTGGACGCCGAGGAGGAGTCCTCCGACCGAGCCGTCGGCGGTCGCCTGCGTATCGCCGGCGCACGCAACGAATGGGCGGTAGGCGCCTCCTACCTCGCTTCCTCAAAGAACGGAGCGTGGAGCCACCTGGGCGGCGTCGACTTCTCGTGGGTACGCGGTCCCCTCGAGGTGCAGGGCGAGATGGCGAGCGTCCGCGGCGACATCCCGGGCCGGGACCTGTGGGACGCCTACCTCCAGGCGGTCTATGGCCTGGGCGCTCATGCGCGGGCGCTGCGGGGCCTATCTCTCGTGGCCCGTTACGAGCGTTTCTCTCCCTCGGGCCCCGTACCGCGCAGCCACATCGGCAACCTCGGGCTCGCCTGGATCCCGAAGCGCTGGCTGAACCTGAAGCTCGGTCACCAGTTCGTCGACAAGGCCAGCGAGCACGTCGGCCCGGGAACCTTCGCTTCGGTCTCGGTCATCTTCTAGATGCGACCGCCGCTGGGACTGTTCGTCGTCCTGGCCGCGCTCTTGGCCGGGCCGTCAGCAGCGGCCGACCTCGTCGTCATCGTCCACGGCAGCCGGCAGCTGAAGCTCACCCCGCTGGACCTCGCCCGCATCTACCTCAAACAGCGACGGCACTGGCCGGACGGCGAGTCGATCCTCCCCGTGAATCGGGAAGCCGGCAGCGACGCCCGCCGGCTCTTCATGCGACAGGTGTTCGGGCAGCAGGCACAGCGGCTCGGCGTCTACTGGAACCAGCAGTACTTCCGGGGGATCCTTCCGCCCGCGACTCTCGCCTCCGACGAGGCGGTGCTTCGTTTCGTAGCGAGCGAGCCCCGCGCCATCGGCTACGTGACGGCGGGCACCGTGGACGGGAGCGTCAGGGTCGTGCTCCGACTGCCCGAGGGCTCCGACCGCTGAAGGCGCGTAGGGATAGGTACTACTAGCGCCGGCGCGGGCCGCGGCGGCGTCCGCCGCCGCCGAAATCGCGCCGCGGGCGCGGCGCATCCGATTCACGATCCGGCGCCCCGGCGGCCGGCTCTTCCAGGTCCGGCGCCTGCGGCGCCAGGGCCGCGAAATGCCCGCGCAGCAGCAGCGCCACGATGCGGTCGCGCATCTCGTGGGCCGCGATCGCACGCGCGGCGGGTCCCAGGTCGAGGAAGTCCTCGAGCGGCAGGCGCCGGCCGGCGTCCGCAAGCGACTCGACGATGCGCGAGGCCTTGCGCGCCTGCACCTCTTCGTCGGTCGGGACCGCG
>Ga0114129_10004444_pt1 | contig 19787 bp, 22 predicted proteins | sample RhiMetdeltSRZDD1_FD_80071 | JGI IMG/M metagenome (GOLD analysis project Ga0114129, IMG submission 80071) | Populus rhizosphere microbial communities from Tennessee, USA - Rhizosphere MetaG P. deltoides SRZDD1 (version 2) (version 2) | ecosystem: Host-associated > Plants > Roots > Rhizosphere >...
CCATCATCAAAACCGTTCGGGGGCAAATGCCTTTACATCAACAGATGTCTTCTTTTTACTGATCAATTCTTCTACCAGTTTACCGGTGCCGGCAGCGAGCGACAGACCCAGCATGGCATGTCCGCCGGCAATCACCAGATTGGAATATTTACTGTGACCACCTATGTACGGTAATCCATCGGGCGTAAGAGGACGTAGCCCGTACCATATTTTTTCAACCGGCATAACATCAGCCGGAAGATCGGGATAATAGGCTTTGGCGCCATTATAAATAGCCTGTGCCCGTTTTATTAAAAGAGGTGAATTCAATCCGCTTATTTCCATAGTGCCGCCCATACGCAGATCGGCGCCCATGGGTGTCATGGCCACCCGTTTATCGACCAAAATGGCGGGATACCGCAGGTTGCGTTTAATATTTTCGTAGGTCATGCTGTACCCCTTACCTGCCTGTAACATTATATTAATGCCCAGTTTTTCGCTTACTACCGGTAACCACGAACCATTGGCAAGCACGAGCTGGTTGCATTCAAATTTTCCTTTATCGGTAATTACAGCCGTAATAGTGTTGCCATTTTTCTCAAAGCCGGTTACAGTAGTGTTCAGTTGCAGCTTTACACCGGCTTTTTGTAAATGTGCTTTCAGGGTACCCATAAAATCGCCAGGATGCATGTGGCAATCTATCGGATATAATATGCCGCCCTTTACATCAACCTGTACATCCGGTTCCAGGGCCTGCACTTCCTGTGCGTTCAGTACCTTTGTTTCGATCTTCAGCGCGGCTGCCTCGTGCGCCATTTCTATTTCATGTTTTTCAACAGCCGCTGTTTTATATAACATTAAACAACCAATTTCCTGCATGCGGAAGCGGTTGCCGAGTGCATTTTTTATATCTGTGGTCAATTCGCGGCTGAGATGTAAAATATCATTCAGCGGCGGTACATTTTTTTGTACGGTTTGTGCGTTGGCCTGTTTCCAGAAGGTAAAGCACCATTTGATCAGATCGACGTTGAGCCGGGGTTTAATGTAAAAAGGACTGGTAGAACTGAGCATCCAGCGCAGGCCCTGTGCCACAATACCGGGCGTAGCAAGCGGCACAAAATGGCTGGGCGATACATAACCGGCATTACCGAATGATGTACCGTCGGTAATGTCGCCTTTTTCGATAACTGTTACTTCGTATCCTTCTTTTTGTAAGTAGTAAGCGCAACAAAGGCCTATAACGCCCCCGCCAATAATTGTAACCTGTTTGCTCATGTGGTGAATAGTCAATAGTGAATGGTGAATAATTTTTATAATACCTGAAACCCGTATGCATACGGATCATCATCGGGATCAATGGTAATGGTGTTATAGCCGTACACTTTTGCCCAGCCTTCGATACCGGGCCTGATAGCAGGCTTTCCATCTACCATAGTTTCTTCTTCAATACGGCCAATGAATTGCGATCCGATAATGCTTTCGTGAATAAAGGCATCGCTTTTTTTCAGTTTTCCTTTGGCATACCATTGCGCCATACGGGCCGAAGTGCCGGTTCCGCAGGGCGAACGGTCAATTGCTTTATCGCCATAAAATACCGCATTGCGGGCGGTAGCATTTTTATCTATTGTAGCGCCCGTCCATAAAATGTGCGAACACCCGTTGATGGTGGGATTTTCAGGATGCACAAACTGGTATTGCCCGTTTATCCGTTTGCGTAATTCACGCGCCCAGGCAATCAGCTTATCGGCTGAATAATGCTCAAGTCCTTTGAAGTTTGGCTGAACATCAACTATGGCATAAAAATTACCACCGTATGAAACATCGATGGTAAGCTCGCCTAACTCAGGACAGGCAACCGTTAAACCTTCTGCCGCCAGATAACCGGGAACGTTAGTGAGCTTAACGCTTTTTACTTTTTTACCTTCCTGTTTATAGCTGATCATTACCAGTCCGGCGGGTGTTTCCATACGCACCGTGCCGGGTATTTTGGGAGCAATTAATCCTTCTTCAATAGCAATGGTAATAGTACCGATGGTGCCATGGCCGCACATAGGCAAACAGCCGCTGGTTTCAATAAACAGAACGGCCACATCATTTTGCGGATCGTGCGCAGGATACAGGATACTGCCACTCATCATATCATGACCGCGTGGTTCAAACATCAACCCCTTGCGTATCCAGTCGTATTCTTTTAAAAAATGCTGGCGCTTTTCACTCATGTTCTTTCCTTCCAGTACGGGGCCGCCACCTGCTACCAAACGTACAGGGTTTCCACAGGTATGTGCATCGATACAGAAAAATGTTTTTTTCATTTAAACCACTGATTTGTGTTTTCGATAAACATGAATGCCTTCGCTGCGCTCAGGCCGCAGATCGTATTCTTCGCTTCGCTACGCTCAGCGAATTTTTTGCCACGGATTACACTGATGAACACGGATGCTTTTGCTTCGTTTTTTTCCGTAACAGGCAAGCTTATCGTTTCACGCGATTAAAGTAATAAAAAATTGATGACGGTAATTTATTTGTATGCCGCAAAAAACTGCAGTTGGCAATTCTTACTTCTTATATCTTATTACCTACTTCTTATTGCACCGGATCCTTTGTGACCTTATCGTTCACCGTTCGCCAGATGCCCAGCGGATTGCTGCTTTTTAATTCATCAGGCAACAGGTTATCGGGCCAGCTTTGATAAGCAATAGGGCGGGCAAAGCGTTTAATGCCATCTGCCCCAACCGATGTAAAGCGTGAGTCGGTAGTTGCCGGGAACGGCCCGCCGTGTTGCATACTTAAACATACTTCAACACCGGTAGGCACTCCGTTTACAATAAACCGTCCGCAGATATTCTTTACAGCCTCTACCAGATCATCATTTTCAATAATATCTTTTTCGGTAGCCATTAAAGTAGCGGTGAGCTGTCCTTCGAGGCGACGCGTTACTTCAAGCATTTCATTATTATCCTTACAACGGATCACGATCGAATACGGACCAAACACTTCCTGGTGTAAAACGGGATTATTTAAAAAGGCTTCACCGCTTGCCGAAGCAATAGTTGGCACACCCTGGTTGGGTTGCGGTTGTGCATCGGATGCAGCCACAGTTTGTACATCTTTTTGAGCCAGCGCACGCGCCCTGTTCTCGGTATAATTTTTACTTATGCCGGGGTGTAACATGGTACCCGGACTAACCGATTTTATTTCATTACCTAACGTAGTAATGAAATTTTGTAACTCAGTTCCCTCTACACCGATAATAAGACCGGGTTTGGTACAAAACTGTCCAACACCCAGTGTAATAGAACCGGCGTACATTTTGGCGATATCTACCGCCGACTGCTTTAATTTCTCCGGAAAAAGGAACACGGGATTTACGCTTCCCATTTCGGCAAATACCGGAATAGGTTCTTTGCGCTGGTTGGCCCAGTCGAACAATGCTTTTCCGCCCAAATAAGAACCGGTAAAACCAACTGCTTTGGTATACGAATGCGTTACCAGGGCTTTGCCAACTTCCTGCGATGCGCCATGTACATGGGCAAAAACGCCTTTAGGTAATTTATTGGTTTCGGCGGCTTTTAAAATTGCTTTTGCCACCAGCTCAGATGTTGCGGCATGGGCAGGATGCGCTTTTACAATAACCGGACAACCGGCAGCCAGCGCACAGGCTGTATCGCCACCGGCAGTAGAATAGGCAAATGGAAAATTACTGGCGCCGAAAACCACCACCGGTCCCAGGGGGATCAACATTTTGCGAATGTCGGGTTTCGGCGGGTTCCTGTCAGGATTTGCTGTATCGATCCTTGCCTCGAGCCACTCGCCTTTTTCGCAGGCATCGGCATAACTGGTAAGCTGAAATATGGTACGGGCCCTTTCATTACGCAAACGGGCCTCGGGCAAATTGGTTTCGCGCATGGCGGTTTGAATCAGTTCATCACCGGCATTTTCGAGCTCAGCCGCGATGCTGCGCATAAAGCGGGCTCTTTCTTTCAGTGAATATTTTCGGTATGCGTGAAAAGCCTGCCATGCATTATTCAATACGTCATTGATCTCCTGTTGGGTCGCATCTTTAAACATAATTCATCTTTTTATCCCGCCGAAGGCGGAACTACAAATGTATTATACAATCTGATACCCAATTTGTTTGCGTGAAATATTGAAGCGAAAATGATAATTTTCGTTAATGGTTTGATTGTTTGGGAGTTTGGAGAGCTTCCCGGTCATTAACAGGAAAGAAAGAAGCCCTTCTTTCTCTGTTAATGCATCCCGGATTTTTACTAATCAATCAGAACCTAAACATTCTAATTATGAGAGTTGCTACTAATAAGAAACAAAGCTTGTAACCTAATCCAAATATAAAGTGCAACGCAGGTAATTTCTTCACCTTGATTAGCTATTCGTTATGTTTTTTTGTTAATGGTATGTTGCATGGTTTTAATTAATTAGGACTACCTACTACCCTTTAATAATTGAATACAAAAAAAGAGGCAGGCGCAAGAGGTTATGCGCCTGCCAGTGTGAATAATGTGCAGCAAATAAATTGTCGCCCTGCTTCATTATCCATCTCAATTCCGGGATAAATTTGTTTTCACAAACCTTCCCGGGTTTGCCATTGCCTCCGATTGAGTCGTTTATAATTTATGGGTGCTATGGTTACAACAGGTTTAACCGAAGTTGAAATAAGGTATAATGGTGAGTATTCCTAACTGCAACAGTGTGCAATAACTGCTTTGAACAGTATTTTCCCTGTGTGAGGAATAAATGTACGGCGAAGGTATTGGGAATTATAGGTAGTAACAATACAACTTTGTGGTAATAGATTAATTTGAAAATTAACTAATGACTTCTCCTTCCAGATCAAAGTCGTATGCTTTGGTAATTTTTACCTGTACAAATTCGCCGATGGTGAGTTTTTGGGAGCTGTTAACGATCACTTCATTATCTACTTCCACACTATCAAATTCGGTGCGGCCGAGGTAGCGGCCCGATTCTTTTTTATCGATGAGTGTTTTAAACGTTTTACCAATTTTTTCCTGGTTCTTTTCAAAGTTGATTTCCTGCTGCACTTCCATCACTTCCTGCGCCCTTCTTTCCTTTTCTTCGTGTGGAATAATATCTTCCAGGTCATGTGCCGACGTACCTTCTTCATGCGAATAGGTGAAGATGCCAGCCCGGTCGAAGCGGTGTTGTTGCAGGAATTGTTTCAGCGAATCAACATCATCTTCGGTTTCGCCCGGAAAACCGGCAATAAGCGTTGTGCGCAAACAAATGCCAGGCACTTTTTCGCGAATGGCATAAATAAGCTCATTCATTTCGGCCTGGGTGATCTGCCGTTTCATGGCCTTAAGCATATTATCGCTGGCATGCTGCAACGGCATATCGAGGTAATTGCAGATATTATCGCGCTGGCGCATTACATCCAGTATTTCCAACGGAAATTTCGATGGATATGCATAATGCAGCCTGATCCACTCAAGGCCCTTTACATCGGCCAGTTTGTTTAACAGATCGGGCAGCATGCGTTTTTTGTAAATATCCAATCCGTAGTAAGTAAGCTCCTGCGCTATCAGCATCACTTCTTTCACCCCTTTTTTTACCAGTAATTCGGCTTCTTTTACCAGTTCTTCAATTGGCTTGCTTATGTGCTGACCACGCATCAGCGGAATGGCGCAAAAAGAACAGGTGCGGTTACAACCTTCTGATATTTTCAGGTAAGCATAATGGGTAGGCGTTGCCAGCAGGCGTTCGCCCAGCAGTTCGGCTTTATAATCTGCCTCAAATTTTTTCAATATCAAAGGCAGTTCCATGGTGCCGAAATAGGCATCTACTTCGGGTATTTCCTGTTCGAGGTTGTTGCGGTAGCGTTCGCTGAGGCAACCGGTTACATATACTTTATCTAACTGGCCGCGGCGTTTGCGATCGACCTGTTCAAGAATGGTATTAATCGATTCTTCTTTGGCCTTATCAATAAAGCCGCAGGTATTAACAATTACAATATTATGATCCGACTTAGGGTTTTCATGTACCACATTAATATCATTGGCCATTAACTGTCCGCTCAGTACTTCACTATCGACCATATTTTTGCTACAGCCAAGCGTAATGATATTTACCTTATCTTTTTTGAGTGATCTTACTTTCATAATAATAAGGGCGCAAAGGTACTTAACAATAGGCAAAAGGCAATAGGTAAAGCCTGGTTGCAAGTTGCAGAAAACTGCGCTTTATACTACCCTGAAACCTGTAACATATACCAATCCTTTGTGATTTACCTGTTTAGCTGTAATATTGCCACGATTTTTGAAGGTTGGGACCGTGGTCGTTGCGATTTGGCATAGTTTTTTTGAGACTGGATTGACCAAACAATTATATGTATGAAAAAAATCATTCCTCTTTTAAGTTTAATTACCCTATTAACCGTAACATCCCGCACACAAGCCCAGTCAATGGGTTCAGAATACCGCACTGCCCTCGGGGTTAAATTCTGGCCGGGGGGACTTACCATTAAGCATTTTATTCGTGATAATCGGGCTTTGGAAGGGGTAGCCTATTTCTGGGGCCATGGTTTCAGGTTTACTGGTTTATATGAAATACACGGCGATATTAACGGCGCTCCGGGTTTAAAATGGTATGTCGGTCCAGGTGCACATATTGGTGTTTATAACGAATACTGGCACCGTGACGACCATTATTATGACGATGGAGATGCTTCTTTTGGAGTAGACGGTGTTTTAGGATTGGATTATAAGATCAAAGGCGCTCCTATTGCACTCAGCCTTGATATTAATCCATATGTTGAATTTCTTAACGGCGCCTATGTTGATGTTTGGGGCGGCTTAGGTATTAAGTTTACTTTCTAAGACGAAAATATAATTGAAAAACGGCCTACACGATAGTGGGGCCGTTTTTTTATGGTGATCATTTGATATGTTTACAGGTTGATGAGTTAGCTATTCCCCAGCTTAAACAAACTATCAACAAATTCATGTTTGTCGAAAACCAGCAGGTCTTCCATCTTTTCTCCAACACCAATAAATTTCACGGGTATTTTAAACTGGTTGGCAATGGCCAGTACCACGCCTCCTTTGGCTGTTCCATCGAGTTTGGTAATGGCTAATGCCGTAACATCGGTAGTTGCGGTAAAGTGTTTGGCCTGTTCCAGGGCATTTTGTCCGGTTGAACCATCCAACACCAGTAAAACCTCATGCGGCGCTTCGGGTATTTGTTTTTGTACAGCCCGGCGGATCTTTCCCAGTTCATCCATCAGGTGGGCTTTATTATGTAACCGGCCGGCCGTATCGATGATGATCACATCAACGCCTCTTGCCAAACCGCTTTGCACGGTATCAAAAGCCACCGAAGCCGGATCGGATCCCATCGGCTGCTTAACAATGGGTACTCCTACCCGCTCGCTCCAGATGGTCAGCTGGTCAACAGCGGCTGCCCTGAAGGTATCGGCGGCGCCCAGTAAAACCGATTTGCCGGCTTTTTTGAAATTATAGGCCAGTTTGCCAATGGTAGTGGTTTTGCCTACTCCGTTTACGCCAACAACCAATATCACAAATGGACTGGCGGGCAGGTTGGTATTGAAATTATAGGAATTGTTTTCAGAAGCCTCTACCAGCACGCCTACAATTTCTTCCTGCAATATCCTGTTCAGTTCACTGGTATTGAGGTATTTATCTTTAGAAACGCGTTTCTCAACGCGGTCAATGATCTGTACGGTGGTATCGATGCCCACATCGGCGCTTACCAGGGCTTCTTCCAGGTTATCGAGCACTTCTTCATCTACCGTGCTTTTGCCGGCAATGGCTTTTGTGATCTTCGACAAAAAGCCTTCCTTGGTTTTCTGCAATCCCTGGTCGAGCGTCTCTTTTTCTTTTTTACCAAACAACTTCCCGAAAAAACTCATTTTCCTGATTTTAAGGCTAAGATAAATGATTTGTTGTCGTGAAACGTGAATCGGCATTATCCCTCCTGCCCAATCGAAAAAAGGTCTCCTATTTCCAACACATCCCAACTTCCTTCCGCTATTTCTTCATCCAGCTCACCATAGTTCCATCCGCAATAGCCAATAAATATTTTGAGATCTTTTTCAGTTAGGATATGATTGTCAATATTTCTCACGGCTGATTTAAAATCTCCCCCAAGGAAAATGTTACCGGTCACCGGTTCTCCTCCTTCGATTAAATCGGGCCGCTGATGTATAAAGAACAGGTGCTCCTGGTCTACCGGCCCGCCATTATGTATCGGGAAAGGCTTCCCGGTTTTAAATTCTTCCAGTTCATTTAGCTTTCTGGAGAATTTTTGATTAACTATAAAGCCCATGGCTCCTTTTTCGTTGTACTCAGTAATAAATATCACCGAATTTTCAAACACGGTATCGTTTAGCAGGGATGTGCTTTTTAAAAAGAGTCCTGGTTTCATAAAACGAAGGTAACAATCCCCCTGAAAGCAAAAAAGCTGTCCTCTTTATGAGAACAGCTTTTGATAAGATACTTCCTTACCCAAAATTATTTTCCAGCTAAGAAATCTTTGATCTTTTCTTTATGCACGATGGACTCTTTGAAAGTATATGCACCAGACTTTTCACTTCGTACAGCACGTATTACTTTCGTCCAGTTTTTTGCTTCAGCTGCTGCTTTAGCATCTTTAGTTTTCGCGTTTTTTGAAGCTGCTTTTGCCATAACTACAATTTGATAATGTGATAATGTGCTAATTTGCTAATAGGATGCTGAAGAAGTCATTAGCACATTAGCATATTGGCTAATTATTTAATTTCTTTATGCACCGTTACCTTTTTCAGGATCGGGTTATATTTTTTTAACTCCAGACGTTCGGGAGTGTTCTTTTTGTTTTTGGTAGAGATATACCGGCTGGTACCAGGCTTACCACTGTTTTTGTGCTCAGTACACTCCAAAATTACCTGTACTCTGTTGCCTTTCTTTGCCATTTTATAATGCTTTAAAAGTTAAGTTAGATTTTTTCACCCTTCGAACGAAGTTCTTTTACTACGCTCATTAAACCATTTTTGTTAATAGTCCGAATACCTTCAGTAGATAATTTCAGGGTAATCCACTTATCTTCTTCGGCCAGGTAAAACCGCTTAGTTTGCAAATTCGGCAAAAACCGACGTTTGCTTTTAATATTGGAATGCGAAACTTTGTGTCCTGTTACCGGAACTTTACCTGTTACCTGACATACTCTTGCCATGACGCATAAAAATTTAGGACGGCAAAGGTCGGAAAATCTAGGCAATCCACAAATTAATACCAAACTTTTTTTTGCTTTTTTTCAACATGTGTGGATATGTAAGTTATTGAAATTTAGGGATTATTCAATATGGAAGCCAGAAGTCGGATGTCAGAAATCAGAATAACCCGTGATTTGATCCTGTTAAATGTATTTAAATATCGGGATAAACCAACTTGAAAATCAACTCTGTATAGGGTTGTATTCGGGAAGTGTTCGGGAAGTGCTCAGGAAGGCTTCGGGAGTTTCCCGAACAAATCCCGAATACTTCCCGGATCCTTCCCGGCTGCAACCCGAACACATTTCCTGTAAATCTTTACCGGGAAACCGGCTGTGTAGCCGGCAGTGATCTGGTGTTTAACGTGTAATTGCTGCTGAACACCCGTTAATCACACGGTTAACATCATCCTGCAAATCCCAAAAATCCCAAAATCCCATTTAATCCCAGTCCGATTTAATAATTACTTAATTTAATTTTACAGTAAGCCTTTACATCTTTGACAGAACATCTTCATATTATAATAGTTATGAAGTAATTATTGCTTGTGGCTTAATATGAAATTATCATCAAAAACCGTTACAATGGAATTTGCGGAGATTCCTGTCAAAATATAATTATGATTAGTCAGATGAAACGTAAAACAATCGCACGGGATATCAGTTGGTTATCATTTAACGCCAGGGTACTGCAGGAAGCTGCCGACCCTACCGTGCCTTTACGCGAACGGATTAAATTCTTAGGCATTTTTTCGAATAATCTCGACGAATTTTTCCGCGTTCGGGTAGCCACGCTCAAACGCATGACCCTGGTTGGTAAAAAGAACATGCACCTTGAACAGGCGCCCGGCAAAATTCTGGATGAAATTCAACAGATCGTTTTGGAACAACAGGCCGAGTTCAACCGAACCTGGGAGGTGTTGCACAAAGAATTGGAGAAAGAAAAAATATTCCTGATCACTGAAAGGACGCTTAGTAAAGAACAACAGAAATTTGTGTTGACCTTTTTTGAAGAGGAAGTGCGCAACAATACGATTCCTTTGATGATCGAAAGCATACCCCAATTCCCCTACCTGCGCGAAAAATCAATTTACCTCGGTGTGGTGCTGTCGCGCAAAGATGCGACCCTGAAAAGAAAATACGCCATTATAGAAGTACCTACCCGCGCCAACGGCCGGTTTATTCAGTTGCCGTCGCCGCCCGGTGAACATCATATTATATTGCTCGAAGACGTGATCAGGTTCAACCTCAAAAGCATTTTCTCGTATTTCGGGTACGACCGGTATGCTAGTTGGGTTTGTAAAGTAACCAAGGATGCGGAGATTGATATGGACAGCGACATTTCGACCAGTCTTATTCAGAAAATTGAAAAGGGTGTAAAAAACAGACGCAAAGGAAAGCCTGTTCGGTTTGTGTATGATAAACAAATGGACCCCGGTTTGCTCGACTACCTGATCAGAAAGCTGAATTTGGCGCGAAAAGACAGCCTGATACCCGGCGGACGCATCCATAACTTCCGTCAATTTATGGATTTTCCGGATGTGTTTGAAAAAAAGGGACATCGTAAAAGGCCTTTTGCGCATCCTTTATTAAAGAACGCCCTGCGTGTAACAGATGTGGTGCAGCAAACGGATATAATGTTGAATTTCCCCTACCATTCGTTTAACTCGGTGATTGACCTGCTGCGCGAAGCCGCCATCGATCCCGATGTAACCGTAATAAAGATCACTGCCTACAGGCTTGCTTCCAATTCAAAAGTGATCAACGCCCTTATAAATGCCGTGCGCAATGGCAAACAGGTAACGGTGATGCTTGAGTTGCGGGCCCGTTTCGATGAAGAAGCCAACCTGGAGTGGAAAGAACGCCTCGAAGAAGAAGGCGTAAAGGTTTTGATCAGCATACCCGATATGAAAGTGCATGCCAAAGCATGCCTGATTAAAAAAAGGGTAAACAACCATACCATTCACTACGGTTTTGTAAGTACCGGCAATCTGAACGAAAAAACGGCTACTTTATATGGTGATCATTGTTTGCTTACCGCCGACCGGCATATTATGGCCGATGTAAACCGGATCTTCAATTACCTCGAGAAGCCAAAAGAGGGTCAGCATTTTTTAAAGGCCTGCAAAACCATCATCCCCTGCCCCACCGATTTACGTAAAGAATTGCTGAAGCTCTTAAACCGGGAAATTAAAAATGCCAAAGAAAAAAAACCGGCCGGAATCATTCTTAAAATGAATTCGCTGAGCGACGAAACCCTGATCGACAAACTGTACGAGGCCGGCAAGGCAGGTGTTGAGCTGAAGCTGATAATCAGGGGTATTTTCTGTATGTATTCAGAAAATAAAAAATTTATCAAACCGGTGAAAGCGGTGAGCATTGTAGACGAATACCTTGAGCATGCGCGGGTATTTATCTTTCATAATAATGGCAGCGAAAGAGTTTTTATATCTTCGGCCGATTGGATGGTACGCAATTTGGACCACCGTGTTGAGGCAACATGCCCGGTTTTTGATGAGAATATTAAAAAAGTGTTGAAAAATATACTGGAAATACAACTCTCTGATAACGTAAAAGCCAGAATTTTGGACAACGAATTAAGTAACCGGTATGTGCGCGACAGGAAACATAAAAAGATCAGGTCGCAATTGGAGATATATAATTATTTACACCAAAAGAGCAATATCATCCCGGGATTGCCCTCGCCCGTAATAGTTGAACCTATAACAGCGGTGGGAGAAACCCCGGTATAAACTAACTCATGAAACTGGCGGCTATTGATATTGGAAGTAATGCGGCAAGATTGCTGATCTCGGATGTTATTCATACCAATAACCGAAGGCCACAATTTCAAAAGATAAATCTTGTAAGGGTGCCATTGCGCCTGGGTTTTGATGTGTTTGATCAGAAAAGTATCTCTAAAGAAAAAGAAGATATGATCCTGAACACCATCAAAGCCTATAAATTATTAATGGATGCCTATGGCGTGCAACACTGCAAAGCTGCCGCCACCTCGGCCATGCGCGATGCTACCAATGCCCGGCAAATTATTGAGCGGGTAAAAAAAGAAACTGGTATTGGTATAGAAGTGATCACCGGCGATTTTGAAGCTACCCTGATTTACGAAAATCATATTGCCGAAAATCTCGATAAAAATCATACCTATTTGTATATTGATGTAGGAGGCGGCAGCACCGAGCTTACTTTTTTTGCCAATGGCAGGCTCATCTTCAAAAGGTCGTTCAATATTGGCACCATCAGGTTGCTGAAAGACCAGGTAGATGAATTTATGTGGGATGAACTGAAAGATTTTATCAAGCGCGAAACAAAGCCCTATCGCGATATTATTGCCATTGGTTCGGGTGGCAATATCAATAAAATTTTTTCTCTCTCAAAAAGAAAAGAAGGCAAGCCTTTGCCATTACAATTACTGAAAGATTACCACAAAGAGTTCAGCAGTTTTTCGGTGACCGACAGAATACGCATTTATAAACTGCGCGAAGACCGCGCAGATGTTATTGTACCAGCCCTGCTGATCTATATAAACATTATGCGCTGGGCCGATACAGAAGAAATATATGTTCCCAAAATTGGTTTAGCCGACGGGTTGATCCAGCATTTGTATGATGATTTGAGAAAAAAAGGGAAAATTGCAGCTGTATAAGGCCCCAACTTACTCATTTTTAATTTCTTAATTTCTGCCCTGCATTCTTTATCTGGCTATTGTATTTTGATTTTTGGTTCTTATTCTCAAATTCTCCTACCTTAGCAGGCACTAACAACTGCGTGGAGCATTATGAATGTGTTTTATTCTAATGCAGAGCCATATTCCCCTCTCCCGCCATTCTCACACAAAACCACCAGCTATGTCGGTACATGTTAACAAAGAAGTAAAAAAGGTAACGACGCATACGTTACAAAGAATGAAAGCCGTAGGAGAAAAAATTTCTATGATCACGGCGTATGATTTTTCGTTTGCCCGGTTGTTCGATGAAGCGGGCATCGATGTAATTCTCGTTGGCGATTCAGCCTCGAACGTAATGGCCGGTCATGAAACCACGCTGCCCATTACGCTTGATCAAATGATTTATCACGCCTCGTCGGTGATCAGGGGCATTAGCCGCTGCCTCGTAGTAGTAGATCTTCCTTTTGGTACTTATCAGAGTAACTCAAAAGAAGCACTGGCTTCAGCCATTCGAATCATGAAAGAAACAGGCGCCCATGCTATAAAGCTCGAAGGCGGGGAAGAAATTCTTGAATCGGTAAAACGTATTATGGCCGCCGGCATTCCGGTGATGGGGCATCTTGGTTTAACACCGCAATCGATTTACAAATTCGGTACCTATACTGTACGGGCACGCGAAGAAGCCGAAGCCAATAAACTGCGGCAGGATGCACAATTGTTGCAGGAGGCAGGATGCTTTGGTATGGTGCTTGAAAAAATTCCCGCCCAACTGGCCAAAGAAGTAAGTGAATCACTGGTTGTACCAACCATTGGCATAGGGGCCGGCATGCATTGCGACGGACAGGTGCTGGTAATGCACGATATGCTGGGTATTAACACCGAATTCAAACCTCGTTTTTTGCGTCAATACCTCAACCTGCACGACCAGGTTACCGGCGCGGTAAAACATTATATAAAAGATGTAAAGGCAAAAGAGTTTCCGAACGATAAAGAACAATACTAAAAGAAGAAGTCTGAGGTCAGATGTCGGAAGTCAGAAGAACCTGCGGTTCGATCCAACTCAGAGAGATTTCATATTTCGGAGTCTTCTGACTTCAGACTTCCGACTTCCGATTTCAGACTAACGAACAGCTACATCCGCATTCAACACTTCGTACTTAATAAGCCGGTCGTTACGCTTTTTTAACTGCATGAACAGCGTATTGCAGTCGGTGGCCGCCGTTGTTTTAGCTACCACGCTGATCCTGGTAAAGAACAACATTTTCAGGTGACGCTTTTCTTTTTCAAGCCTGTTACTGGCCTGTGCAAAATCAGTTTGTCCGTTTACGCTGGTGCTTTCAGCAAATACTACTGCGTTTTCAAGGTACTGGTTGTTCGAGCGCAGATTAAGTATCTGGCAGGCACACACTTTGGCCGCGGCATTCACTTCGTTCACTTCATTCATGGCATTAAATGTTTTTACAGATGCCTTAAAACCATTTGATGTAAATGGGCCGGCATGGCCATCGTTTGCGAGTACAGTATGGCTGCACGCCATTAATACAAACAGCAATGTTCGTGTGTAAATTTGAGGGTTCATGGTACGGTTCAATAATCAAGTTAACAATGTGGTTTCAGGTTTTTACAGGAACACCGGAACTTGATTAAACAGTGAGCAGGTGAGAATCAATTACGGGGGGGAGAAATCAGTCATCTAACCTGCAGGTGCAGGTCTTTCATCGGATACGGTGATGCAAAGAATGCAACAAATTCCGGTATCTCATAATGTTTGCGAAAAACTTTTTACAGATCATAAGCATATCGTTAAAACCCATTCGAATTGCTGGTGTTTTTACGTGCGGCTATTATCAGAAGTGATGGTATGACCGGGGGATTATAAAAAAAAGAAGCCCTTTGTAGAAACAAAAGGCTCAAACGATTGCTTGCCATATGAAAGTGCAAAAGTAAGTCGTGAATGTTATGATAGTGTTTCCTAAATGTATAAAGAATGTTAAGACTGCTTAAAATACTAACATTAGTAAGCCATAGTTCTAAGTAATAAGTTGTAAGTGATACGTATTCAGTTTTTGATGCCGTTTATGGGTAGTTGCTGAAAATATTTCATAAAACAACCATTAATTGAGATTCTTACTTATTACTTACTACTCACTCTCTGTTCGCTCGTCGTTGCTTAAATTCTTCCTTTCGTTCTTCCTGTTGCTCTTTATATATTTTGTACTGCTCTTTGGTGAGCACTACTTTCATCTTCTTATCTCTGTCGGCGCTCAACGTTTTAAACTTTCTGTATTTCGACAATTTCGATGCATCTGATTTTTTTAATTCAGCAATGCCTTCGAAGTAAGTGGTATTGATGGCATCTACCTTTTTTGATTGATCATCGTTCAGGTTGAGCTTTTGCTTGTACTGTTCATATCTTGCTTTTGCTTCTTTCTTTTGCTCGTCGGTCATTTTATTTTGAGCATATACACCTGCAGATAAGATGATTGTTAATACCAATGAAACACCTATGCGGATAATTGTTTTCATAAATCACTAATTATATAAAAAGGCTTGTTAATTAACATGTATCGATGGCATTTGAAAGGCATTTGGCAAAATGGTTTAAACAGGATGCCCGTAAATCGGTGAATAATTCAAAATCATCTTTGGTTTATGACCTGGTATCGACCTGTTATTGAACCTGGCTGGTTAAATTAAGAGATTTACTTCACGATTCTTCCTTCGTTCTTCTGTCTACTTCTTTTAATACAGCCGGTATACGGTAATCGCCATACATTTCCTGAATATGATTGGCCGCTTTCAGCAACGGTATGCCTATGGCTGTGATGAACAACGGGTTTTTGCTTTCTCCTCTGTACACCGGTATCACCTGTTTGGTATTTTGATGAAAGCTTGTTTTGGCTACACCAATCACTGGTACTTTATGCGGCAGGCTATTGTATAAATGCGCACCCAAACCGGGTTTGCCGTCATCATCCAGCACAACAAATCCATCTATGATAATACAGGTGATCTTTTGCAGATCAATATCACGTAATATTTCAAGCAAGCAGGGCAATTCGCGTTTATAAAATTCACCGGGTACATATTCAGCAATCGTTTTTACATGCTTCACCCAATAGTGCGTTGCAACAGCATCGTGCCAGTGTTGTAAAACAGCGCATACTACTTTTGCGGTGTCGTTCTTATAATGAACATCTGTTATTAAGATCATGGTAAATGGTGAATTAAGGATACGTTTAGTATTTAACAAAATTATGCTACCACTTAATTCAAAAATTGCAGAGTTTTACGCCCGGTCAGGAACCTAAACTTATCTGGTATGCCTGCCGGGCTATTGGTAAACTGAATAGAATGATATACATAACCCAATTAATTTATTTAAAAGAAGGCAAAGAAGAGCAGTTTTTTCAGTTTGAGGAGGTGGTCATTCCGATATTGTGGAAATATAACGGACAACTTCTTTTACGAATAAGACCAACAATTGGTAACTTTGTGCAAAATACACTCGAACCACCATTCGAAATTCACCTGGTGACGTTTGAAACAGAGAAAGACTTTGAGGCGTTTCAGCAGGATGAACAGCGCAAAAGCTATTTACACCTAAAGGAACAATCAATAAAATCGGTTGTGCTAATCAAAGGTATCCAGATTTAACAAATCCAGTTTCCATTACTATTTAAAATAAAACCGGGAAATCCAACGGTTCAGTATAACAGCAATTTAGATATTGGAATTTTTATCCAATTATGGGACAAAGTTGCTGATGTTTCTGTGCTAATTCGCTAATAATCATTAATAAATAAAATGGTATGCCGATTGGAGTGTATGGTTTGTAGCATTTAGAAGATTTATAATCCATACCACTGGTTTTAATTTTGAACAATAAAACGGAAACTATGAATACTCATTTACCCGGCAAATTTCTACAACGGAAATTATCTGAGCTGAACAGTGCCTTGTTTTTTGCAGAAGGAGATTCTTTATTTAAGCTTCCGAATCATCTTGTTACCGAAATGGAAATAAATGACGATGGGCAGATCTGGTTTGTAATACCCAAACCAGCTCAGGATATTGATGCCTTTGATAAGGAATTTCCGGTTCGGTTAGAGTTTTTTAAGAAAGGGAAACCATTCAGGTTGAAAATACAGGGAAAAGGTTCAATTGTAGACGACCGGGCTGAAATAGAAAAATTATCTGCCGCTGCTGCAACTATGGAAGAAAAAGTAAAAAACGAACCGGTGATCATGATCAAAGTGCAGGTTCAGTTTGTTGATTATGCAGGCAATATGTCAGCCTCATTTCCCAACCGCCTGAAAATGGCCGGCATGCAGTTATCGGGTTGGTTGTTCTCATCGAAAGGCTCCGTTTCTGTTGAATAATTTACTCAAATCAAGGAAGCATTAACATTAAGAAATTAGCAATTGCAATAAAAGAGCCCCCGATGCATCGGGGGTTTTTGCATTTAAAAGGCCTGTCGCAGAATATAGCTACCTTTGTAAAAGCTCTTTCTTTATTTACTTAAAATTTTGCCATATGAACCTCCTTCAACGACTTGAGTATTGGGGCGACAGGCATCATCCCCGCTGGGCAGATATTCTCCGCTTTGCCCTTGGTGTGTTCCTTGTTTACAAAGGAATTGAGTTTTTGGAAAACATGAGCACCATGATCAGCCGCATGAGCGGCATACTGCCTAACAGCTATTTTGCATTAAGCATACTGGGGCATTATATTGTATTTGCTCATCTCGTAGGTGGCGCTATGTTGGCTGTTGGCCTTCTTACCCGCGCAGCCTGTATTTTTCAACTTCCTATTTTGATCGGCGCTTTATTTTTCCTGAACCAGGACGAAGGCATGTTCAGACCCTTTTCGCAAATAGCAATTACCTTAATGGTTTTACTGGGACTTATCTATTTTTTGATTGCAGGCAACGGCCCCTGGTCGGTTGACCATTATTTTGATGAAGATAAGCGAAAGACAACCACCTGATTATCCGTTGCCTTTTTCACTTATGAAAAAATAGCATTTAATACCCATCTTTTGCCTATCGGTCGTTGCATGCCCAAGTGAGCGTTCAATAACAGGGTAGGCCTACCGGCTTCATTAGCGATACTTCCCCCCAACCCCCTATTCAAAAAATGTTAAACTATTTTTTTATCAGGCCGCAGGTTTTTCTTCACGGCTTCGACTAATAAAAGAACCCTATTAAGAGATATTGACGATCAACAAATTGTAAATGCTGAATTTCCGCGACGACGCGACTGCTTTCAGGAATTTTATATCAGCACACCAGAACAGGGTGTATAATCTGGTATTGAAGATGGTTCAGTATGTGCACGATGCCGAAGAAATAACGCAGGACGTATTTGTTGATGTTTACCGTAAACCCGAAGCATTCAGAGGTGAAGCAACCATTACCACCTGGCTGTACCGCATTGCCATGAACAAGTGCATCGATCATTTAAGAAAGAAACAACGCCAAAACCGCCGTTTTCTCTCAGCATTTTTTTCACCGGCAACGGATGATGTACACACTGAACCATCACATAGTATGCATCCCGGTGTACTGGCAGAAGACCGTGAAAAACTGTCTATTCTTTTTAAAGCCCTAAACCAGTTACCGCCCAATCAGCATATGAGCTGGGTGCTGAGCGAAATGGAAAACCTGAGCTATAAAGAGATCAGTGAGATAATGCACGTATCGGTATCGTCGGTAGAATCGCTTTTGTTCCGTGCCCGGACGAATTTAAAAAAGATATTATCCCGAATGTATAAAGAAGAGAAGCTATGAAAAAAGAAAAATGGATTGATGATATTATTCGAAGCGGAAAAAATATTCAGCCTGTAGAAGCAAATCCTTTTCTGGCTACTCGGGTAGAAGCCAAACTGCATTTGCTCAGCGAAAAAGTCACCTCTTCGCAGATACCAATACGCTGGGTATATGCATCGGCCTTTGCCATGATGGCGTTGCTTATCATAAACGTAGTGTTGTGGAACCATTCAACACCATCGCCCAAAAACGCCGGCATACAACAGGTAATGCAGGAATACGGATGGGGCGGTAATAATGACCTTTATACCATGAACTTTTCAAAATAACTGTAATGAACAAGGTGTTATTTTTAACGGTAGGAATTGTACTGCTTTTTTTGCTGAATGCAGGTATGCTGATCTATCTGTTCAAATTACGAAGCTATCAGCAGGAACTGCGTGGCCAGGGCGCCGATGTGTTTATCATCGATCAGCTGAAGCTCGATCAGCAGCAACAACAGGCATTTGCTACATTGCGCCGGCAACACCACGAAACCATTCGACAAGCACAGGACGAAGACCGGCATTTGCACGATGTGTATTTTACTTTACTGAAAACCGATCATCCCGATAAAGCAAAAGCCGATTCAATAGCTTCATTGATTGCTTCGCAACGGGCTGTTATTGAAAGAGCCACGTTCGACCATTTTCAGCAACTGAGGAATTTGTGCCGAGGCGATCAGAAAAAGTTATTCGATGGCACCATTGATGAAATAGCGCATCGCATGGCGCCTCCGCATGCACGACCCGATGGTCCGCCACCTCCCCCGCCCCGGAATTTTTAATAAGCACCGCAGGTTTTTCATATCGCCGTTCGACAAACAATAAAGTAAAGTCATGAAGTATATGATCCTTCAACTTATAACATTATTCTTTTTGCTGATAAGCTGCCATAAGAAAGATGCAAACACAAACGATGCTGATATTCCTGCTGCATACAAAAAAGTATATGGTGCTACAGATATGTATATCGACGGTGATTATATCGTCATAAAATCAAACGGAAGGCCAGATCATAAAAGTCCGTATTATAACGGAACACAGTGGCAAAGCACGTTGTACGAGGCTTACA
>Ga0114129_10004445_pt1 | contig 19783 bp, 12 predicted proteins | sample RhiMetdeltSRZDD1_FD_80071 | JGI IMG/M metagenome (GOLD analysis project Ga0114129, IMG submission 80071) | Populus rhizosphere microbial communities from Tennessee, USA - Rhizosphere MetaG P. deltoides SRZDD1 (version 2) (version 2) | ecosystem: Host-associated > Plants > Roots > Rhizosphere >...
GGGCTGAAATCGAATGCCGGCAACAACGGGATCGTGAGCCGTCGAAATGAACGATCCCGCGCTTGCGCTCCGCATGGTCGGAGAAGAACTCGCACGTGATACGACTACACACCAGGCGGTCGCGTTTCATGTCACGCTCGAGGGCGAGTCACGAAACCTGCATCCGCTGGTTCGTGACGAGATCTACAAGATTGCCTCCGAAGCGCTCCGGAACGCCTTCCGTCACTCTCAGGCGCGTCGGATCGACCTCGAAATCCGCTACGACGCTCAGCAGGTGCAAGTGCGCGTGCGCGACGACGGCAAGGGCCTCGATCCGGCGGCGGCCGCGGCCGGCGGCGCGGCGGGTCACTACGGCTTGCCCGGCATGCGGGAGCGCGCCACCGTCATCGGCAGCAAGCTGACCGTGCGAAGCGCACCAGGCGAAGGCACGGAAGTGGAATTGCGCGTGGCTGGCGCCGTGGCGTACGCCACTTCGCTCCAACAGGGGCGGCTTCCAGTGACCGGCGTCTGACCGCGGGCCCTTACGCAGCCGACGCCGACTGTTCTTGCTCGATCATGTACTTGTGCATCCGGCCATACAGCTGCGTTCGCGTCAGGCCCAGCCGCTTGGCCGCTTTGGCCTTATTCCATTTGCACTCGCGCAGTACGCGAACGATCATGTCGCGCTCGATGCCGCGGAGATCGGTTGCGGTGTCGCCGCGCGGCTTGTGAGCCGGCTGGAGCGCGAGATGCTCGGCGTCGATCAGCGAGCCGTCGCAGCGGATGGCCGCGCGCTCGAGCGCATTCCGCAGCTCGCGGATGTTGCCCGGCCAGTCGTACCGGAGCAGCGCTTCGCGCGCGACGCGGCTCAGGGCCGCTGCTGGCACGCCGAACGAGCGGCCGATCTCTTCGAGCATCGCCTCGCTGATCGGCAGGATGTCGTCACGGCGCTCGCGAAGGGGTGCGATCTCGATGTCGAACACCTGCAGCCGATAGAACAGGTCCTCGCGGAATGCGCCGCGCGCGACCGCCTTTCGCAGATCGCGGTTCGTCGCCGCGATCACGCGAAGATTGGCCTTGATGGTGCGTGTCCCGCCGAGCCGCTGGAACTCCCGCTCCTGTAGTACGCGGAGGAACTTGGCCTGCGCCGAGAGACTCATCTCGGTGACTTCGTCGAGAAACAGCACGCCGCCGGCGGCCAGCTCGATGTGGCCGGGCTTCGCCTGCTGCGCGCCGGTGAACGCGCCGCGCTCGTAGCCGAACAGCTCGGACTCGAGCAGCTGCTCGGGCAGCGCCGCGCAGTTCAACGCGACGAACGGTCCGTCTCTCCTCGCGGACGCCCGGTGAATGAATCGGGCGACCACTTCTTTTCCCGTCCCCGATTCTCCGGTCACCAGCACCGTCGTATCGGTCTTCGCCACGCGCGTCGCCTGGTTCAGCACATCCCGCCACGCGTCGGACGCGCCGACGATCCGCCGCTGCGACCGGTTGCCGATGTCCTCGGCGATGACGCGCGCTCGTCGGTCGATATCGTTCTTGCGGACGCAGTCGCGATCGGTGGGCGAGGTCGTTCTTGCGAGCTGTTCATGGGAAACGCCCAGCACGAGATGGCCGACGATACGGTGCGCGAGCGGCAGATGCCGGCGAGTGTAGGCATGCGCCTGCTTGGACCAGAAGGCGATGCCGACGCGTCGATCGCGCACCGGCATCGCGACGCGAAGCAGCGATCGATAGCCGCCCGCCCGGATGCGCTGCCGCAGCTCGGGCGAGTCGCCGATCGCGGACGTGTCGTGCGCCAAATCGCCGATGAGGAGTTCCGCCACCATCGGCATCCCGTCGGACGGGAGCGCGACGTCACGGAGGTCGTCGGTGGAGGTCGCCTCAGGATACACGTTCAGATCCTCGTCCTGCGAAGTCATCGTCAGCGCATCGTGCGGCAGCATGCGCCTGGCGATCTCCGACACGCGCGGGAACACGCTGCGGACGTCGAGCACGTCGGCGAGCGCGTGCAACAGGTCTTGCGATCCTTGGAAGTATGCGTTCAACGATCCCGTATCACTCGCGAGTTCTGCGGTGGTGAACATTGGCATCCCCTCTCGTTCTTGAGCGCATTATGAGGACGCTGTGCGGAGCGGCCAACCTCGGTAGAGCGCAGCGATGACCTCAGTCGGGTGCGTTCCGCGCCCTGGTCGGCGGGCGCCGAACGCGGCGCGCTCGTGCCGGCCTCGGATGGGGACTTCTGCAGGCTCGATCGAGTGGGGAAATGGCGACCGGTTCCGAAGTGCGCGCGGACACACACTGTGCGAATTCCATCGACGCTGCAGGCAGATGCCTCCGTTGATCCGCGTGATTTGTCGCCGGTATTGGTCTTGCTCATTCGGTTGCTATGGAACTCCCCGGCGCACCCGCGCTGACCGTCGATACATCATCGGAACAATCGGACTCGATGGTGCGGGTCAGCGGCTCGCTCGTCGTCGATACGTCGCCGCAGCTACGCGCGTTCCTGCTCCAGACAATTGAGCGGCGGGTCGGTCCGGCAATCGTCATCGATTTGTCAGGCGTCAGCTATCTCGACACCTCCGGCATCGCGACGCTGCTCGACGCCGCGCGCGTCGCGCGCGCGCACGCCGTGCGCCTGCGCGTGATCGGCGTGGCCGGCGAGCCGAAAATGCTCGCACAGGTCACCGAGATGGACCGCATCTTTCTGGCGCTCGGATCCGCCGTGGAGTTCGTCTGATGCTGGAAGCGCTCGGGCGGCGCGCGATGGACGGCGCCGCGGACGTCGGCGCTCTCACGATCCAGTTGTCGCGCACGCTGGTCGCCCTGCCGCGGACGCTGCCCGTCGTCGGCAGCCGGCGGCGGTGGCGGACCGCCGTTGAGCAGATGCTGACGATCGGCGTTCGCGCGCTGCCGGTCGCCGCCGTGATGTCGTTCTGCCTCGGCTACGTGGGCGCGCTCCAGGCCGCGGCGGAACTGCGCCGCTACGAGGCGACCCGCTATGTCGTCAACCTGGTCACCGTCGCTTTCACACGAGAGCTCGGCGCGCTGATCACGGCGATCGCCCTCAGCGGCCGGTCCGCGTCGGCGATTGCGGCCGAAGTGGGGACGATGGTGGTCAGCGAAGAAGTGGACGCGCTCCGGGTGATGGGTCTCGATCCGGTGGAGTTCACGCTGGCCCCGAAGTACCTCGGCGCGCTGATCACCGTACCCTGCCTCACCGTACTGAGCACGTGCTGCGGCATCGCCGCGGGCTACGTGTTTCTGGTGTTCAGCATCGACATCACTCTCCGCGCCTATCTCCACGAGGTGGTGAACTCGATCCAGGTGCGCGACGTCCTGCTCACGCTCGTGAAAAGCCTCGTCTTCGCCACCATCATCGTGCAGGTCGGCTACATCGAAGGACTTCGCGTGAGCGGCGGACCCGAGGCGGTCGGCCGCGGCACGACCGCCGCCGTGGTCAACGCGACCTTTCTCGTGATCCTGGCGGATCTTGTGGCCGCCGCGCTGTTCTACCTGATGGGATGGAGCGCCGTCGGATGAACCCTGTTGCCCGTGACACCGCTCGCGACGTGGCGATTTCGATCCGATCCGTTGCCGCGTCTTTCGGCGACACGCGAGTGCTCGAGCGCATCGACCTGGACGTCTACCGCGGCGAGATTGTCTCGCTGCTGGGTGCGAGCGGTTCCGGGAAGACGACCTTGCTGCGGCAGGTGCTCGGCCTGGCCAGGCCGGACACCGGCAGCATCACTATCGGAGGCGTGGACGTCGCCTCGTGCTCCGCCGACGAGCTGAAAGCGGTGCGCCGGCGGATCGGCGTCGCTTTTCAGTCGTCGGCCCTTTTCAGTTCGTTGACCATCGCGGAGAACGCCGCGCTGCCGCTGGAGGAACTCACGGCGCTCGCCGATCCGATCATCGCGCTGATGGTCTGGATGAAGCTGAAGGCGGTCGGCCTCGCCGGTGCGGGGACTCTCTATCCGCGTGAGCTGTCGGGCGGGATGCGCAAACGGGCGGCGATCGCGAGGGCGATCGCGCTCGATCCGGAGATCCTCGTGCTCGACGAGCCGTCCGCCGGTCTCGATCCGATCATCGCGGCAGGCCTCGACGAGCTGATCGTCTTCCTGAAGCGGGCCTTCGGGATGACGATGCTCGTGGTCACACATTCGCTGGAGAGCGCGTTCCGCATCTCCGATCGGCTGGCGATGCTGTATCGCGGCTCGCTGGTTGCCGTCGGCACGCCGGCCGAGTTCAAGGCGAGCCGGCATCCGAGGGTGCGCCAGTTTCTCGACGGCGTGCCCGATCGGCTGGCGGATGTCGCGTCGGAAGGTTTGGCCGCTTCGTACTTCCAGGAGTTCGGGACATGAATACCGAGGCCAAGGTCGGCGTGTTCGTCATCGCCGCAACGGCGCTGCTTGCGGCGACGCTTTACTTCGTGCGGACCACGCAGACGGTGCGCGGCCAGGTGCCGTTCAAAACGTACTTTCACGACGCCGGCGGTCTCGCACCCGACGCCAGTGTGCTGTTCGGCGGCATCAAGGTGGGTCTGATCACGGCCGTCCATCCGGCAGCGGACGATCCGACGCGGATCGAGGTGGCATTTCAGGTGACTTCGACCACGCCGATGAACCGCGACTCGATGGCGCGGGTCGGCACCGTGACGCTCATGGGCAGCCCATCCCTGCAGATTACGGCCGGGAGCGGTGACGCGCCGAGGCTGGCAGCCGGCGACACGGTTCGCTCGCAAGAAGCCGTAAGCATCAGCGAGATCACACGGCAGATCGGCACGATGGCCGAGTCGGGCAATGCGCTGCTGGCGGATCTCAGAAAGGAGATCCCGGCGATCGGCGACAAATTACGAGCAGTGCTCACGAACGTCGAGCAGATCACCGGCGCGGAGAATCAGCAGGAGCTTCGAACGGTGTTGGTCCACGCCTCGGCGGTGATGAAGCACGCCGACGAGCTCGTCGTCGCGGCCCAACCGCTGGTCTCCAATATCGACCGGACCGTCAGCAACGTGAACGGAACAGTGGATGCCGTGCGCGAACCGCTCATCGATGGTCTGTCGGGTCTGCGAAAGACGCTCGACGAAGCGCGGACCTTGATTGCCGGCCTGCAGAATGTCGTGAGCACGAATCAGGAAGACATCGCCGAAACCATGCACGCACTGCGCGCGACCGCCGCGAACCTGCGCTCCTTCAGTGAGGAGCTGAAGCAGCGGCCGTGGAGTCTGGTGCGCATCGCGAAGCGCGAGGATCGAAAGGTGCCGCAATGAGTATTCATTCATGCCGAGTCCGATGGCAGTGCGCGCTCGTGGTGTCAGTCGCGCTGATCGCGGGTGCCTGCGGGAGCGTGCGCGCTCCCCGAATCTACCTGCTGGACCTGCGACCTCCCGCGGCCGCGGCGGAATCCGCGCGTGGCACTCTCGGTCAGCTGGTGGTGCGCGAATTCGCGTGTCCCGATTATCTGTGCGACGGCAGGATCGTCTACCGGCCAACCGCCAGCGAAGTCGGATTCTACGAGTATCACCGCTGGGCGGTCAGCCCGCGTCAGATGGTCACCGAATCGGTCGCCGATCGCGTCCGGACGACGGCGCTGTTCAACAACGTTGCGCTGCGCGATCCGGACGTGCCCGTTGCGTACCGGCTGACCGGAAGCGTCGAGCGATTGGAAGAAGTGGACGATGGACGCGACGTGCAGGCACTGTGCGTGCTCTCGGCGCAACTGCTCGATGTGCGAAGCAAGGCGATCCTCTGGAGCCATTCCGAAACCGCCGCGGCGCCGGTTGTCGACCGCAGCGTGGCCGGCGTCGTCGCCAGCCTGTCAACCGCGACGCGCACGGCTGTCGATGCGCTGGTCGCATCGATGGCAAGCCGGCTGGCGGATGGCCCCGCGACTACGGTTCGATGAGGCCGGAGACTCGCGACCACCACGATCGGGCCGACCGACCGTACGCGATCGCCGCCGGCACGCGAAGCTCGATCTCCGTGCCGGCCTCAGGCGCGTTGCGGACGTCGAGTCGTCCTTTCACGATGGCCGCACGCTCGCGCATGCCCGCCAGGCCGAAGTGTCCCGCGATCTGCTGCCGCGCCATCGTGTCGCTGGAAATCCCCCTCCCGTCGTCGCGAATCACCAGACGAAGCTGCCGGGGTTCGTAGTGGATCGTCACGATGACGCGCCGCGCCTCGGCGTGTTTGACCGCGTTGCGCAACGCCTCGCCCGCGATGCGGAACGCTTCCTCGCGCACGACGGGATTCAGATCGCGCGACGCGCCGTCGACCTCGACGCCAATCAGCGGCGCGGGGTTCGCGGCCGGATCGCCGGTCAGCTCCGCACCGATCGCGGCGATCCCGTTCGCGAGGTCGTTCACCGTCGTCGCCGACGCACGCAAGCCCTGCACGGCATTGCGCCCTTCGGTGACGGCGGCTTCCGCCTGGTCGAGCGCGCGTTCCAGTCGCTGCCGCGCCTCGTCGGGCCGCGTGGCGAGGACGGTGACGACCGACTGAAAGCGCAGCAGCGCGCCCTGGAAACTCTGGAGCAGCGTGTCGTGGAGGTCGCGCGCGATGCGCGTCCGCTCGCTCACGCGCGCGTCCAGCGTGCGATTGAACTGATGCGCGAGCCGGCGGATCCGCATTTGGTACGCCGTCCACAGCAGCACGGCGATCGCCAACGCCACCATCGCCGCGAACCAGCGCGTCTGGTAATAGGCGGGCGCAATCGAAAAGCTGAGTGTGTCGCCGGCTTCATTCCAGACACCGCTGTTATTGCTCGCCGTGACGCGGAAGCGATAGGTGCCCGGAGCGAGATTCGTATACTGGATCTGGCGATCGTTGATGACCTCGTGCCAGTTGCGATTCTGACCTTCCAGCTTGTAGCGGAAACGCACCTTCTCCGGCGCGACGAAGCTCAGCGCCGTGTAATCGATCGCCAGATTTCTGATGCGCGGTGGCAGCCGCAGCCCGTTCGTCGGGGCGTAGACCTGGTCGTCGGCAGTGACTTGCTCGATGTGCACCGGTGGCGGACCTTCGTTGAACGCCAGATGATGCGGATCGATCACGCTGACGCCGGCATCACGCACAAACAACAGCTTGCCATCCGCGGATTTTGCGACAACCGAATTGTAGCCGCTGGTGAACCGATGGCTGCTCACTCCGTCGGCACTATCGAAAACGGTCGCATGGATCGTCTGCGTTGGATGGGAGGCCCAGGAGTCCAACTCGGAGCGGCCAATACGCAGCAAGCCACAGGCGAGATACAGCCAGACCGAATGAGAGTCGTCCTCCCTCATCCAGTGAACCGTATCGCAGGGCAGTCCATTTTTTCTGGTGAGCGTCAGAACGCGGCCGTCTCCGATTCGGCTCAGACCACCGTCAGTTGCGGTCCAGAGGGTCCCATTCCCATCGATGTAGAAATCGCGGACCATCCCCTCCCCCAGCCCCTCGGCGCTTGCGTACAAAACGCGGAGTCGGCCATCCTTGAAATTCGCGACGCCACCGTCGAAGAATCCAAGCCATAACCCACCTTGCACAGGATCATGCAGTAGAGCGAAAGCCGGTTCCGTGCGCCCGAGCCTGGCCCAGGGGATGAGTTCCACCATACGCGCTCCGAACAGATGGAGAAGCCCCTTCTGATGACTCACCCAGACGTTCCCAGCACTGTCGTCGGTGAAGGAATAGACGATTCCGTACGGTACGGATGCTACGGGAACAAATCGGTCGGACTTGAGAAAGACAATCCCGCTTTGCGTCCCGACCCACATCGTCCCGCTCGCGTCCTGAAAGAGGGCATGCGCCTTGTCCGGCAACCCACTGTCTTTGCGATACACCTTGATCTGGCCGTTCATCCATCTATTCAGCCCATCAGATGCGCCCACCCAAAGACTGCCATCCCTCGCGATCACAATCGAAGAAATCCCTCGGCTCGACCAACCTTGCTCGATGGAAATCGTGGGGACGGCGAAGTCGCGAAACCGATCGAGGCCATCGTCGGTCGCCACCCAAATATTGCCTTCCCGATCTTCAAAGAGCGCGTTGACGGATCCGTCCGACAGGCCTTCGGCTGGGGTAAACAGATCAGTTCTTCCCTCGTGGATATGCAACAGCCCCTTGTCCACCAGGGCGCCGATCCACAGGCCGCCATCGCGATCCCGAAGCAGCCTGTGGGGCTGGAACCCAGCGGGAAGCGCGAACGCCTCGAATTTCCCGTTCCTCAGCTTGGTGATTCCGGTGTGCTGGGCAATCAAGAGTCCGCCGTCATCGCTTTCGAGCAGCGCGTAGATTCGCTGCGCCGGATCCGGCATGGGATAGAGCTTGGATGGACCAGGCTTCCATCGCCACAGGCCATTCATCCCTCCCGCCCAGAGATTGGGCCCGCGATCCTCATATAAGGGGGTTACTCCAGAGCCGAAACGGCCGTCTTGTCCATAGCACTCGGTGTTGCCGCTCTGAATCCGACAGAGTCTCCCGACCGAACGCGACCAACCGGCGACCCATATGGTGCCTTCACGATCCTCGAACAGCGCTTCAATAATCTGCCCATCCAGTTCCGAGTAGTGAGTCAGCTCGCGATCCTTCCAGCTTGCGAGCCCGCTGAAGGTGCCAATCCAAAGGCGTCCGTCGCGCGCACCCTGCAAGCTTCTGATATCGCTGCTGGGGAGATGCTGCCCCGCCGGTGGCTCCCACGGGACGGCCCTCACGCCATCGAACCGTCGCAAGCCAAATTCGGTACCCAGCCAGAGATACCCATCAGCCGTCTGTGCAATCGACCGAATGATGCCGTCGGAAAAGCCGTCGCCGATTTTCCATGAGGCGTGCGCGTACTGACTGACGTCGAGACTGGAGTTCAGCGCGAAGCCATCAGCCCGGCACACGAGGAGCATGCAGGCGGCCATCAAGGCGCGTCTCCGATCCGCTCTCTTCATCTTTCGCAGCCGGACAGCTGAATCATCGTGCGCGTAGGACGTCAGCCGTGAACAGTCGCGTCGGACGGCTCGCTCCGTCTCCGTCTCAGCCGCGACCACCAGGACGTCGGGCCCGAGGCGCGATAAGCAATCGCGGCGGGGACGCGCAGCTCGATCTCGGTGCCCGCGCCGCGCTCGCTGCGCACGTCGAGTTGTCCCTTCACGATCGCCGCCCGCTCGCGCATCCCGGGCAACCCGAAGTGACCGGCCGGCTGCTGGCGCGGCATCGTCTGCCCGTTCATGCCCGTGCCGTCGTCGCGAACGGTCAACCGAAATTGACGCGAATCGTAGTGGATGGTGACGACGACGCGCCGCGCCTGCGCGTGCTTGACCGCATTGCGCAGCGCCTCGCCCGCGATGCGATACGCTTCGTCGCGGACGACGGGGTTCAACTCGCGCGAGGCGCCATCAACGTCGACGTCGATCGTCGGCACGCCGACAGCTGACGGATCGCTCGTGAGCTCCGCGCCGATCGCGGCGATGCCGTTCGCGAGATCGTTGAGGGTCGTCGCCGACGCTCGCAACCCCTGCACCGCGTTCCGGCCTTCGACGACCGCCGCCTCCGCTTGATCGAGCGCGCGTTCGAGACGGGCCCGGGCTTCGTCGGCGCCAGCTGGCAGCACTTTCGCGACCGACTGGAATCGCAGCAGCACACCCTGGAAGCTCTGGAGCAACGTGTCGTGCAGGTCGCGCGCGATGCGCGTTCGCTCGCTGACGCGCGCGTCCAGCGTCCGACTGAACTGGCGGGTGAGCCGCCGCATTCGTACCTGATGAGCGATCCACAACAAGAATGCGGCGCACACCGACATCGCCGCCTCGAACCAGCGCGTCTGGTAGTAGGCCGGCGCAATGGAGAAGTCCAGTGCCGCGCCTGCGTTGTTCCAGACGCCGCTGTTATTAGACGCGATGACCCGGAAACGATAGCCGCGCGGGGACAGGTTCGTGTAGAACGCCTGCCGCCGACTGCCGGGCTCCTGCCATTCGGCGTCGTAGCCGTCCAGCTTGTATCGGAACCTGACCTTCTCAGCGGCGACAAAGCTGAGCGCGGTGTAGTCGATCGTCAAGTCGTGGATCCGGGGAGGCAAACGCAAACCCTGACTGGCGTCGTACGTCTTGCGGTCGGCAGTGATCTGCTGAATCGCGACCGGCGGCGGGACGTGATTGATCCTAAGGCGGCCGGGAGAGACGGCGATCAGGCCGTTGTAGGATCCGAAGAACATTTCACCGCTGCGGCTTTTCACCGCAGCAACGAGCACGCTGAACAGATCGGTCGGCAGGCCGTCGGACGCATCGTAATTGGTTGACGTTCGCGTGCGCGGGTCGAACTGCGCAAGTCCATTGGTCGTCGTCACCCACAGATAGCCGCGGTCGTCTTCGAGGACGCCGAGCGTCGTATTGGCGGGTAAGCCGTCACGCACGTTGTAATGGACGAAGCTGCGGTCGGCTGGATTGAATCGATCGAGTCCTCGGTAAGTCGCGGCCCACACCGCGCCCGAGCGATTCACATACACCGAATACACGCGCTCGTGCGCGAGAGTGCGATCGTCATCCGGTGTGTTTTTGTAGAGAGTAAATTCTTCGGTTATCGGATCGAACCGGTCGAGGCCGGAGTCAGAGCTCGCGAGCCACAATGCGCCACCTGCTTCTTCTGCGATCGAGTGATATGTCGGCGAGAGTTTCGAGCCGGGGCGGTAAGTTCGAAACGTGTTCGTGCCGGGATCGAAGCGGTCGATCCCAGAGTCGGTGGCCGCCCATAGGGTGCCTGTACGATCCACCAGCAAGCTGGCGACGTAGTCGTGGCTGAGGCTGCCGGCGGATGCGGCGTGCCGATATGTGCGGGTCGAACCGGTGCGCGGGTCGACGCGCGTGAGACCGTCGCCGCGGGTGCCGAACCACAGAGATCCAGTGCGATCCTCGGCAATCGATCGAACGCCCCGATTGAAAGGGGGGCTCTCGTACCTGGTGACAAGTCCGCTTTGTCGATCGATGCGGTTGAGCCCGCGTTCCGTTCCGACCCAGAGCATTCCGCGAGTGTCTTCGTAGGCGGCGATGACGAAGTCATCGATCAGGCTCCGCGGGTTACCTGCCTGGTGCCGGTACGACCGGAACGGCGGTCGGGGCTCGAAACGATAGACGTCTCCGCGCTTCGTGTGAGCCCAGAAACTGCCCTCGTGGTCGCGGAACAGGCCGACCACGAGATCCCCCGCCAACTGATCGGGATCCTCGGAGTTGCTCTCGTACCACACCGCCTGTTCTCGATCTGAATCCAGTCGCAAGAGTCCGAGTTCGTTGGTGCCGAGCCACAGTGCACCATCGTCATCCTCGAGGATCGACAGCACGCCGGAGGATGCGCTCCGCCGCCCGGGTCGGTCAAACGCGTACGCAGTTGCGATGCCGGTTGCCGGGTCGACCGACGCCAGATCGGCGCCGGACGACAACCCGACCCACACAACGCCGGATCGATCCTCGAAGAGCGTCGCCGGAAATAGGCTGGGGCGAAGGCGCGCGCCGGACGCTGTCTCGAGCGCGAAACGCCGTGTGATCTGGCCGCTGCGCGGATCGAGAAGATCGAGCCCTGCGTCGCTGGCGATCCAGAGTCCACCGCTGCGCGACTCGAGGGTGGAGATGAGCCTGGTCGCTGCATTTGGCGAACCGTCGTCGGCAGAAACGCGATAGCACGTGACCTGCGAGGTCGCCGGGTCGAGGCGGCGAAGTCCTACATCGGTGGCGATCCACATGCGGTCTTCGTGGTCCTGGGTGATGTGAATAGCATGACCAAGCGAGCCACACTCATGGCCCTCGCTGGTGCGGAATTGCGTGGTGTTGCCGGTGTCGGGATCGTACCGCTCGACGAAATCCTCGACGCCGAACCAGATCATCCCGGCGCGGTCTTTCATCATCGACTCGGAAATGATGAATCCGGGAAAACGTTGACCTGGAGACTCGCCAGGGACCCGGATGAACCGGACGCCGTCGTAACGGCGCAAACCATCGGATGCGCCGAGCCACAGGAATCCTTTGTTGTCCTGGGTGATCCGCCTCACCTCGAAGCGCGCCGACTTCCAGGGTAGGCGCACGAACTGAAGCGGTGCTCCCGTCACGATCGGCACCCGCACGAGACGAATGTCGGACGTCGGTGCGGCGAGGATCGCTTTCGGAACGAATATCGACGCGGTGAGCAGCAGCGAAGCCGGGAGGGCCCGGCTCCTGACTAGGCGGGCCCACCCTGCGATGCCGTGGAGGCAGGCGGTCACTTAGATGATGCCGTTCCGGAGACCGATCACCGCAGCGTGCGTCCGATCGCGCGCGTCCAGCTTGGAAAGAATATTTTTGACCTGCCCCTTGACCGCTTCTTCAGTAATCGACAGCCGCGCCGCGATCTGCTTATTGGACAACCCCTCGGCAATCAGCCGGAGGACGCGCGTTTCCGACGGCAACAGCGCCTCGCCCGCCGCGTGACTCGCCACGGCAAACGTGATTTCCGGTGACAGCACCTTGCGTCCGGCGTGAACCGCCCGGATCGTGGACAGCAGTTCGGTGCGAATCCCGTTCTTCAGCAAATATCCGCTCGCGCCGGCCTTGAGCGCGAGCGGCACCTGGACATCGCCAGTGTAGGTCGTGAGCACAACGATCCGGGCCTCGGGGAACTCCGCGCGGATGGCGATCGTCGCCTCGACCCCGTTCAAGTTCGGCATCTGGAGGTCCATCAAGGTGACATCCGGGAGGAGCGTGCGGAACTGTTCGACCGCTTCGCGTCCGTCGGCGGCCTCGCCGACGAGCGCGATGTCGATTTCGTCAGCGATGAGCGCCGCGATACCTTCCCGTAGCAGCGGGTGGTCGTCGACCGCCAGCACGCGAATCCTCACGGAGTCCGGGCTCATTGTGTAGGGAGCAGGATAGCGCTGAAGACAAGATTCTAGTCCAGCCATTTGGTCGGATCGACGATCAACGTACCGCACGCGGCCGACCGGCGTCGCTCTCGGATGGGGAAAGAATCAGCCTCTTCCGAGTGGTTTGGCGGCCTCGATCGGGGAATGTGACTCGCAGAAATTGGTGCAGAATCTACCAAGCGGCGGACATGAGCCAAGCCCAGATTCGGATTCTGACGGTCGACGACCACCCGCTCTTGCGAGCGGGGATCGCCGGATTGATCTCGGACGAACCGGACATGGTCCTCGTGGCCGAGGCCGAAAACGGCCTGGATGCGATTGAGAAATTCACTCGTCATCATCCCGACGTCACGCTGATGGATCTCCAGATGCCGGAAATGGACGGTCTCGCCGCGCTGGAGACCATCCGCGGCACAGATCCGGACGCGCGCATCGTCGTGCTGACCACGTACCCGGGCGACGCACAGGTCGTGCGCGCGCTGAAAGCGGGCGCGTGCGGGTACTTGCTGAAGAGCACGCTGCGCAAGGAATTGCTCTCCACGATCCGCGCCGTGCATGCGGGACGGAAGGCGCTGTCCGCCGAGATCACGTACGAAGTCGCGGAACACGTCGACAAGGAACCGCTGTCGCCGATGGAAGTGCGCGTGCTGCGGATGATCGCGGATGGCAACTCGAACAAGGACATCGGCGCGCAGCTCAACATCAGCGAGGAGGCGGTCAAGGGTCAGGTGCGGAACATCCTCGCAAAACTCGGCGCCCACGATCGCACGCAGGCGGCGGTCCTCGGCATCAAGCGCGGCATCATCTCGTAGCAACGACCGATTCGAGACATGCGATCAGCGCGTCTATTCGCGCGCGCCCTTACCGTGGCATGGACGCTACTCGCCTGGCGATCCAGCGCTCTCGCGCTGAGCCCATCGCTGGAGGTCAGCCAGTACGCGCACTACGCGTGGACGGTTCGGGACGGGTTCTCGCTCGGCAACGTCTACGCGATGGCGCAGACGCCCGATGGGTATCTCTGGCTCGGGACCGAATTCGGGTTGTTTCGCTTCGATGGCGTTCGCTTTCTCCCCTGGCAACCACCTGCGGGTCAGCAGCTCCCCGATAAGAACATCAATAGCCTGCTCGTCACACGCGACGGCAGTCTTTGGATTGGCACGTTTGCCGGACTCGTCATCTTGAGGGACGGCAGGCTTGCCCAGCCTCCGGCACTACACGACCAGTTCATCGCATCGTTGTTCGAAGACGTTCAGGGAACGGTGTGGGCGGCGTCGCTCGAGTCGACTGATCGCGGTGGCCGGCTCTGCGCGATACGAAGCGACGGCGCGAAGTGCTCTGGGGACGATCGCGCTTTCGGCAGAGCGGTGTGGGCAATGTACGAAGACGGCGCCGGGACGCTCTGGGCCGGCGCCGCATCCGGCGTGTGGAGACTCAGGCCGGGGCCGCCCCAGCGCTATGGAACACCGATTGAGCTCATTGGTCTGAACAAAACTGAGGATGGACGGTTATTGATGGCGCTGCACGGCGCTGGACTGATGCAACTCGCCGGCGACGAAGTCCAAGCCTATCCCATTCGAGACGCAGTCGACCGGAACAGGCGGCTCGCCGATCACGAGGTCAATGCAAACAAACTGATGAGGGACCGTGATGGCGGGCTGTGGATCGGAACGGTCGATCGGGGGCTTGTTCATGTCCGCGACGGCCGCGCAGACCTGTTCAGGAGATCGGATGGCCTGTCAGGTGACGTGATCTTGAGTCTCTTCGAAGATCGCGAAGGCAATGTTTGGGTGGCCAGCACTGGAGGACTCGACCGGTTTCGAGAGTTGCCGGTTACCACCATTTCGACAAGACAAGGTCTGTCGAGCGACGCGACGCACGCCGTGCTCGCAGCGACAGATGGCAGCATCTGGGCTGGAGCTGCCAATGGCTTGAGAAGATTGAAGAATGGAGAGACGACAATCTTCCCTACGGGAAGCGGAGTGCCGGATGCGCCGCAATCTCTTTATCAGGACGATCGCGGGCGAATCTGGGTAGCGGCGCGTCAGGGACTTGCCTATTTCACCGGCGGCAGGTTCGTGAGCGTCAAAGGCGTGCCTGGCGGAATCGTGCACTACATAGCTGGAGACTCGGTGGGCAACCTCTGGCTTTCAGAGCAGCGGAATCTTATGCATCTGCTGGAGGGCCGTCTGGTCGAGCAGATTCCGTGGTCAGAGTTGGGCCGTGACCAACCGGCCAATAATCTACTCGCCGACAACGGCGGAGTGTGGCTCGGATTGTGGGTCGACGGGGGTGTTTGGTATGTCAAGGATCGCCAGCGCCGCGCCTCGTACACAGCCGCTGAGGGCTTGGGTCAACCCCCCGTCCAGCATCTTCAACGAGATCGGGATGGGGCGCTGTGGGCCGCAACGCAGAATGGCGGCCTGAGCCGGATTAAGGATGGCCGCGTCGCGACGCTCACGAGCAGGAATGGTTTGCCCTGCGACGGAACGAATTGGACGATAGATGACGACGACGGTTCGCTATGGTTGTACATGCGCTGCGGCCTGGTGCGCATCACGCGAACCGAAGTAGACGCGTGGATCGCGGATCCGAAGCGTAGGATTGCTGCGACTGTCTGGGATGCAACGGATGGCGTCAGGGTCCGCTCCAGTGCAGCCAGCGAATACGGCCCTCGTGTCACGAAGTCTGCCGATGGCAAACTGTGGTTCGTGACCGGGGAAGGCATTCAGGTCGTCGATCCTCGTCATCTTGTCGTCAATGAGATTCCGCCGCCGGTGCGAATCGAGCAGGTCACCGCCGACCGCAAGACCTACGATATCGCTCGAGACCTGCGCCTGGCGCCGCTAGCGCGCGACCTGCAAGTAGATTTCACCGCGCTCAGTCTGGTCGCCCCGGAGAAGGTCAGGTTCCGTTACAAGCTGGAAGGGTACGACAACGAGTGGCAGGACTCCGGCAACCGCCGCCAGGCGTTCTACACCAATCTGCCGCCCCGATCCTATCGGTTTCGCGTCATGGCCGCCAACAACAGCGGCGTGTGGAACGAGGCTGGCGCAACGCTGGAATTCTCAATCGCGCCCGCGTATTACCAGACCAGGCGGTTCCAGGCGCTCGTCGTCGCGTTGGCCCTCGGTCTGATGTGGGCAGGCTACGTCGGCCGCGTCCGCCAGGTCGCGCGCCAGTACCAGCGACGCCTCGACGAACGCGTCAACGAGCGCACACGGATCGCACGCGACCTGCACGACGGGCTGCTGCAAAGTTTCCACGCGCTCGTGCTCAAGTTCCAGACTGTGCTGAAGCTGCTGCCAGACCGCCCCGCGGACGCGAGACAGCGGCTCGAAGCCGCGCTCGCCCAGGCGGACGACGCGATCACCGAAGGCCGCAACGCGGTGCAGGGGCTGCGGACGTCCACCCTCGAGCAGAACGATCTCGCGAACGCGGTCCGCAGCCTCGGCGACGAGATCGTGCGCGAATCAACCGCTGTTCCGCCACCGGGTTTCGCCGTGATAGTCGAAGGCGACTCGCGCGACTTGCATCCAATCGCCCGTGACGAGATCTATAAGATTTCGGCGGAGGCCATCCGCAACGCGTTTCAGCATGCTCAGGCACGACACATCGACGTCGACATCCGGTATGACCACCGGCGCTTTCGTCTCGTCGTGCGCGACGACGGCCACGGCATCGAACCGGTGGTGCTGGCCGCCTTGGGCAAAGAGGGCCACTACGGGTTGCGCGGGATGCGGGAACGCGCCTCCGTCATCGGAGGGCGATTGGCCGTGTGGAGCGAGCCAAATATCGGCACTGAAGTGGAGCTCAGCATACCTGCCCGCGCCGCCTACGCGCGCACGTGGCCGGCCTCTTCCGTTATCGCGAACGTCGATCGAGACTCGTGGACGTAACGTAACTCAGTCTGACCGCCGTCAGCGCGCAGCCTGGGTCGACGGCAGCGTCGCAAGCGCGACGGACTGCGGTTCGGCGTGGGCGCGCCTCATCTCGAAGTGCCACTTCCAGAGTTCGTAGATCGCCGGGTAGACGACGAGCTCGAGCACGAACGACGTGAAAATGCCGCCAACCATCGGCGCGGCGATCCGCTTCCATACGTCCGACCCGGTGCCGGTGGCCCACATGATCGGGATGAGCCCGACGAACATCGTTGCTACCGTCATGAACTTCGGGCGCAGCCGCTTCGCGGCGCCTTCCACGATCGTCGCCTGGAGATCGGCGAGTGTTCGGAGGCGTCCTTCGCGCGATGCCTTCTCGTAGGCAAGGTCGAGATATAGCAGCATGAACACGCCAGTCTCAGCGTCGACGCCCAGCAGCGCGATTAGTCCGACCCACACGGCGATGCTCGTGTTGTAGCCGAGCAGGTACAAATACCAGATGGCGCCGACGGCCGAGAATGGCACCGCCAGCAACACGATCGCCGTTTTCACGAGCGACCGCGTGTTCAGGTAGAGCAGCACGAACACGACGAACAGGGTCAACGGGATGATGTACGCGAGACGCGCGCGCACGCGGGCGATGGCTTCGTACTGGCCACTCCAGAGCACTGCGTAGCCCGGCGGCAGCTTGACCTGCTCGCGCACCACGCGGCTCGCCTCCTCGACGTAACTGCTGATGTCGCGGCCGGCGACGTCGACGAACACGTAACCCGTGAGCAGCCCGTCCTCGTTGCGGATCATCGCGGGTCCCGTCGCAACCTTCACGCGCGCCAGCTCCCCGAGCGGAATCTGCCGCCGTCCTTCCGACGCCGGCACGAGCACGTGTGCGAGCGCGTCGATGTCGGATCGGAAATCGCGCATGTAGCGGACGTTCACTGGATAGCGCTCGCGTCCCTCGATTGTGGTGGTCACGTTCTCGCCGCCGATGGCGTTCTGCACGACGCTCTGCGCCGCCTCGACGCTCAACCCGTAGCGGGCGAGCGCATCGCGGTTCCATTCGATGTCGAGAAAGAACCCGCTCCCGGTGCGCTCCGCGAACACGCTGCGCGTGCCGCGCACTGCAGGGAGCACCGCCTCGACCGCCGTGCCGATCTTCTCGATCTCGGCGAAATCGCCGCCCGAGATCTTCAGCCCGACGGGGGTACGGATCCCGGTCGTCAGCATGTCGACCCGCGCCTTGATCGGCATGGTCCAGGCGTTCGAAACGCCGGGATAGGACAGCGCCGCGTTCATCTCCTCGATCAGCTGCTCCTGCGAGATGTGATCGGGCGTGACGTGCCTGAGCACGCGCTTCACCCATTCCGGCGCCCACGCGGAGTACCACGTGTCGACACGGCGCCACTCGGACGTCGGCTTGAGCGTGATTACGGTCTCGAGCATCGACAGCGGCGCGGGATCGGTGCTCGTGTCGGCGCGTCCCGCCTTGCCGAGCACGCGATCGACCTCCGGGAACTGCTTGATCGCACGATCGCTCACCTGCAGGAGCGTTTCCGCCGCGCCGATCGAGATGCCGGGCATCGCCGTTGGCATGTAGACGAGCGACCCTTCGGCGAGCGGCGGCATGAACTCCGATCCGAGGTGCGTGAACACCGGCACCGTGACGACGACGAGCGCTACGGCGCCGCCGATCACCGACCATTTCCACCGCAGCGACCAGCGGACGACGGGCTCGTACAGACGCATGAGGAAACGGCTGAGGGGATGCGACTCCTCGGACCGGATCCGGCCGACGATTACCGCGTTAGCTATCCGGCAGAGCCACGCTGGCCGGAATTCGAAGCGCCGCACGCGCGTGAAGAGCACGCGCAGGACGGGGTCGAGGGTGATCACGAGGCCTGCCGCCACGAGCATCGTGAGCGTTTTGGTGTAGGCGAGCGGTGTGAACATCCGCCCTTCCTGCGACTCGAGCGTCAGGACCGGGAGGAACGACACCGCGATCACGAGCAGCGCGAAGAAGCTCGCCGGCGCCACCTCCTTGACCGCCTCGAGGACGATCTCGCGATGGTCGCGGGTCGATCCGTCGCGCTGCGCCTCCTCGAGCTTCTTGTGCGTCTGCTCCACGACGACGATCGCCGCGTCCACCAGTTCGCCCATCGCGATCGCGATGCCGCCGAGCGACATGACGTTCGCCGTGATGCCCATCGCGCGGAACGGGATGAATGCCACGAGCACGGCAACCGGAATGGTGATGAGCGGGATGAGCGCACTCGGCAAGTGCGACAGGAAAAGCAGCACGACCACGACGACGGTGAGCACCACCTCGACGAGCGTCTCACTTACGTTGTCGATGGCGCGGCGGATCAGCGCCGACCGGTCGTAGATCGGGACGATCTCCATTCCGGGCGGCATGCCGGGCTCTATCTGGCGGATGCGCTCTTTGACGCGATCGATCACGTCGACCGCGTTCTCTCCCTGGCGCATGACGACGATGCCCGAGACCACTTCGCCGGTGCCGTCCAGATCGGCGATGCCGCGGCGTAGATCCGGGCCGACGGTGACGTGGCCGATGTCACTGATTCGGATCGGCGTGCCGGTCTCGCTGGCGGACACGGCAATATTTTCGAAGTCGGCGATCGACTTCGCGTAGCCGCGGCCGCGCACCATGTACTCGGTGCCGCCGAACTCGATCAGCCGTCCGCCGGTCTCGACGTTGCCCCCGCGGACCGCCTCGACGACACGCTGGATCGAGAGGCCATAATTGCGCAGCCGGTTCGGGTCTACGTTCACCTGGTACTGCCGCCCGAAGCCCCCGAGCGAGGCCACCTCCGATACGCCGGGCACTGCCTTCAGGTAGGAGCGCAGGTAAAAATCCTGGTACGAGCGCAAATCGGCGAGGCTGTGCCTGCCGGATCGGTCCACGAGCGCGTACTGGAACACCCAGCCAAGACCGCTCGCGTCGGGCCCGAGCTCGGTCCGGGAATCGGGCGGCAGCCGCGATGTCACGCCCGAGAGGTACTCCATTGTTCGCGTGCGCGCCCAGTAGATGTCGGTGCCCTCCTCGAAGATGACGTAGACGTACGAGA
>Ga0114129_10004446_pt1 | contig 19780 bp, 13 predicted proteins | sample RhiMetdeltSRZDD1_FD_80071 | JGI IMG/M metagenome (GOLD analysis project Ga0114129, IMG submission 80071) | Populus rhizosphere microbial communities from Tennessee, USA - Rhizosphere MetaG P. deltoides SRZDD1 (version 2) (version 2) | ecosystem: Host-associated > Plants > Roots > Rhizosphere >...
CCGCTAACTCGGACCGGGCGATGGCGGTCGTGCCCGTCTCGTTGATCCCGCAGCTCGTGTTTGCAGGTGCCCTCGTTCCATACGGCCACATGCTGGCGCCCGCCAAAGTTGTCTCGCAGTTCATGATCAGCAAGTGGGCGCTTCAGCTCACCGGTAGCTTGACGGACCTGAGCGAGCGCTTTGTCGTGCAGTTTCCGCCATCGTTCGCTCAGCCCTACGCTGATCAGTTCGACTCCAATTCCTGGTTACCTTTGGCCGTCCTAGGAATGTTCTTCATCGGAATGCTGGCAGCCACGGTGATCGTGCAGAAGCAGAAAGATTTGCTCTAGTCGCGTTAGCGACCTCATCTCTTGTCGTAGGGCAGGACCACGTTCTCCGGTCATGCTCGACGACGTCGCCATCTGCGACAAAATCGTCGCTAGCCGCCGACTCGACGCTCGGACCCTCGCATATCATTCCCACTCCGGCCTCAATATCACCCAGCCCCTCGGGTGGGGGCCGTCGTAGGAATTGCCGGTCGGGAGTGCGTGGCTCAAATTGTTGCGTCCACGCGCAGGCTTCCGGGATTAGCCTGCTGTCCCGTGTCCCATACGCCCGCAAAGAGCTTCTGGTTACACCAGACTGACACCGTCTTTCTAGAGATCAAAGGCACTTGACAGAAGGCGCTCAGCGCGTATTATGTGCACCTAGCACGCCCGCCCACCAGGGGATGAAGCCGCACTACCGGAACCTCTGGCTTCCGACCTCCCTCCCCCCGCCCTGGGTCTTAATAAACATACTGTGAAGCATGCGACCCTTGTAGCCCTTGCCTCCGTTGTCGTTGCACTAGCTACGAGTGCAGCAGCCGGCGCCGCCGGCTCGTTCTACGTAGATAGCGTTAATGGCAACGACAGCAACCCCGGCACCCAATCGGCGCCTTGGCAGAGTCTAACCAGGGCGAATAAGCAGATTCTTGCGCCGGGGGACAGCCTGCTCCTCAAGCGCGGGAGCTCCTGGTCGGGGCAAGAACTTCAGGTCTCGGAGAACGGGACGTCGGCGGCGCGAATCAAAGTCGATGCATACGGGGCCGGTCCGACGCCGGTGATCAGCGGCGCTTCTAGCTGCGTGATGGTAACCGGAGACTTCGTCATAGTACGCGGCCTGAAACTCGACAATTGCTCCTGGGCAGGCGTGGAGTTCGGCGAAGGCGCTACTTTTGGCCTAGCGGAGTTCAACACCCTCACTCACAACATCGCCGGCGCACACGTCGCAACCGGGGCGAGTGATAACACGATCCAATACAACACCATGATCGATAACAACAAGATGAAGGTCCTCACGCCTTGTCCACCGGAATGCGGCAACGACAACGGGGCCTGGGGCGTCCTGCTCAACGGTGACCGCAACGTGGTCGCCTATAACCAAATCTCGGGCAGCGACAGCTTTTCGTACGACTACGGCCGTGACGGTGCTGCCGTGGAGGTCTACAACGGCGCGGCAAATACGATCCAGCGCAATAAGGCCGTCGATAACGAGACCTTTAGCGAACTCGGCGGATCAGCGACAAGGGACAATAGCTTCATCTACAACTCGGTGCGTTCGGCGGTCGGGCAAGGCAAGTTCGTGGTCCTTACGGGGGTAGCGAAGAATACCACCCTGACCAACAACAGCGTCTACCTGACCGGCTCGAATAGCGAAGGTATCGTCTGCTCAAGCGGTTGCAATACGACCGTCCTCCGCACACGCAACAACTTGATCAAGGCTGTGCTGAAGGCCGGCTATGCCGATGCGCCATTTGACGACGCCTTCGGAATCTACAGCGGTTTCATTCAGTTTGTGATGGGAGCCAACAGTCTTGCGGCCGACCCGAAGTTTCGCAGCACCACCGACCTGCGCGTTGAGCTGACGTCGCCGGCCGTCGACACCGGTACGCCGCTCGGTAACACGACCGATATCGACGGCAAGACCGTCCCGCTGGATAACAACAACGACGGCGTCAGGACCGTTAATCGTGGCAGCAATGAATGGCTTGCTCCTCCCACTCAGTGCCCGGACTTAACCGGCGACCACGTCGTCGATATTTCTGATGCGCTAAAGCTAACGAACTGGTACGGCCGCGCTGCGCCTCCCGCCCCCGCGGGGATCGACCTCTATCACGACGGCTTCGTCGATGTCCTTGATGTGACCTACGTTACCGGCTGGTTTGGCCGGCGTTTCTGCTAGTCTCACGCATTTCTGCCGAAGAAAATCCCGCGGCGATGAGGGAGCTCGCCACAGCGCTCGCGGACGTCCCGGCCACGTTGTGCCAGCGGCAGCCTGCTTCTTCAAAAACGCCTGGAACGCCCCGACGAAGGCGATGCCCTTCACGCCGCCGCCGTCCGCCCGTCGGCGAGTTAAACTCATCGGACGGCGTTGAGCTCAGACCGTTGTACCCCCGCGATTCAAGAGTTGAGTCTGCGCCTTCCTGGACAATGCGCTTGGGTCACCGGGCGATGCCTCGAGCCGCGCGCTCGCAAACACGTATGTCACGGCGCTTGCGCGGCGTCCAGTCGCCGCCTCCAGACCGTATACATAGAGGCCGGCCTGCATTTCGTACTCGCGCAGTCGCTCCGTCACCGCTTCGGCTGGGATCTGGTCCGTCTTCCAGTCCACGATCTCAATTCCATCCTCGGTTTCGATCACCAGGTCGATGAAGCCCTCGAGCACCGTGCCGTCGACCTGCACCGCGAACGGCACCTCCCGCAACGCCCGCTTAGCTGCGCGCGCCCTCTCAGCTGCCTTCGACGATCGCAGGACCCAGCGGACCAGCCTCTCGACTTCAGCTCTACGATGCGGGATCGCCTCTGCCACCGCCTGTGCACGGGTGAACGCCGAGACCAGGGCATCTTCCGCATCCAACGGCAGGCTCTGAATCGCCGCGTGGACTGCCCGCCCGAGACGCGTGCCTCCTCTCCCCCTGGCCCACGGCTCGCTTTCATCCGTCGTCTGGTCCTTGTTTTGCGCGCCCAATGCCGTTGCGCTCGTGTACCTGCGCTCTGTCGCCCGGGCGATAAGCGCTTCCCTGCTCTCCTCGAACGCGCCTTCGGTGGGCTCGTCCGTTTGGGCGGGCACGAGGTCGTCAAATGCCCGTTTACTCCACCTAGCTTCTCTCTCCATCCGTGGTCGTTTTTGAGCGTGGTCCGCGGCGCCATTGTCTTGGAGCTTGCGAGCGCCGCACGTCGCGGAGGCCTTTTTGGCGTGATACAGGGATACAATTAGATGGTCCCTTGCTCTCGTAGTTGCGACGTAGAGCAAGCGGTCATATTCGGCATCCCCGTGCCTCTTCTCTTGCTCCACCAGCTGATCGACGGGGCCGAGCTTGAAGCTCCGGTTCCCCTGCTTGCTGCCGATGCATACTCCGACCCCGCCCGAAGATCGGTCGATCAGGTATGCACCGGGGCGGTTCGCGGGCGCCGTTCCCAACCCGGCGACAAAGACGATCGGGAACTCCAGTCCTTTTGCGCCGTGTATCGTGAGGACGCGGACGGCGTCTTCGTCGTCGTCCAGCCCCGCCCCCTCATTGTCGAGGATCGCCTGCCCCGCGCGGCTCTCCATCCAGTTGACGAATGCTCTCAGGCTAGCCGGCTCGCCGGCCTCAAACGCCCGCGCCTGCTCTACGACGAACCGCCCGCGCCGGAAGCTGTTGCGGTTGCCGGCGTCGAGGATGCCGATTTCTACCTGCTTCGTTTCGGCGACGAACCGGTCGACGAGTGCCGCGACCGAGCGGTCGTGTCGTGCCTCGTGATAGGCGGCCAGCCTCCGCAGCGAGTCGGCTACTCGCCCCTGCATCTCTTTGAGCCGCGGCGAAAGGTAGTTCCAGGGCCCGCCGTCAGCCTTGTGATCCGCCAATTCGACATCGGAGCAGGCGAAGGCAACGCTTCGCAACGAGGCAACGATCGCCACTTCGTCAGCCGGATCGTCGATAGCGGTGAGGCAGTTCAGCAGGTCGCGCACTTCCTGGGTTCTGTAGATCAAGCTCCCGCTCTCAACTCGATATGGCAGCCCCACCTCCGAAAATGCCCGTTCGAGCGCGGGCAGCACTGCACGTGTAGGAATCAGCACTGCGATGTCGCTGAACGAGACCGGCAGTATGCTACCGTCGTGGTCTGCCACTTGCCATCCCTCTTCGACCGCGGCGAGGCAGTTGGCGACCACCTGCCCCGCCTCGATCTCCCGCACCTGCCTGGCGTTCGCCTCTCCGGCGTCTTGGCCGATCCAGGCGACGCCCGGCCCGGTCAGATCACCCCCGTGCCGCCCGTCGAAGATAGATCGGTATTCGGGTTGAATGTTCTGCTCCCAACCCGGGCCGATAAGCGGAGCGAAGACCTCGTTCACCCAGTCGAGCAGGATGCCGCGCGAACGACGGTTCAGCGCGAGCACCGGAAAGACTCCGCCGCCCGCCTCGATTGCCTCTCGGGTCTGCGAGTAGATTGCCATGTCGGCTCGCCGAAAGCGGTAGATCGATTGCTTGGGATCGCCGACAAGAAACAGGCGCCCCGGCTCAAGGGCTCCGCTTTCCGGATCGGTCGCAAACGCCAACGCGGTTTCCACCTGGAGCGGGTCTGTGTCCTGGAATTCGTCGATTAGCATCACTTCGTATCTAGCACGCAGGCTTCGCACCGCCTCGTGATTGCTCCGCAAGAGATCACGCACAAGGAGGATGAGGTCGTCGAAGGTAAGGGCACCCTCACGGGCCCGCTGATGCGCATCCTCAGTCACAAACCGGACAATCAGCGGGAGGAGCGCGGCGAGGGCCTCCGAACGGCAGGCATGGAGGGTCTCGTTCAGCCGGCAGGCGATGTCCGAAGCAACCTCACGCACGCGGTCGATCGTTTGCTTGCCTCCCCACGCCTGCTGATTGCTGACGCCCCACCTGGCATCGACCGCTTCCGCCGCGGCCGCCAGGGTTGATTCGCGGTCCGCCTCGCTCCGCAGTAGTTCAGAGACCACCGAAGCAAGCCGCCTGACCCTCGCGAGCAGAAGGTCGTCAGCCGGAGGGAGCTGCAACGGCAGGTTTTCCAGCGATGCGCTCATCTCTTCAAGGTTCGGCCATACAGGCGTATCCGCGTGCGGGGAACCCGCCTGGAGTAGCGTGGTCAGGTCGGGTCGTCTGCTCAGCTCGACTGCAAGCGTTTCTATGTGCCTGGTCGAAAGACCGAGCCCGAGCGCCCGGTCGATTGCTTTCCCTGCCCCAGGATCATCCGCCAGGGTCTCCAGGTAGATGCGCCAACGCTCTTGGAACCTGCGTTCCGCCATCACCTCGTCTTGTACCCTGAACGAGGGGTCGATGCCGGCCTCCGCAGCATACGAGTAGAGGAGGCCCTGGCAAAATGAATGTATCGTCGATATCTGCGCTCGGTCGAGCGATCTCAGGGCGTCCTCGATCGCCAAGTCGCTAGCGGCATGTTCCTGCCTCGCCGCCTCGAGCCCGGCGCGAATGCGGTCGCGCAGCTCAGCAGCGGCTTTCTCCGTGAATGTAATCGCTACGATTCCTTCTATGGCGTGTCCGTCCAGGACTAGCGCCACGACGCGCTCGACCAGAGCGCTTGTTTTGCCGGTGCCGGCCCCAGCCTCGACGAACAGCGTCTCCCCTAGGGCGGTGCGTAGCTTCTCCCGCGTGTCGCGGTCTTCTGTCTCGTGGTCCACGGCCTGTTGTGCCAACCTTATGCCTCCCCCAGGGCGGCTTGCTCCACCTTGCGCCACGGCTCTACGTCTGGATCACCCTCCTTTGCCGCCATCTCCAGGTCGCGGCGACGCGAGCAGATTCGATCGTAATCGCAAAAGCGGCAGTTCTTGAACTTCCCGAAGAAGTCATCGTCCTCGCCGGAGACAGCCGGAAAGGAGCCGGCTTTGATTCCGGCCATAATCGCCTGTAACGTGTGCTCAAACGCGTGGCGTTGTTCCGGCGCCGGGGCGTACTCGACGAACTCGAAGCCGCCGCGCTTCGTGATGAACCAGTAGACGGCATGCACTTCCTCGGCCCCCGGGGCTGCTGCGGCATAAACCGGCAGCTGCAATTTCGTTCCGCCGGCCAGGGGGTTTGCGGGACCGATTCCCTTGTAGTCGTCGATGCTCCCGGACTTGTAATCGATGACCCACGCCTGCTTGCCATCGAGTGTCTCGTCAAGGCGGTCGACCACACCCTTAAGCCTTACGCCAGAGATGTCGACTTCGGGTATGGTCGTCTCGAACCGCCTCGGCAGGGCGCCGGTCCGCTGCCGGAATAGCGTGTCCTCGTCCAGGAAGCGACGAAGGTCTGCTTTAATCGTGCGGGCCTCGTGGACGCTGTAAACGCTGAGGCCGGTTAGCCCTCGCTCTTCCGCCTGCGCCAGTTCTTCGTCAGCGAGTTGCATGAGCGCTTCCATGTCGTCCGCGGTCCACGCTTCATTTTGTTTCGGCCGGTCACGCAGCTGCTGCTCTTGAAAGAACCGCTCGAGAATCTTGTGGATGAGGCTGCCGCGGGACGCGGCGTCCATCATATCCCGTTCCTCGGGCTCCTCAACGGGATACAGCCCCAGGACCGACTTCGCGAAGTAACGGAACCCGCACACTCCGTAATTCTCGAGAGACGTTGGTGACACGCTGCGTTGAAGCTCGAGTCGGGACCGTTCCTGCAGCCCTGCGAGATTGCCGTCCCAAGGAGTGAAGCGGGCACTTCTCCGCGCCCGCAGCATCGACACTGCCGGCCACAGTTTGTGTTTCGGATCCAGCCAGTCACCGCCGCGCCGGCGGCCGATCGCCCAGCGGTAGCCGGCTTCCTCAGGCGCCACCACCGGCCCGTTTAGCGAAGCGGATATCGGGGAGCGTCCCCTCCGCAGCCAACCGTCCGCCGAAGCATGCGCGCGTAACTCGGATGAGGTGTAGATGCTCGGGTCACGCGTGGCAGCCTCCGCTTGCATCAGTGGAGACGGATAGTACTCGCGCGTGCCGCCGGGCTCATGTCTCGGAACCGTCCAGACAATCGTGCCGTCGGCTGCGGCCTGGACGGCCCGCCCTGCGGCGTCCTGGTTGTGCTTTACCCGTAACTCAACGTCCTCTATGTACGGATGATGCCGTCGCAGTTCCGCCCAGGTTGCGTCGTCCACCAGAGGATCACTGCCGGGCCCAGCGGGAAGGGATCCCTCGTAGGCGCCGCAGAGAATCACGCATCCGAAACGAAGCCCGGCGGCTGCTCGATAGTCCGAGACGGCGACTCCGCTTCCCAGGCTGCGAGGACGCAGGTACGCCGCCTCCAGGTTTGCCCGCAACGCCTCAGTGAACGCACTCAGGCTAAAGCTGCCACCCACCGCTCCCACAGTCCCCAGCTGCGCAATTTCCGACACGACGTCTTCGAGCGCTTCGGCAGAGGGGTCTAGGTATTCTTCGACCACCTCACTGACTAGGCGGATGAATTCAGCTGCCGGAAGCGAATCGATGAGCTGTTCGAGTCGCGCCATCATCCCGTCCATTAGATGGCGAAGATCGCGCGCCTGCTCCCTTGCGTTGGCTTCGGCCCTCGCCCGCGATTCGTTTCCTTCCGCTGCGCGATGCGACGAGGACACCTCCAAGTCGCGCATGAATGCGTCGAGCCCTCGTCTCCACCGGTCTGCACCTTTCGTGATCCCCGCCTGCCGGGACACGCGGTCCCACGCGGCCGGGAGCGCCGGAACAGCGCCGTCGCCCGCGGGCAGCCGGCTCCGGAGCGGCGCTATGCTGAAGAACTCCATCACAGAAGTGCGAGAGAAGTCTTCTTGCGGCAACATAGCAAGGCCCAGGACCGCGCGCCCGGCCCGCGTTTCGATTAGCGGGATTCCTGGCAACGGCACCGCCGGGACGTGCGCGGCAGCGAACGCCTCCCGTAGGAGACGCCGGTAAGCCCTGTCTGCTCCGTGAAAGACTGCGATTTCGTCTATTCGGACGCCGGTCTCCAGCGCAGAGAGCACCTCGCGCACCACTTCGCGCGCTTCGCTTGCCGGATCTGGCGCCAGGACGAACCGTCGCTCTGGGTCAGACGCGGGCTCCTCGAGCTGCCCATAATCCTGCGCTTGCTCCCGCAAGGCGGCAAGGAGCTCAGCGGCCCCCGCGGATTCCGCGCCCGGTGGGACGATGATTACGCGCCCAAATTCGCGCGGCCGCCACCTACCGTCGCGGACAACCATAGCCGCCTCATCCAGAAGGTCCTCCTCATCGTAGAAGCGCCCGGATTCTTCACGAAAGCGGTCGTAAAGACGGAGGATCTCGGCTAATTGGCTGCCGTATCCGGACCCACGAATGTCCGACGAACGACGGATCCCCCCGCGCCTCAGGCGCCGAAAAATCCGTCGCAGGGCTCGCGCGTAGCCGGGCAGCTCTCCCACTCGCGACAACGTCCCACTCGACTCACGCGCGACCAACTCGGCGAGATAATCGCCGATCGGGCGGGCGAGCGGGGAGCGTCCGGCCTGAGCCAGGTGGCCGGCAGCGAGCAGCTCGGCGATGCGTGGCAGAGTCTCGAAACGCACGCCGGCGAAAGGCGCCAGAGCCGCGAGCCTTCGTCGCAGCTGAAGCCCGGCCGCGTGCGACGGCACGATTACTGTGACCGGCGCCAGTGGATCGGCACGCCGTGACGTGGCCAACGATTGCAGGGCAGAGTAAACGTCGGGCATTCTGTACCAACATCCTTCACGTCTCGCACCCTGTCAAGCAGAATTTGTCACTATCAACAATCACCGGCTCGGAATGAACCAGGCGGGGGCTGAATTCCCGTCCTTTACCGTTTCCGGTGAGAGTTTGGCGAGACACGCCTGCGACACTGGCTTCGAGGGGAGGAAAGTTGCGCGTAACTCCAGGAGGTAATGGCTAATGTCCGAACAGGTGATGGTCATCGTGGCCGACCTTGACGATCCCAAACACGGCGAGATCAACGTCGTCGAAGGCGTCCAAAAAGGCGCCCGGCTGGTCGAAACGCTGCTCGAAGCCGGCTTTGACCAAGCCCGCATCCGCGTCTTCTCCGGCGCCGAGATGGACATGCGGGTGAGGCACCGGCCTGTTGTCGCGCTCGTCGGCGGCGACGCCACTGGGGAGGTCGGGCACAGCGAAGACGCGGCGTCAAACAAGGACAGCGGGAACAGCGAGGACGCAAGCAAGAGGACCGTTGGAGCCGGCACCAAGGCCGAGGCTCGCAAAGAGGAAGTGGCCGCCCAGCATTACGAGCGCAACGGCGTTCGCTTCTCGACTGCTTTCCGGCCCGCTTGAAGTCAGGAAACAACGCCGCAACTCAGGCGTGGCGATGGTAGGCGCTTAACGGCTATTATGGGCCGGTGACCTATGCAACAGAGGCCCAACAGAGCACGGAGCTAACGAGCAGGGCGCTCGATGTCGATGCGGCGAACCTCGCTCTCGGCCATGAGACCTTCGAGGCTTGCGGCGCGACATTTGTGCGCAATCGCGCCTACGCTCTCATCTATGACGCTAACCACGTCGCGGCCGTTAATGCCTCGACGCCCGACGAGATTGAACGGCTTTCCGCCCGGGTCGAACTCGAGTACGCCCACGCGTCCCATCGCGAATTCGGGGTTGACTTCCGGACGCCGCCGGCATTCGTCGCTCGCCTCCTCCTGGACGGCTACGAGCGCCGCGATTCGCTCGTGATGGTCCTCGAGGGTGACCTGCGTGCGCGCCCTTCTGACGTAGAGATCAGGCCGGTGCAGACGGAGGACGATTGGCGCGAATATGCTGCACTCAAGGCGCTGGACTGGCTCGAGCATGAGCGCCGGATCAAGAAGGCGCCCGAACCTTCTGTGGGAGAAGCGTTGTACGCGGTTGGGCGTCTCAAGCAGCCGCCGGTCCAGTACTGGTTCGCCTGTTTGAAGGGCCGTCCCCTCGCCTACTTCAACTCATGGGGCGGTATCGACGGTGTCGGGCAGATTGAAGACCTCTTCACCCATCCGAAGTTCCGCCATCGCGGGCTCGCCACGGCGCTCATCCACCACTGCGTGCGGGAATGCCGTCGAAACGGCGCCGGCCCCGTCGTCATCGTCGCTGATCCCACAGATACGCCCAAACAGATGTATGCCGCGATGGGCTTCCGCCCGGTTGCCGTTTATTCGCATTACCTCAAGAGGCTTACCGAGTCCCCGCAATCTCGATAGCTCCAATCAGTAGTAATCGCCGAGTCGGTCGTGGATCGACAACCCATCGCATTCGTGGACAAGACGAGGGCCGCATTTCTCTAGGCGTTTTTGGATGTTATAGTGAACGCAAATATGGCCCAGCGAACTCGACGCAAACAGGAGGGCGAGCCGGTCGTCGCCTCCTTCCCCGAGCTCCCCCCCGACATGACTATCGAGGCCATGCTCCCGCACCGTTGGGCCAGCCAGGACGGCCGCGACATCTTCTCTAAGGCCAACGAATTCGCGCTTGCAGACCAGGCGCGCGACCGCCAGATATATCCTTTTTTCCAGCCCCTGGACAACAATGACGGCCCGCAGGCGCAAATCTACGGCAAGCGCGTCTTAATGTTCGGATCCAACAACTATCTCGGGCTCACTCGCCATCCCTATGTCGTCGACTCGGCAGCCCGCGCTGTCCTCAAATACGGTACCTCAATGACCGGCTCGCGCCTGCTCAATGGCAGCACGCCCATGCACGAAGAGCTGGAGCGCCGAATCGCGCGATTCGTCAACAAAGAAGCGGCGCTCGTCTTTACCACGGGCTACCAGACGAATCTAGGCGCGATCTCTTCGCTCGTTAGCCGCGGCTCGGTCGCTGTCGTGGACAAGTCCGATCACGCCAGCATTTACGACGGCTGCCGCCTGGCCGACGGCGAGATGGTCCGCTTCAACCACAATAGCGCCACTCATCTGGATTCCGCCCTTACGAGGATAGGCGAGGACAAAGCCTGCCTCGTCGTCATTGACGGTGTGTTCAGCATGGGCGGCGATATCGCTGAGCTGCCTGGAATCGTCGATGTATGCCGAAAGCACCGGGCCCGGCTCCTCGTAGATGATGCCCACGCGATCGGAGTTATAGGCGAAGGCGGGCGCGGCACCGGTAGCCACTTCGGTCTGGAAGATGACGTCGACCTCGTCATGGGCACCTTCTCTAAGTCACTCGCTTCTATCGGCGGATTTATCGCCGGACCGCGTAAGGTGCTCGACTGGGTGAAGCACTTCGGCCGCACGCTCATCTTCAGCGCCAGCCTCCCGCCCGCTTCTACCGCCGCCGCGCTCGCCGCCCTCGATGTGCTCGAACGCGAGCCGGAGATGGTCGAGCGCCTGCATAAGCTGGCAGCCCAATGGCGTCAGGGACTGGTTGACATGGGGTTCGATGTCGGCCGCTCGGAGACGCCGATCGTGCCGGTGAACGTCGGTGACGAGTACAGCACGGTGATGTTCTGGAAATCGCTAATCGAAGACGGTGTCTACACCAATCCCGTGATCTACCCCGCAGTCCCGATGGGCAAGGCGATGCTCCGCACCAGCTGTATGGCCACGCATACCCCCGAGCAGATAGAGCAAGCCCTGGAGCGCTTCCGAACTGTCGGCCGCAGACAAGGCATTCTCTCCTAGCGTTTCGCCCCCCACCGCCGTTTCCGTAACGCCGGTTACATCTAAACGCGACCTCGAAGAGTTTATCCGCCTCCCCTGGCGCCTCTACCGCGGCAATCCAAACTGGGTGCCGCCGCTCTTGCGTCTCCAGCGCGAGCTCTTCTCGCCGAGACACAACCCCTTCTTTGAGCACGCGGAGGTCCAAGTCTTCTTGGCCCGTCGCGATGGCCGCGTCCTTGGCCGCATCTCGGCGCACATAGACCACGAGCACAACCGCTACCACAACGAACGCACCGGCTTCTTCGGGTTCTTCGAGTGCGAGAACGATAGCGTTATCGCCTCAGCTCTGCTCGATACCGCTGCCGATTGGCTTCGCGACCGAGGGATGGACCGCATTCGCGGTCCGCTCAACTTCTCCGTCAACGGTGAAGTCGGCTTTCTCGTCGACGGATTCGATTCCCCGCCTCAAATTCTGATGCCATACACACATGCTTACTACCTGGACCTTCTCGAGGCGTCCGGTTACGCCAAGGTCCAGGACCTCTACGCATGGCGCTGGGAAAGCCAGCCGGTGCCAGAAGGCCCGGCTCGCATGGTGCGCGAGCTGCGCTCGCGGCCCGAGGTTCGCGTCCGCATCGCCGAAATGAAGCGTTTTGACGAGGAGGTGCGTACGATCCTGCAACTCTACAATGAGGCGTGGAGCGAGAACTGGGGGTTCGTCCCTGCGACCGAAGCGGAGGCTCAACAAATGTCGCACGACCTCAAGCTCATCGCCGACCCGCACCTTGTACCGTTCGTCGAGATCGATGGAAAGCCGGCAGGCGTTGCTCTCGCCGTCCCCAACCTCAATGACGCAATCCGTGACCTCAACGGCCGGCTTTTTCCGTTCGGCTTTCTCAAGCTGCTCTGGCGCCTCAAGGTTCGCCGCCCGCACAATGGCCGCCTGCTTCTGCTCGGCGTGCGCAAGGAGTTCCGGACCCGCCGCTACGCGGGCCTCGCCTATCTCCTCTGCGACGAAATTTACCGTCAGGCGAGCCGGCGCGGCTACGAATGGGCTGAGTTCTCCTGGACTCTTGAGGACAACCACTTGATCAACTCGCTCATCACCAAGATCGGTTGCCGCCACTACAAGACCTATCGCGTTTACGAAAAGCCCGTCTAGCCATGAAGGTTCTCGTCACCGGTGCCAGCGGCTTCCTCGGCTCTCACATTGCTGAACAGCTCGCGGGCCAAAGTCACAGCGTTCGCCTGCTCCTCCGCAAGACGAGCGGCCGGCGCTTCCTCGCGGGCTTCCCCTACGAGGAGGCGCCCGGAGATATCACGGACGCGGCCACGCTGCCGGCCGCGGTAGAAGGCGTCGATGCGGTCGTCCATGCGGCGGGCCTCGTCAAAGCGCGCAATGAAGGGGAGTTCCAAGCGGTCAACGGCGAAGGCACCGCGAACTTAATGCGAGCGGCCGAGCAATCGGGCGCGGTCCAGCGGTTGATATATGTCTCCAGTCTCGCCGCCCATGGCCCGAGCCCGGAGGGCGCCCCGCGTCTCCCCAACGCGCCTGCCGCCCCGCTAAGCGCCTACGGACGAAGCAAGCTCGCGGGAGAAGATGCTGTCCGGGCGTCCGGCCTCGCCTCGCGGGCCATCATTTTCCGCCCGCCCGTGATCTACGGTCCGCGAGATCCCGCCCTCGTTCCCTTCTTCCGTCTCGCGCGCTTGAGGGTGGCCCCTCTGCTTATGGGCGGGCATAACCGCATCTCGATCATCCATGCTCAAGACGCAGCCCGCGCGATCGTCCAGGCAACCACTGCCGAGGCCGCTGTCGGAGGCAAGACGTACTCTCCCGAAGACGGTAGCGTCCATACCTGGCGTGACCTCCTCGCGGCCATCGAAGTGGCTGTGGGCAGGCGCGCCCTCCGACTCAATATGCCGCGTTGGACTTTCTGGGCTGCGGCTCTCGCAAGCGAGGCCTTCGGCTTCGCGGCGCGCCGTGCCGTTTCCCTCACCCGCGACAAGGTAAGCGAAATGGCGCAGCGCCACTGGGTCTCCTCCAGCGATGAACTCAGACGAGACCTCCGATGGACCTCTTCGATTGATATTCAAGAAGGCGCAAGGCTCACCGCGGAATGGTACCGTCGCGAGGGTTGGATATGAAGCGTTTCCACACTCCGTTGTATAATCCGGCGCGCCAGCAATGGAGGTCTAAATGGAGTGCAAGGTCGTCAGTATTTCGCGCGCGCTTGGCGCGGGGGGCGAAGAGATTGGCCGCGACGTAGCCGCCAGACTCGGCTTTCGCTTCGTCGATGAGGAGATAGTCGCTCGTGCTGCGGACAAGGCGAGAGTCTCACCTCAGACGATTGAAAAGGCCGAGCGCACTCCTCCGCTAATCGAGCGAGTCCTTCAGTTTATGGGCACAACCGCCGTTGAGCCGGCCGGCTACATACCGGCTCACGTACACATGTCGCCGGCCTACGAGGCGCTCATCGAGCAGGTCATTCGAGAGACCGCGGCTCAGGGAAACGTCGTAATTGTCGCCCACGGCGCCAGTATTCCTCTCGCCGGACAGTCCGGCGTCCTTCGCGTACTTGTCACAGGATCGCCCGATTCGCGCGCTGCCAGGCTCTCGAGTCACGGCTCTGACCTACGCAAAGCGAGAAGGGCCGTCGAAGATTCAGACCGCGAACGCAAGAAATATCTCGAGCGCTTTTATGGCATCGGAATAGAACTCCCTACGCACTACGACGTCGTCCTTAACACAGATGTCTTGCCGCTTTCCGATGCCGCCCATGTAATCGTAGCCGCCGCCGGAGGACCCTGAACGAGAGCCAGGTCCCGGGCCCGCGCCGTCGCAATCTTTACTAGAAAAGCAGCAACGGAATCGTGCCCAGAAAGCGTCGGACAGGAGCAGGATGCCCGGCTCGCCTCCCCGGCCCCGGCAGCAACCTCCGTAGCCCGAGCCATCCTGTCCCCGTCGGCAAAAGAGGATGGCGTATCCTCCTCGCTCACCAACTCTATTCGGCGGTGCGTTTCAGTCGCATCGCCGTTGACTGTAATGAGGTTTCAGAGCCGTAACGCCACGATTGTTACCTTGCGCTATACTGTGCACACCCTTCGCATAGGAGCACTGGATGACCCAGCAAGCAGAGACCGAGCGCCTCGACTTCAGCTCTGCCCGCAACCTCCCGCCTGAACAGGCCGCCTTCTTTCATCTCGGCGAGCCGAAGCTCGTAACGGAGGGGGTCGCCTTCTTCCCGGCGCTCGGCAACTCCACCGCCTTCATCGGCGACCAGGGCGTTCTCATCGTCGACACCGCCCAGCAGCGCTTTACTCCCGCTATACTCGCCGGTCTGCGGGCGAATTATTCCCAGGAGCCGGTAGAGGCCATCGTTTATACCCACGGCCACATCGACCACGTGACCGGCGCCGAGGCGATCATCGCCGAAGCACGGGACCGCGGTGCCCGCCGGCCGAACATCATCGCCCACCGCGATCTCCCCGCGCGCTTCGATCGATACCGCCTGCTCGCCCGCCAGAACGACCACATCAACCGAATCCAGTTCGACCTTCCGCCCGACGCTAAGCCGTTCTCCGAAGCCTCGCTCACCTACCCCGACACGACCTACGACTCGGACATCACCACCATCGTCGGCGGAACGGTCTTCGAGCTCCATCATTGCCGGGGCGAGACAGACGACGAGACCTGGGTGTGGTGCCCATCCAAGCGTGTTCTCTGCACCGGCGACACGTTCGTCTGGTGCTCGCCAAACGCCGGCAATCCGTTCAAGGTGCAGCGCTACGCACTCGACTGGGCGCGCGGGCTGGAGCGCATGGCCGGCTTTCGCCCGCTGCACCTCCTTCCCGGCCACGGCCCTGTCCTCTCCGGCGAGGAACGGATCCAGGAGGCACTCCTCACAACCGCTCACTTCCTGAGCTCCATCCACGATCAGGTCGTTGCAGGCATGAACGAAGGCAAGTGGCTCGAAGATATCATCCGCGATATCAATTGGCCCGAAACAGATAAACCGTGGCTACAGCCCATCTACGACCATCCCGAGTTCATCGCCCGAAACGTCTACCGCCTCTACGGCGGTTGGTATGACGGCGACCCCGCCGACATCCTACCCGCGCACTCCAGCGACATCTCCGCCGCTCTCATAGGCGCCACTGGCTCGGAGCCCATTCTCGCTCGCGCCCGCAGGTTTCGGGAGGAAGGCGATCTCCAGATGGCCTGCCACCTCGTGGACTTCGTCCGTAAGGGCCAGCCGGAAAATCGCGAGGCGTGGGAACTGTGGCGGGACCTCTTCACCGCCCGCGCCTCGGCCGAGCCCTCCCTCATGGCACGCGGCGCCTTTCTCTCCGCCGTTCGTGAGGCGGAGGCCAACCTGAAGACGCTCGGATGACCGCAGCCGAGACCGCATTCGAACTCGTCTACCCGCTGCCTGACCTCGAGCAGCCCCGCCTTTTACTGACCTTGCAGCCGTGGATCGACGTTGGCTCGGTCGGGACGATGACCCTGGGCTTTCTGGAGCAGCATTGGGACGCCCAGGAGATCGGCCGGCTCAGGCGACCGGGTGTCTTTTACGACTTCAGCCGCTACCGACCCATGCTCTTCCGTCGGGAAGGCGAGCGGCACGTCGCTATCCCAAACACTTTCCTCCGCTACGCCAGGTCGCCGTCCGGAGGGGACTGGCTGTTCCTCCACGCCCTCGAGCCGCACTCGCATGGAGAGGACTACGTCGAGGCAGTCCTCGGCCTCATTCGCCAGTTTGGTGCGCGCCAATACACGCTCATAGGCTCGATGTACGCCCCGGTTCCCCATACCCGTCCGCCTGTTGCCAGCGGCGGTGCGGCCGGCAAAGACTTCCGCGAGCAGGTCCAGCGAGCCGGCGTCAAGGAAAGTTCCTACGAAGGCCCGACAACGATTCTCGCGACGATGCCTCAAATGGCCTCAGGCGAAGGCATCGAAACGGCGAGCATTATCCTGCAGCTCCCGGCCTATATCCAGCTCGAGCGTGATTATTGCGGAGCCGAGTCGCTTCTCGAGATCCTCTCTCGCGTTTATTCCCTCGATCTTGATACGTCACCCCTGCACGAGGAGAGCCGCCGGCAGCGCGAGGCGATGAACGAGTCCGTCGCCCAGAATCCACAACTACAGGCCATGGTCGCCGAGCTGGAGCGAGTCTACGATTCCGAGAAGGTCGAACCGCCGGAGGATAAGCCCGAATTATCTCCGGAGCTCGAGGGCTTCCTCAAGGACGTCCAAACGAGGCTCGAAGACTCCCCCTAGGACTCGAATCACCAGCTGCCTCCGCCACCACCGCCGGATCCGCCACCACCGAACCCGCTTCCGCCTGACCCGCCCGGCGTCGATGCCATTACGCCCGAGATGCTGGAAGAGAGATCGCCCACGCTTTCCGCGAAATGCGTCGCCGCAAACACGTTGCTCCCGACGTACCAATCGGACGCGTGCTTTCTCCAACCCCAGCCCTCGAACGCCTTCGCCCACTTCCTCATGCATCGGTAGGCACAGTAATCACGCTGGTTATCCTCCTGCTGCCGACCCTACTCTCCTAAAGCAGGCGCCAAGACCATACCAAAGGTAGCCGGCGGCGGCCCTCTGCTGGCTATCGTTCGTCTAGAGCCGTGTAGTGACGGCGCTCGGCTCCGATAAACACCTGCCGTGGGCGGGCGATCTTCTGCTCCGGATCCTCGATCATCTCGCGCCATTGCGCGAGCCATCCGGCCGTGCGGGGAATCGCGAACAGCACCGGGAACATATCGACCGGAAAGCCGAGCGCCTGGTAGATGATCCCAGAGTAAAAGTCGACATTCGGATAGAGCTTTCGTTCGATAAAGTACTCATCCTCGAGAGCGATCCGTTCTAGCTCCAGCGCGATCTCCAACAGCGGATTAGCCCCCATCAGCTCAAAAACTGCATCCGCCGTCTTCTTGATGATCTTCGCCCGCGGGTCATAGCTCTTATAGATCCGGTGCCCGAATCCCCAGAGCAGTCCCTCTCCGCTCTTGACGTGCTTCACGAACTGCGGCACGCGGCTCTTTTCGCCGATCTCCATCAGCATCTTGATTACCGCCTCGTTCGCACCGCCATGCAGCGGACCGTAAAGCGCCGCAGCCGCCGCAGCCGTAGCCGAGTACGGGTCGGCATCGGAGCTGCCCACAGAACGCATCGCGTTCGTGCTGCAATTCTGTTCGTGGTCCGCATGCAGGATGAACAGAACGTCGATGGCGCGCTCCAACACCGGGTCCGGCGCGTACTTCGGCTCCGACATCTTCCATAGCATCGAGAGGAAGTTTCCCGTGTACCAGAGGTCGTTGTCGGGGTACACGTAGGGCAGCCCCCGGTTGTGGCGGTAAGTGAACGCCGCGATGGTCGGCATCTTCGCGATTAGCCGCTGCGTCTGGATGTGCCGCGACCGCGGGTCCGACACCTGTTTCGCGTCCGGATAGAAGGTCGACAATGCCGCGACGGTCCCCAGCAGCATGCCCATCGGATGCGCGTCGTACTGGAAACCTTCCATGAACTTTTTCACGTTTTCGTGAACGTACGTATGGAACGTTATGTCGTGCACCCACTGATCGAGCTGGCTCTTCGTGGGCAGCTCCCCGTGGATCAGCAGGTACGCCGTCTCGAGAAAGGAGCTGTTTTCCGCCAGTTCCTCGATCGGGTAACCCCGATACTCCAGGATCCCTCGCTCGCCGTCGACGTGCGTAATCGCGCTCCGGCACGAGGCCGTGTTGGCAAAGCCCGGGTCGTACACCATCAGGCCGAAGTCGCCTTCGTACGCCTTCATCTGGCGAAACTGCCTGGCGCGCACCGTACCATCTTCTATTGGCAGTTCATACGTTTTCCCGGTGCGATTATCGACGACGGTTAGCGTCTCGCCTCTGCCATCAGTCCTCGTCGGCCGTGCTTCTCTGTGAGTCTGCATCTTCACCTGCCCATTCTACGCCAATAAACGACGCCCCGCCCGACTGGAATGTTATTCCAATGCCCCGAAGCACAGGCAAGGGGTAGATGATTTCGACGTCGGCACCATTGTGCTTTCCATCGTTGAACCGATGCCACTTTCTTGCCGGATACCGCCCGGTCGCCCACGCCGCCTGACGCTGGAGCGACCCTTGCCTGCCTGGCTGACTAGGCCGGGAGCCGAGTTTCGGCGGTGAGGGAAGCCCAGCAGACCTATAGGCCGAGTTCTGTCCCGCCTGAGGCGGGGGCGATCATCAATCTAGGACCCCAATTGCTCAGGGCCTCAAGCGGCCAACCCGAGGGTTTGGGCCGGGCGCCCTTGGCACCCTCCTATTTGGCCTTGCTCCGCGCAGGGTTTGGCCAGCCCGCGGTTCGCGCCGCCGCTGGTGGGCTCTTACCCCGCCATTTCACCCTTCCCCGACGAGTCGGGGGGTATGTTTCTGTGCCACTTTCCGTCCCCGGCTGCTTACGCAGCCGAGGCCTGGGTGTTACCCAGTGCGCTGCCCGGAGGAGCTCGGACCTTCCTCTCCGATGAATCGAAGCGATCGCCCGGCCTGCTGGACTTTATCGATTATATCATTCCGTACTAGTTCGACCGGTCGAGCGCCTGGTTCGCTAGCTCGTCGGCCCGCTTATTCATTGCCCTCGGAATCGAATCTACATCGAACTCTTTGAAGCGGCGGGCCAACTCAGTAACTCTCGCAAACATCGGCTGCAGTCGCGGATTACGCACCTTGTACCGATGTTCGAGCTGCCGAACGACGAGTTCGGAATCCATACGAAGGCTGACCTGAGAGGCGCCCAGCGCCAGCGCTGCTTCCAGACCGGCAATAGCCGCTTGATATTCGGCCTCGTTGTTTGTCGCCCGGCCAATCCGCCGCGATACTGTCTGGATTTCGTGGCCGGTCGCGTCATAGACAACGGCTCCTATCGAGGCCGGGCCCGGGTTCCCCCTGGATGCGCCGTCCGCATAGACGGCGACTCGATTCTGCGAGTCGACCGTCAGGGCTTGAGCACCATTTCGATTCCATCGTCTTTGACGACGATGCGGTCGAGGACGGCGCGGATCAGGTCACGCCGTTCGCCAAAAGCCAGAGCGCTCCAATTTTCGCGTAGCCGCCGCAGCAACGTATCGCGCTGACGCCGCCTCTCCGCCTCGGACGCCTGTAACTCCGCCAGTTTGTGCGACTCCATGAGCCGTTCCTCCAGCTGGAGCTGTTCGGCCGCTAAGTTTAGTCCGAGGGCGCGCAGCTTCTCTTGGTTCATGCCTCCGGAC
>Ga0114129_10004447_pt1 | contig 19780 bp, 13 predicted proteins | sample RhiMetdeltSRZDD1_FD_80071 | JGI IMG/M metagenome (GOLD analysis project Ga0114129, IMG submission 80071) | Populus rhizosphere microbial communities from Tennessee, USA - Rhizosphere MetaG P. deltoides SRZDD1 (version 2) (version 2) | ecosystem: Host-associated > Plants > Roots > Rhizosphere >...
CCCGGCTGGTAGATGCCGCTGATGTCGAACAACGCCGGCACCGCGTAGATCGCCCAGCCGCCGCGGAGCACCGTCTTCTCGTTCACTTGATACGCGAACCCGACACGGGGCTGGACGTTGTTCATGTCCGGGTTGTAGGTCCCGGGATTGGAATCACTGGCGAACGTGAGCCCGCCGCGCACGCGGAACGCGCTGGCCGGAATCTCCGGGATCGGATTGCGCGCATAAGCAGCCTGCGCTGCCGATGTGATCGCCAGTTCGGCGTCGGGATCCCAGCCGCGCACGTTGCGGTTGTCGCGCTCGGTCGGCGCGCCTTCGTACTCCCAACGGAGTCCGAGGTTCAGGGTCAGCTTGTTGTTCACCTTCCAGTCGTCCTGGAAGAAGACGCCACCGTAAATCACCTGGTTGAAACGATCGGTACTGCGGTCGATGAGGCCGCCGCTCGGATAGCCGAGCAGCATGGCGGCGAGATCCTGACCGGTCGCAGCGGCCGGCGAGTTGTCCAGCTGCTTGGTGAAGAGCGAGGTGCTGTTGCGGACGAAGTCGTAGCGGCCGGCCGAGTGGACGCTCGGGAACGATTCTTCACGATAAGCCCGGAAGTCACCGCCTGTTCGGAAGCTGTGGCTGCCGCGGATCAAGGTCCAGGTCGGCTGGAACGAGTAGATGCTTGCATTGGTGCCGCCCGCGAACGAGTCCCCCATCTCACTGATGGTGTTGTCGTCGAACTCGAAGCGCGGGAAGTACTTGTTGTCGCCGAAATACTGAGTCGCGGACGAGGGGAACCCGAGCGAGGATGGATCGAAGATCCCCTGGTGCTGCCGGATGCTCGGCTCCTGGAACCGCGACCAGCTCGCGCGCAGGTTCAGCAGCGACGAGGACGACATCGACCAGACATGGTCCACGTTCACCGCGTCGTTGATGCGATACAGGAAGTTGCCGGTCGGCAGGATGCTGTTCACCTCGCCGGTCCAGTTGCCCCGGTGCTCGACGCGGTTGTTGCGCGAGTAGCGGACGAAGAACCGCTGCTTGTCGGTGAGGACGTGGTCCACCCGGTAGTTCATCGAGTAGAAGTCGTCGCCGCGCGGGTTCGAGGTGATGTAGTTGTTGAGGCCAGTGGCAGTGCCCGCCTGGTTCGGCGTCGGCCAGTACTTCAGGTACTCGCGGGCGATCGGGCTGATCCGCCCCGAGGGGATGATGTTCCCCAGGAACGGCTGGCGCTCGATGCGCCCGTCGGCGCGCCGCACGGCGGTCAGCGGATCGTAGATGACGATGCCTTGTGAGAGCAGGGCGGAGAAATCGCCGTTCCGCTCCGCCTCTGTCGGCACGGTGAACTGCCCCGGCTCCGGGAACGTGTCGTACAGCCATTCCCAGCCCGTGAAGAAGAAAGTCTTGTTGCGGATCACCGGCCCGCCGGCGTTGAAGCCGTAGCGCTTGTAGTCCATCCCCGCCTTCGGCTGTCCCGCGCGATCGAGGAAGAAGTCGTTTCCTGAGAGCGCCTCGTCGCGGTAGTGGTAATAGGCGTCGCCCTTGATCTTGTTGGTCCCGCTCTTCAGCGTGACGTTGACCGTGGCGCCGGCGGTGTGACCCTGCTGGGCGTCGAAGGTCGCGGTTTCGACCTTGAACTCCTGCACGGCGCCGGCGGGGGGCACGAACGCGACGCGCCTGCCGTTCGCCATGTTGGGGGAGCCGTCAAGGGTGAACTCGTTGCGGCCGGGACCGCCGTCGGCGGTGAAGTCCGACGTGCCGCCGTTGTCGAACGGACGCGAGAACTTCAGGTCGCCGTGATAGGCGACGCCGGGCGCGAGCCGTGCGAGCACGAAGGGGTTGCCGTCCGACAACGGCATCAGCGCAATGCGCTTCTCGTCAATCACCTGCCCGGCCGAACCGGAGCGAGTGTCGAGCAGCGGAGTCTCGGCGGAAACGTTGACCACCTCGGTCAGGCCGCCGACTTCCATCTTGAAGTCGATTTCGAGGCGATCGCCGACGCGCACCTCGACGTTGTCACGCTGCACTTTCTTGAAGCCCTGCAGCTCGGCGCTGACCCGATAGGGTCCCGGCGTCAGGTACAGGAGCGTGAATGCCCCTGTGTCGTTTGTGACCGCCGTGCTGGTGACATTCGTGTCGCGGCTCGTGGCCGTGACCGTGACGCCCGGCAGCACTCCTCCCGATTCGTCGGTGACCTTGCCGACGACGCCGCCGCGAAAGTCCTGCGCATTCGCGACACCCGCCAGAACGCCAAGCGTGAGCGCCACCATCAGGAGGCACACCTGCCGGCCGGGGCGCCGCACCCATGACCAGTTCATCACTTCATCCTCCTCCTCGAACCCGCGTCGAACCGGCGGATACGGTATCACAGCCCCCCGGAATGGGCTTTTACTTTAACGGTAAAGTTTTCTCGACAATTCCGGCCCAACACTTATCATCAGTGCCCACGGGGAGTCAGTGATGCGGCGCACAACGATTGCCTTTGTAGTCATGGTTTTTGCGGTGGCGCTGTCCCAGCCGGCAGGCCGCGGCCGGTCGCAACCCGGCCGGCCAGGGGAGCCGCCCAGCCGCCGGTTCCCACCCGAGAAATTCGCCGGAGGCTACGTGCTCGAACGCGACGCCGAAGTGGCGCGCGAAGAGCCCGGCACTCACAACGGTGGCGGTCAGACGATCGGCTATTCGTTCTTCAGGGACACGCCGAAGCTGGGGATGGTGTTCCGGAAGCGCGCGTTGAAGCCGGGATCGGCCATCGGCTATCACGAGCAGCACGAGGACGAGATCTATTACGTCATCAGCGGCCGCGGGATCATGACCATCGACGGGAAGCCAATCGAGGTGGGTCCCGGCACCGCCGTCCTCACACGGCCTGGCAGCTCGCATGGCCTCGAGCAGGTCGGCAAGGAGGATCTGGTCATCCTCATCAACTACCTGCAGCAGCCGAAGTAGCCGGCATGCCCCGACTCGCCGCGGCACTCGCACTGGCCGGCGTCGCCACCTTCGGGGTGACTGGCGTCACCCAAAGCCCGGCGGCCGGGCCGAAGCCCTCCTCGCCGCCGCTCACCAGCCCGGATGGCAAGGTCAAACTCACCATCACCGTTGCCCCGGACGGCCGACTCACGTGGTCGGCATCTCTCGAGCAGACGCCGGTCATCGAGCCCTCCCCGCTCGGCATCGTCGTCGACGGGATCAACCTGGGCGTCGGGGTCCAGATCGACAGAGGAGGACCGTACAGAGTCGACGAGCGTTACGACTGGCGCGGCGTTCATTCGAAGGCTGTCAACAGTGCGAACGCCACGCGGGTTTCGGTCAGGCACCTGGCCACCGGCCGGTACTTCACCGTCGACGCGCGTGCAGCTGACGACTATGTCGCCTTCAGGTTCATCGTCCGTGGCGCCGGCCGGCACGTCCCCGATGCCGGCGTCGCCTTCACGATCCCGGCAGGGTCGACGATTTGGTCGCACGTCCTCCGCAATCACTACGAGGATCAATACACGCGACGAGCGATCGAGGACATGCCGCCCGGCGAATGGGCGGGGCCGCCCGTGACGTATCAGCTGAAGAACAAGGCCGGATACGCCTCGATCACGGAAGCCGATCTCGGTCACTACCCGGGCATGGCGCTGCTGGCCAACGGCGGCAATGTGCTGCTGGAGCGGCTCGGACACAGCCATCCGCCCAGCTACCCGTACGTGCTTCGTTACAAGGACGACAACGCCGCGCGCCTGGCGATCCCCGCCTCGATCGACGGAGAGATTGCGACGCCCTGGCGGGTCGTGATGATGGCCCGCGATCTGAACACGCTGGTCAACAGCGACGCCATACACAATCTCGCGGCACCGCCAGACACCACACTCTTTCCGCAGGGATCGCGAACATCCTGGATCAAGCCGGGACGGGCGGTCTGGCGCTACCTCGATGGCGGCGAGAACACCTTCGAAGGCATCAAGGAGTTCTCGCGGCTCGCTGGCGAGCTCGGCTTCGAATACCAGGTCGTGGAAGGCCTGTGGCAGAAGTGGACCGACGATCAGCTCAAGGAACTGGTGGAGTACTCGCGCGCGCGCAACGTGGGGATCATCCTGTGGCGGCACAGCAACACCCTGCACAGTCCGGTCGACCGCCGCGCGCTGTTTGCGAAGCTCGCGGCCGCGGGCGTCGTGGGATTGAAGATCGATTTCTTCGATCACGAGGCACTCGAAGTGATCGATCTCTATCAGGAGATTCTGCGTGATGCAGCGGAAGCCAGGCTGCTCGTCAACTTCCATGGCGCCAACAAACCCGCCGGCGAGTCACGCACCTGGCCGAACGAGATCACGCGCGAAGGCATCTACGGGCTCGAACATCGCAGCGCGAAGGAATGGACGGCGTTCAACACGACGATGCCGTTCGTGCGGATGCTCGCGGGCCATGCCGACTACACACCCGTCGTGTTCGGAGAGCGGCGCAAGGAAACGAGCTGGGCCCATCAAATCGCCACCGCGGTGGTTCTCACCTCTCCCCTGCTCGTCTACGGCGGCCATCCTGCCTCACTGCTATCGAATCCCGCCGCTGACGTGATCAAGAGCATCCCCAGCGTATGGGACGAGACGCGCGTGCTGCCGCCATCCGAGATCGGAGAGCTTGCGGTGTTCGCCCGCCGGCGCGGCGACGACTGGTTCGTGGGAGCGCTCAACGGCCCGGTTGCCCGCACGGTCACGATCGATCCGTCATTCCTGGGAACCGGAACCTACAAGACCACGATTGTTCGCGACAATCTCGAGAACGATGCCGCGCTGGAGATGGAGACGAGGGACACGCGGCGCGGCCAGACGCTTCAGTTCCCGATGCGCGCCGGCGGCGGCTTCGTGGTGCGGTTGACCCGGTGAGCGACAGGGACGGCTCCAGCAGTTCGGAGCCGCTCCGGCATTCCGTAACCCGGTCCTCGCGGCGTTCGGCCACCCCGGCCGAGACCACGTCCAATCTGCACGAGGCCCACCGGTTGGCGTGATTGCCAGTCTGATCCACCACTGGTCCGGTACATGCTCGGTCGACGGCATGTCTCACCGCACTCTACGTGTCCTGTCATCGGCTGTGCTGCTGATGGCGTGTTCACTGCCGGCCTTCGCCCAGAAACCGGCGCCAGCGCCAGCGCCGGCGGCTGATTCGCTGGTCCGGATGAACGAATCCATGGACGCACTGACCAGGAAGGTCTGGCCGAGCGTCGTGCAGATTCAGGTGACCAGTTACACCGCGGCACGCGAACAGGACGCCCGGGATGATGGGCGGGTGGTTTTCGGCCGCCAGCGTTCGGTCGGCTCAGGATTCGTCATCGACCCTGACGGCTACATCCTCACCAACGCCCACGTGGTCAGCGGCGCGCAGCGTGTGCAGGTCGTGCTGCCGGCGGAAGACGCCGACGGAACGCTGGCCACCGCCTTGTCGGGCCGGATGAACGTCGTGGCAGCCCGCATCGTGGGCCTGGCGAGCGAGCTCGATCTCGCACTCCTCAAGGTCGACGACAAGAAGCTGCCGGCGCTGCCGCTGGCCAGCTACTCCCAGCTGCGCCAGGGAGAGACGGTGTTCGCGTTCGGCAGTCCGATCGGGCTGCGCAACAGCCTGACCCACGGGTTGGTCTCAGCGGTGGCGCGGCAAATCGACCCGGATTCGCCGCTCATTTATGTCCAGACCGACGCGCCGATCAATCCAGGCAACTCCGGCGGCCCGCTCGTGAACATCCGCGGCGAGGTCGTCGGCGTCAACACCTTCATCCTGTCGCAATCGGGAGGAAACGAAGGGCTCGGCTTTGCCATCCCGAGCGCGACGGCGCGAACCGTGTTCAGGCAGTTGAAGCAGTACGGCCAGCTGCGGCGCCAGGAAATCGGCATGAGCATGCAGACCATCACGCCCGGCATGGCATCGTCACTCGGCCTGGCGAGAGACTACGGCGTGATCGTCTCCGATGTCTGGCCGGGCGGACCGGCTGAGAAAGTTGGCCTGCAGGTCGGCGACATCCTGGTCTCGATGGACGGTCAACCCACTGATAACCTCCCGACCGTCGTCTACAACTTCCGCCTTCGCGACTCCACTGACCCGGTGAAGCTCGTGATCCTGCGCGGAAAGGAGCAGCAGACGCTGAGCGTGCCGGCCGTGGAGCAACGAAGCGACTTCGATTCGGTCGCGGCCCAGGCCGATCCCGAGAAGAACCTGATCCCTGAGCTCGGCATTCTCGGCATCGAGATCGATCCGCGCATCGCCGCCGCGGCAACCGGCTTGAGGGGTCCGAACGGCGTCATCGTCGCCGCGCGAGCGGCGGGCGCGACGAGCGAGGTGCCGCTGCTGCCGCGAGACGTCATTCGCAGTCTCAACAACCGTCCGATCGCGTCACTCCAGGATCTGAAGGAGGCGATCAAGCGCTCCACACGCGGCGCAACAATGACGCTGCAGATCCAGCGGGAGGAGCGGCTGATGTACGTGACGTTCTTGTTCGAGTGAGTTCAAGCTGGGGAGCTGGGGAGCGGGGGAGCTGGCGAGCGACGGAGCGCGGGAACCAGCTCTCCAGCTCTCCAGCTCCCCAGCTCACACCTGGCCCCCCAGCCCCTTCAAGACCAGCGCGATCAACTCTGCCGGATAGACCGCCTCGCCGAGCGCGCCGGCCGACAGCGCCTGCTGGGCGCGCGCGGCGCGGGCGGCGGGGTCGAACTCGCCGTGATAGAAGACGAGCGGGAGCACCGAGGTTCTCTTTTTCAGCTTTGACAGGAGCCGGAGACCGGCGCCGGGCCCGTCCCATGGACGCCCCCAGTCCGAGATCACCATGTCGAAGCCGTCCGGCCCCTCGTCGAGCGCCTTCATCGCCGCGCTCGTCGAGGTCACCTGCTGCACGTCGATCTGGAGCTTGGCGAGGGCGGCCATCTCATAGCGGTTGTTCTCCGGGTGATCGTCTACCCAGAGCACCCGCTTCTGATCCGGCTCGTCGATCAGTCCCAGCGCCTGCGTCCGCAGTGCAGCGGCATCCACCGATCCGCCGCCGCGGCTGGCGCTGGCTTCCCGCACCTGCGCCGTGAAACCGTCGAGTACCTGCGTCAGGACCGCGTCGTCAGGATCCGGCGGGCGCGGAGCGGCAGGTGGCACGTGGGCTCCGGCCATCGGGCGCATTCCACCGCGTTTCGGCGCCCGCGAGCCGCCCGCCGCCTTCTTCTCGTGAATTGTCTTGACCGTGGCGCGCAGCCCCTTCGCCACGTTGGTCCAGGCCTCGTCACGGTTCGGCCACGACGTCACCGGCCGCAGGTCGGTGGGCAACCCCTGCAGCTTCATGAACGGAAACGCGTCGGCATCCTCCGCCTCGATGTTGACGGCACGAACGATGACCGGCACCACGGTCGCGAAGCCCGCGGCGTGACGCTGCATCGCCACGGTGAGCTCGTTCCCGAAGATGTAATCGGAGTTGATGAACGCCGTGCTGACCAGCAGCAGCACCAGATCCGCCGACTGGAGCTCCTCGGAAATCCGCGAGTGCCAGTCCTCGCCCGCCTGGATCTGCCGGTCGTGCCACTGCGCGAGCAGGCCGCGCCGCTCGAGGATCTTCAGATGGCCGCACAGCTCGTCGCGGAGCGACGCGTCCTCGTGTGCGTAGCTGTAGAACAGGCTGACGGGGACGGGAGCTTCGGATTCGGCGGGCATTGCTCGTGACCGGGCTCAGGAGCCCTTGAACATCTTCACGAGCGCGTCGCAGCCCTTGCGCAACACCACGACGTCGCTGCCGACCGCGACGTAGGAAAAGCCCATGTCGAGATAGGCGCGCGCATCGCTCTCGATCGGCGCAAGGATGCCGATCGGCGTGCCGACGGCCTGCGCCCGCCGGCACGCCTGCTCGATGGTGCCGCGGACCTCGGGATGCGCATTGTTCCCCAGGTAGCCGAGCGAGGCCGCGAGATCGGACGGGCCAATGAAGATCGCATCGACCCCGTCCACGGCGGCGATCGCCTCGAGCGCGTCGACGGCCGCGCGCGTTTCCAGCTGCACGAGCACGCACATCTCGTCGTCCGCCCGCGCGAAATAATCCGGCACCCGGCCGTAGCGATTCGCCCGGTGGACCGAGGCCACGCCCCTGACGCCGCGTGGCGGATAGCGGGTCGCCGCCACCGCGCGAGCGGCCTCTTCCGGCGACTGAACGAACGGTACCAGCAGCGTCTGCACACCGACATCGAGCAGGCGTTTGAGAATGACGATGTCGTTCCACGCCGGGCGGACCACCGGCGAAGCGGTGCCCATCGATGCCGCCCGCAGCTGGTCGGCCACCATCGGCGTCTCGTTCGGCGCATGCTCGGTATCGATCAGGATCCAGTCGAATCCCGAGTCGCTCAGAATCTCGGTGGCTGCCGCGCTCGACAGGCTGCTCCAGAGGCCGACTTGCTGCTTACCGGCTTTCAGGTTTTGCTTGAATTTGTTGACTGGGAATTCCATGTGCGAGGGATTGTAGCCTGCATGCCTCAAACCACAGGGCCTGCTGCCTTAGTGCACGCGCCCACGGCTTCCGCTACGCGCAACCGTGTCGTCATTGCTGCGGTCACCAGGAATGCAATGTCCCGTCGATCTTCCGATTGACCGGTAGGTATGCCCGCTCGTATGGGAACGTGGCGGCGCACGTTTCGTCGATGTCCACACCAAGGCCCGCCGCGTCGCCCGGATGCATCCAGCCGTCCTGGCAGGAATACGCGTGCGGGAACACCTGATCGGTGACGGCCGCGTGCGGCATGTGCTCCTGAATCCCGAAGTTGTGGACGCTCAGATCGAAATGGAGCGCGGCCGCCATGCAAACCGGGCTCAGATCCGTTGCGCCGTGACAGCCCGTGCGCACGTGATGCAGCTCGGCGAGCGCGGCGATCTTGCGCAGGTGGCTGATGCCGCCGGCATGCGTCACCGTGGTCCGGATGTAGTCGATCAGCTCGCCTTCGATGAGCTGGGAGCAGTCGTAGATCGAGTTGAACACCTCTCCCACGGCTATCGGCGTGGTCGTGTGCTGCCGGATCACACGGAACGATTCCTGGATCTCCGCCGGGACCGGATCTTCCATCCAGAACAGGCGGTGCGGCTCGAGCGCCCGTCCGAGACGGCCCGCCTCGATCGGTGTCAGCCGGTGATGGACGTCATGAAGCAGGTGAAGGTCCTCGCCGAATTCCTTCCGCAACCGTTCGAACACCGACGGCACGAACGCCAGGTAGGCCTCGGTTGACCAGGCGGTTTCGACAGGACGTCCCTTTTCGGCGGGCTCGTACGGCGCATCCCCTTTCGCGATGCCGTACGCGTGCTCGATCCCCGGGATGCCGCACTGCGCGCGAATCGCCTTGTATCCGAGCGCCTGCTGACGCGCGACCGCCGCGACGGTATCGTCCAGCGTCTTTCCATTGGCGTGCGCGTAGACCATCACGCGATCGCGCGACGGTCCGCCGAGCAGCTGATACACGGGAACGTCAAAGGTCTTGCCCGCGATGTCCCACAATGCCGTGTCCACGGCCGCGATCGCCGCCATCGTGACCGGGCCGCGGCGCCAGTACGCTCCTTTGTAGAGGTATTGCCACGTATCCTCGATCCTGCGGGCGTCCCGGTTGATCAGCAGCGGCAGAAGGTGGTCGGTCAGATAGCTCGCCACCGCCAACTCACGCCCGTTGAGCGTGGCATCTCCCAGGCCATACACGCCATCCTCGGTGATCAACTTCAGCGTGACGAAGTTACGTCCCGGACAGCAGACGATCACCCGTGCGTCGACGATGCGCATTACCCGGCGACCTCCCCTAGGCGCCGCGAAGGCGGCGCCGGATCCCCTTCGAAGCGCTGAAAACTGGAGGGGTCGAGCGTCGGCGCGACGCCGAACGGGGCGGCGTTGACGGAGCGCAGGTCGAGACGGCCGCCCTCGATTCGCAGGCACGCGAATCCATCCTGGTGGCTGCGGTAGATGTCGTCGTGCGAGTCGAGAATGGCCCCCTGCCACGACGCGGGCAGCATGCTCAGGCCGCGATAGTAGTGATGCCCGTTCCGCTCGACGTGGCTGATGCCAAGCAGCGCCATCATCGCGAGATCCTGCAGCAACGCGACCGGACCCAGGATGCACAGGTCCTCGCCGGTCAGGACCGGCGGTGCCTCCCGCCCGTGCTGCAGCCGAAGAAAGGCGGCATTGGCGATGCCCTTGACGATCCCCTTGCAGTTCTTGTGACTCGCGCCTGCATATCCGAGCGAGATGGCGCGGGGGACATCGCCCACTGCCCCATCGGATTCGTCGAGGATGATCGGCGGACGCTCGGCCCATGCGCCAAGCGCCCGGCCCACCTCGTCGGAGAGCGCGTGATCGCGGTGCACCGGTTGTTCGACAACGATCACGTGCGACCACAATCCGCTCAGCGCCGGTTCGGCCCGGGCTGCTTCCCAGTAGCCGCGGAATGCGGCGAAATCATGGAAGGTTTCGTTGCCGTCGAGCGTGACGTGCCACTGCCCCGAGGTTTCGTGTTCGAGCAGCGGGACGATCCGCCGCAGCCTGGGAAAGTCGCGCTCGGGATCGCCGAACAGCTTGACCTTGAAATACTGCAGCCCGTAGGCGCGAATCGACGCCTCGAGATCCTGCGGCAGCCCGTCGGTCACGCGATCCTCGATCGCGAGATCCGTCGGCGTCAACGCGTCGGCGAGTCCTACCGTGTGCCGCACCCGCGTCATTTCGAGGGGCGCGGACGGGAGCAGCTCTGCGGGCTGTGCGGACCCGAGCTCCGGGTAGATCTCACCGAGGCGGAGACCAAGACGATTCGCGCGCACCATTTGATGAAGCGGCTCGCCGGCGAGCCGGCACAGGCCGTCGAGCACCGCGCGTTCAACCAAGCTGACGCCGAGATGCGCGAGGAGCGGGGCGATGCGCCGCGACTCCGCCCATGACGTCTGTTGCCGATTCAGCTCGACCCACAGATCGAAGAAACCGATCGGTGTGCGCGCGATCTTCACCGCGAGGCCGGCCGCGTGCGTGACGACGTCGGTCATCTGTGGCAGGTCCTGCTCGAAGGTGGTTGCCGGATCCTTCGTGAACCATTTCGGCGGCAGCCCTTCCGCCGCAAGACCGGTCTGCTCGCCGCGACCGTCCGCGACCCTCGTCGTTACGAAGAACTGCGGAACGTCGGTCAGGCTGGCGATGCCGTACTTGAACGGAAAACGGGTCCGCGTTCGCAGGACGAAGAATTCGAACGGGGTGAGGGTGAATTTCACGACGAGCGCCCGAGATACAGGTCCCGCCCTTTCACCAGCGCCGCGATCTTCCGGTCGGCGACCGAGCGCTTGAGCATCCAAAACCCGCAATCCGGGTGCGCAAAGCGGACCCGGTCCGGCCCGAGCGCCTGCTCGGCGCGCTCCAGAGCCATCGCGATCTCCTCGGGCGTCTCGATGTGGTTCACCTTGATGTCGACGACGCCGACACCGATTCCGATGCCTGGGCGCAGCTCCCGGAGTGCGTCGAGATCGGACTTGGGCCGATGCGCCAGCTCGAGCACCAGGTGATCGGCATGCAACGCGTTCAGGAACGCCGTCAGCGCCTGCCACGTGCCCGACTGGATCGTCTGGCCGCCGTAGTTGCCGAAGCAGAAATGCACGGCGCGCGTGCCCTGGACCGCGTCCAGCACGCGGTTGATCGCGGCCGCCGCGAGTGGCCCGTCCGACGGATTGCCTGGAATGTTCGCCTCGTCTATCTGCACGCACGCGCAGTCGAGGCCGCGCACCTGCGCCGCGAGCGCATCCGCGACCGCGAGCGTCAAGGCTCCGAAGTCGCGATAGTGCTCATCGAGGAGCGTCCGCGCGAGCATGTAAGGGCTGGTGAGCGTGAACTTGAAAGGGCCGCCTGCGACGCTCGCTGCACGCGCGCAGTCCTCGGGCAGGTTCAGCGTGCCCTCATCCAGGGGGCCGACCACCACACCGGCGGGCCGGCTGCGGAACCGCATCTCCGATCTTGCGCGGAAGGCGGCCGTCTCGCGTCGTCCGACCCGCGCACTGACGCCGCCAAGCCGGTGCACGAAGTACTCGATCATCCCGTTGGTGTCCGGATGGTTCACGTCGAACCGATAGAGCTCACCATCGGTGGGAAGATCGATGCCGGCCTGCCGCTGGAGATCGAACACGACGCGTGTCGCGTCAACCAGAGCCTGTTCGGTCGGGAGCGCCGCCAGCCAGTCCGGAATCGGATAGGAACCAACCGTGGTGGTCCGGATGCGAGGTGCCGTCATCGCAGGTCCTGGAGCCGGACTTCAGCGCCCCCCTTCTCCTTGCTGATCTGCGCCGCGGTCATGAACTGGATGATCTCGAGGGTCTCGGCCAGATCGACGGGCGGCTTTCCCGTGTGGAAGAACTCCGCGATCTCGGCAATCAGGCCGTCGTAGTTGCTCGGGGTGCCAGTGCTGGTGCTGCCTTTCGTGCCGGTCAACACCAGCACGGGCTGTTTCGCGTCGGCCTTCTGCAACAGAGCGTTGTACACACCCACGCGGCCATCCTTCCACACGCAGGTGGTGACGTCGCTGTCGGGCGCCACCTTCCGCGTGAGCCGCTCGCAGCCCTTGCCCATCACCGCGTAGAGCGCCTCGACGCCGTGGATACCGTAGTAGAAGAGGTCCGGGTGAAACGGGACGACGTTGAGTGTGTAGTTCGCCTGGACCCGCGTGACGTCACCGATCGACTTGTCGTTTCGCACGCGCGGGATGTCGGGATGGAACCGCACCGAGGACGACGAGAAGATCGGCGTGCCGGTCTCGCGCGCCAGCTGCGCGATCCGCCTGGCGTCCTCGAGACTCGCCGCGAGCGGCTTGTCGATGAACATCCGCTTGCCGGCCTTGAGCGCGGGCGTCGCCTGCGCCAGATGCGGGCGTCCATCGACGCTCTCGAGCAACACGACGTCGACCTTGGCGACCAACGCCTCGACGCTGTCCACCAGCTCGACGCCGTACTCCTCGTGAATGGTCTTGGCAAACCCCTCGACCCGATTGGCGCTCACGGGGAAATCCGGGCTGCCGCCTTTGTAGGCGGCGACGACCGTGATCTTCCAGTCCGGGTGCTCGCGGAATGCCTTGGTGAACGCCGGCACGTGCGAGGTGTCGGTGCCGATGATGCCGGCGCGCAACGGCTTCGTGGCCCAGGCGGGTGAGGGGGCCGGCTGTTGCATTGAGAGCGCCGCCAGAGCTATGACGGCGCTCGCGGTGATAGTAGAAGGCATGACAGATGTTAACTCCCAACTCCCAACTTCCAACTCCCAAGGGGATTGTCGGTCCGCTTGGGAGTTGGGAGTTGGAAGTTGGGAGTTGTGTTAGTTTCTCCCCATGTACACACGCCGAGAACTCGCCAAACTCGCTCTTTCTGCTGTGCCAGCCGCCTATGTGCTCCGGGACCTCCCACTGCTCGGCCAGTCGAAGCCGAACTCGAAGGTCCGCGGCGTCCACATCGGCATGAACGTGCCCTACAACTTCGGCGGGCGCAGCGCCCCGATCGACGAGATCATCCAGAAGTGCGTCCAGCTTGGAGTCAGCGGCGTCGAATTGCGCACCCAGCCGGTCGAGGCCGACATGGGACTGCCGGAAAGCGTGGTCACTGCCGCCGCGCCCGCGGGTGGGCGCAACGCCAAGCCGCAGACGCCCGAGCAGGAAGCGGCGCGGAAGACCGCCACCGGGGAGCTCCGGAAATGGCGGCTCTCGGCGTCCATGGACAAGGCGAAGGCGGTCAGGAAGAAGTTCGACGACGCCGGGATCGCCATCGAGATCGTGAAGGTCGACAACATCTTCAACATGACCGACGACGTCGTCGACTATGAGTTCACGCTGGCGAAGACCCTCGGGGCCCGGGCGATCTCAACCGAGATTACGCACATCGATCCGAAAGCACCGCCAACCGGCCCATTGCCGGAGAAGCGCATCGGCGCCTTCGCCGACAAGCACAAGCTGATGGTCGGGTACCACGGTCACGCGGAGACCGGTCCGAAGGAGTGGAAAGAGGTGTTCAGCTACGCGCGCCACAACGGCGCCAACCTGGACATCGGCCACTTCATCGTCGGCAACAAGACGTCGCCGGTGCCGTTCCTGAAGGAGCAACACGAGCGGATCACGCACATCCACGTGAAAGACCGCACGTTCGATGGCAAGAATGTCCCGTTCGGCACCGGCGACACGCCGATCAAGGAAGTGCTGCAGCTGATTCGGGACAACAAGTGGCCGATTCAGGCCACGATCGAGTACGAGTACGCGGTCCCGGAAGGCTCCGATCGGATGACGGAGCTGAAGAAGTGCGTGGAGTATTGTCGCAACGTCCTCGCGTAGCACACCCCTTCGAACGACAGGTGCTGACTATTCTTCACAGGAGGATAGGAGTTCAGGAGATCTGCCAATCAGGAAGGACAAGAAATCCCTCCTGACCTCTTATCCTCCTGTCAGAGAAAACGAGCGGCTGTCGCCGAATCGATCACACGCTCACGGCCCCGCCGCATGACTCGCGAACGACCAGGTGCGGCGGGACGACGACGCGCCGCGGCTCGCCGCCGTTCCGCTCCGCCGCATTCAGCAGCAGTTCGGCCGCCTCGCGTCCGATCTCTGCTCTCGACCAGCTCACCGTTGTCAGCGGCACCTTCAGCAGCTCACCGTGGATTACGTCGCCCGCGCCGACCACGGCGATGTCGTCGGGGACCTTGAGCCCGGCCTCCCAGATGGCTTTCATCGCGCCAATCGCCGATGGATCGTTGACGGCAAAGACCGCATCGAGGGTCGGCCGCAGCGACAGGGCGCGTTTCATCGCGCGGTAGCCATCGATCTCCATGAATCCGGCCGGGATGATCCAGTCGTTCGGAATGCGGATGCCGGCGGCGCGGAGCGTGTCCTTCCATCCCTTCTCGCGACGGCGGGCGTGGGTCAGGCGCGGCCCGGAGAGATGCGCGATCGCGCGGCGTCCGGACGTAAGCAGATGCTCGGTCGCCAGCACGCCGACCTGCTCGTCGTCGGTGAGCACACGGTGGCAGGGGATGTTCGGATAGTCGTCGCGGTCGATCATCACGAGACCCGTGCCGTGAGCGTGCAGCTCGCGGAGGATCTCGGTGTTGACCGAACCATGCGTCGACGCCAGGACGATGCCGTCGACCTGACGGCCGTGGAGGAGCTGCAGCTCCGACCGCTCCTTCGCGGGGTTCTCGCCCGAGCTGCAGAGCAGCAGCCCGTATCCCCGCTCGCTCGCCACCGGCTCGATGCCCGCGATGATCTCGACGAAGAACGAGTGCAGCAGATCGGGAATCACCACGCCCATCGTGTGAGTGCGCCGCAGCGTCAGCGAGCGGGCGACTGCATTCGGCCGGTATCCGAGCTCCTCGACCTTGGCCATGACCCGCGCCCGCGTCGCCGGGCTGATGTCGTCATGGTTGTTGAGCACCTTCGAGACGGTGGTGATCGACACCCCGAGCTCGCTGGCGATCCGTTTCATGGTGGTCGAGGCCATCGGCTTTACCGCTACAGTAACTTGACTTTCGCGCGAGCGACACAGTATCACAAGAGAATCGGCTGGTCGTTCCGGACCGTGTCCACGCAAGACGGGGAGGCTATCGAGGCAACGGATCTCTAAACGGAGCAACGGAGCTACCGGAGAAAACGGAATGCTCTGTTCACCCGTTGAGAATTCGACGCGGCGCCGGCCCGGAGGGCCGGCTGGAGAGAGGGCGGGAACTCGGGGAAAACACACAAGCACCAAGAAGAAACCGTGCTTGTGTGTTTTCCCCGAGTTCCCGCCCTCTCTCGCGCGCAAAGCGCGCCCGCGTCGAATTGCAGCATCGTGCGGCGAATGGATCCGTTGTCTCCGTTGGCTCCGTTGCTCCGTTTTTGAGATCTGTTCCCTAGATGGCCTCTCGCTCTCTCGGGGCTCGCTCTCGGGGCTCGCTCTCGGCCCTCCTCACTCCTCCGCCTTCGGCCTCTTCTTCAAGATGATCGCCGCCTCCGGCTTGCCCATGTAGAACGGATCGAGCGGGTAGCACCCTGACACCATCCCCAGTCGCGGCCCGGTGGTGCAGTCGCTGAACGTCCGGCAGATCGATTTCCGGCGAAGCTTCGTTCCGCTCAGCACGTCAGCCGGCAGATCCGGATACGCGAGCACCATCCTCCCCAGCCCGACGAAATCCGTGAGTCCCTTCGCGACCGAGTGCTGGGCCACATTTGGCAGCCATTCCTGCAGGTAGCTGTAACCCGAGCCCACGATCGCCAGATTCGGGAAACGCTGTTTCAGCCTCGCGGTGGCATCAATCTGTCGCGCGACGCCACGGAGCGGATCTTCTGGAGGCAGGTAACCGTCGAGCGGCGGGAACAGCGCCGGGCGCTGTGTGTGCGGGTTGTAATACGGGCTGCCGCCGGTCACGCAGATCCATCGCACATCGATCCGCTCCAGCGCCGACAACAACTCGACGGCGTCGTCGATCGACGCCTGATCGCCGCGGGTGAGCCCGAACCCGTGATTGACGTGGTCGGCGTCAGGGTCCGGCTCGCCGACCCCGTCGGGCTTCTTCCGATACGGTACGAGATCGAATGCCGAGAACCTGACCGCGATGAGCAGCCCGGGTACCGCGGCGCGGACCGCGTCGATGATGTTCCGCATGAATCGCATCCGGTTCTCGATGGCGGAGCCGCCGTACTTTCCCTGACGCGCCCGGGCGCCGAGCAGCTCGTGTCCGAGATAGCCGTGACAGGCCTTGACATCGATGAACCGATAGCCGGCGTCGTGCGCGAGGCGTGCCGCCGCGACGAAATCCTCGACCAGCCGGTCCAGGTCGTCGTCCGACAACACCGGCACGCCCGAAGGCACACGCCGATCGAGGACCGCGTTCGACACCGCGGCGAGCGGCTCGGGACGATCGAAAACATTCGGACGCGACCATCGGCCCGAATGCGTCAGCTGCAGGCCGATGAACAGATCGCCGTCGGAATTGGCGCCGAAGCGTTCGCGATGTGCGCCGATCAGCGTGTCGCGGAGGTCCGCGATCGATTTCTGGTTCCCGGGCGTCAGCAGCAGCTGATTCGGATTGGCGCGGCCGTCATGCCGGACCGCCACCGCTTCCCCTCCCCAAATCAACTTGGCGCCACCGAGACCGAAGTTGCGCCAGCGCCGGATCGTCAGCTCGGAGGCCTTCCCGTCGGGAGTCCCGTCCCACCCCTCCATCGGCAGCACGCAGAAGCGGTTGCCCACCCGGATGCGGTCCATCTCGAACGATTGCGCCAGTGGCGACTGCTCCGGTGGCAGCAGCTGGTCGTCGAAGTCGAGCGAAATGCCATTGCGAGTGAGGTGCTCGCGGAACGTGGCGGCCGTCTTGAGAGCAGCGATGCGTGGGAACGATTCGGGCATTCCAGAATTCTTGAACAGGAGGACAGGAGATCAGGAGGCTTTTTTCAGGACCTGAAAATCACCAGTCTCCTGAACTCCGCCCTCCTGTGAAAAACATCAGTGGCTGTCGCCTGACCAGACAGGACCATCGGGAAATCGATGCCTGAGCCGCGAAGCTGGCTTGATGGTGATGCTGTATCCCGGCGTGGCCGGCGGCATGTAGCGTGCGTTCCGAATGACTACCGGGTCCTCGAAGTGCTCGTGCAGGTGATCGACGAACTCGGTCACGCGGCCGTCCATCGTTCCGGTCACGGCCAGGTAGTCGAACATCGACAGGTGCTGCACGTACTCGCACAGGCCGACGCCGCCGGCATGCGGGCAGACGGGCACTCCGAACTTGGCCGCCATCAGGATCACCGCCAGGTTCTCGTTGACTCCGCCCAGCCGGCAGCTGTCGATCTGACAGAAATCGATCGCGTTGGCCTGGAGCAGCTGCTTGAAGATGATGCGATTCGCGCAGTGCTCGCCGGTCGCCACTCCGACTCCGGCCGGCCGCACGCCTTTCGCGATCGCCGCATGCCCCAGCACGTCGTCCGGGCTCGTCGGCTCCTCGATCCACCACAGCTTGAACTTCGCCAGCTCATTGACCCGCGCGATCGCCTCGTCCACGTTCCAGTTCTGGTTCGCGTCGATCATCAACGTGCGATTCGGCCCGATCTCCTGGCGCACGAGGCCGACCCGCCGCGCGTCATCCTCAGGCACGCCGCCGACCTTCACCTTGAAATGCGTCCAGCCCCCTGCGAGCGCCTCCCGCACCAGTCCGCGAATCCCGTCCTCGGAATACCCCATCCAGCCCGCCGAGGTCGTGTACGCGGGATAGCCCACCTTGAGCAGTTGCGCTTCCCGATCAGCCTTGGTTGCCGCCTGCCGCTCGAGAATCGCGAGCGCTTCGTCTGGCGTCAGCGCATCGGTGATGTAGCGGAAGTCGATGGTCGAGACGATTTGCGCCGGCGTCATGTCGGCCAGCAGCTTCCACAACGGTTTGCGCTCGGCCTTCGCGTAGAGATCCCACACCGCGTTGACGATGGCCGCCAGCGCGAGGTGAATCACGCCTTTCTCGGGACCAAGCCACCGGAGCTGCGACTCCGACGCGAGGCTGCGCCAGAACCCCGCGAAGTCCGCAGTGATGTCATCGAGCCGCTTGCCGACCACGAGATGACGCATCGACTCGATCGCGGCCACGCAGAGCTCGTTGCCGCGACCGACCGTGAAGGTGAGGCCGTGCCCCTCGATGCCGCCATCGGTTTTGAGGATGACGTACGCAGCCGAGTAATCGGGGTCCTTGTGAACGGCATCGCTGCCAGCCAGGGTGCGCGATGTCGGGAAACGGAGGTCAAGAGACTCGAGGTCTGTGATCTTCATTTCGTATGTCAGTTACTCACTGCTGGCGGCTTCGATCTGTTGGCGACACGAAAAACTTCACATTCAAAAGAATTCCTCCTGATCTCCTGGCCCTCTCGTAAGGTCTTTGCACGTGGCTGTCGCTGACTTCATTGCGCGGCGCCGCGCCTAAACGATTCCTGCCGCCAGTGATCCAGGGCGACCGCCATGACGATGATGATGCCGGTGACGATCTGCTGGACCCAGTTCGGCAGACCGTGCTGCGAGCAGCCGATCTGGATCACGGCCATGATGGCAGCGCCACCCATGGTGCCGACGATGGTGCCCTTGCCGCCGAGCAGGCTGCCGCCGCCGATGATCACGGCGGCGATGACGTCCAGTTCGAGACCGACCGCCACCGTGGGGTCGCCGACCGACAGCCTGGAGAACTGAAAGATGCCGGCGAGGCCGGCGAAGATTCCCGCGAGCGTGTAGACCTGCAGCTTGCGGCGTTCGACACGGACGCCGCACAACCGCGCGGTCCGCTCGTTCGATCCGATGGCGAACAGGTGGCGGCCGAAACGTGTGTAGCCGAGCACTGCGCCCACGATTAGGGCGAGCAGCAGCGTGATCCAGATGCCGGCCGGGACACCGAACCCGCCCCCGCCGCTGCGGGCGGTCCGCAACAGATCGTTCAGCCATGTCAGTGGCGCTTCGATTCGGCGTTCTTCGGCCACGCCTTTCGCCGCGCCGCGCACCAGCAGCATCGTCCCGAGCGTCACGATGAAGGGGACGACCTTGAGCCTGGTGATCAGCAACCCGTTCATGGCGCCGCAGAGAGCGGCGGCGCCGAGCGCGCCGAGGGCGGCGAGCGCAGGGTCGTAGCCGCGCCTCAGCAGCACCGCGGTCACCACGGTCGCAAGTGCGACGACCGAGCCCACGGACAGGTCGATACCGGCCGATACGATCACCATCGTCATGCCCAGTGCCGCGACACAGACGATGACCGTCTGGATCGCCATGAGCTCCAGGTTGACGGGCCGGAAGAATTGCGGGCCGATGAGGAAGCCAAAGAAGATCGCGACCAGCAGCA
>Ga0114129_10004448_pt1 | contig 19780 bp, 19 predicted proteins | sample RhiMetdeltSRZDD1_FD_80071 | JGI IMG/M metagenome (GOLD analysis project Ga0114129, IMG submission 80071) | Populus rhizosphere microbial communities from Tennessee, USA - Rhizosphere MetaG P. deltoides SRZDD1 (version 2) (version 2) | ecosystem: Host-associated > Plants > Roots > Rhizosphere >...
TAACTGACGGTTTCCGGCTCAATGGTTGCTTCGTCGATCAGCATGACCGGAATGTCATCCTTAATCGGATACACCCGGTGGCACGTGTCGCACTTCAGCGCCGTGCCGTTTTTCACCAGCTTTACCGGAGTCTTGCAGTTGGGACACGCCAGAATTTCCAGCAGCTCGGCGTCGATGGGCACGCTCGAACTATAGCATTCTGAGCTAAGATGCCCTTGCCAATGCGCTTCACGCACGCCGCGTTCATCTCCCTCGGCGCGGCGTTGTTTCTGACCCTTCCGCGCCCCGCGTCCGCGCAGACTTCAGCGGAGGCGTACTACGACTTTCTGATCGCCCGTCACCTCGAGGCCGCGGGGGATGCCAAAGGCGCCCAGGCGGCACTGGAAAAGGGGGTCGCGGCCGATCCGCGGTCCGCAGAAATACGCGCGGAGCTCGCAGCGTTCTTCCTGCGGCGCGACGCCGCCGACGATGCGGAGCGCGTCGCCAAAGAAGCGCTCCAACTCGAGGACAGCAACTCCGAGGCTCATCGCGTGCTCGGCATGCTCTACGCCGCGCGATCGGAGGATACCGGGCGTGGTCAGGCGGCACAGGCAGCCGCTGCGGAGCTCGTCAAGCAGGGGATCGCGCATCTCGAGCGCGTGACCGAAAATCCCGCCGGCCTGACGGATCTCAACCTTCAGTACACCCTCGGCCGCCTCTATACGCGCGCCGGGCAGGCCGACAAGGCCATTCAAGCTTTGACGCGCGTCGTCAACGAGAATCCGTTGTCGGTGCAGGGACGTCTCGCGCTGGCGCAGGCCTATGTCGCGGCGCGCGATATGGCCAACGCGATCGGCGCGCTTCAGGAAATTGTCGGAGACGAGCCGCGGGTCGCGAACATGCTCGGACAGTTCCAGGAACAGGCTGGCCGATTCAAGGATGCCGCGGACTCGTACACGAAAGCGCTCTCTGTCGCGCCGAACAGCCGGGAGTTGAAAGTGCGACGGATTGGGGCGCTCGTCAAGGCGAACGAATTCGAACGCGCCGCCGATTTTGCCGCGCAAGGGCAGATGCAGCACCCTGATGATCTGCGTTTTCCGCAGCTCCGGGCGCATGTGCTGCAGCAGATGGGGGATACGGCTCGCGCGATTAGCGTGCTGGAACCGGTTGCGAGGGCTAATCCAAATGATGCGGCCACTCTGCTGTCTCTCGCGGATCTGTATAACACCGCCGGCCGGAAGAACGATGCCGAGCGGACGGTTCGCCAGCTGGTGTCCGTCGAGCCAGGCAACGCTGACGCGCTGAATTATCTTGGCTACCTCCTCGCTGACAGCGGTCGTCAACTCGACGAAGCCATTCGGCTGGTCCGCAGGGCGCTCGACATCGAGCCAAACAATCCGAACTACCTCGACAGCCTCGGCTGGGCGTACTACCGGCGCGGCAACTACGAAGAGGCGGAGAAGTACATCGCTCAGGCTGCACAGCAAATGGTCCGCAATGCGACGGTGCAGGAACATTACGGCGACGTGCTGGCCAAGCGAGGCCGATGGCAGGACGCGATTGCCGCCTGGACGCGCGCGCTGCAGGGCGATGAAGGCGATATCAACAAGGCGGCCGTTGAGAAGAAAATAGCGGACGCTCGCGGGAAAGTGCGCTGATAAATCCCAAACCCCAAATCCCAAATCCCAAATCCCAATCAAAAACGCTTGCGCGGCGTCTTTGGGATTTGGGATTTGGGATTTGGCTTTTGGGATTTGCTCTTTCTTGCGCGCGTCCCCACATCACCCTTCCAACCGACCCAGGCATTCCACTTCCCGACTTCAGGACGATCCACATGCAGCTGTCCGCCGCGTGCGTCGGTATCCGGACGCTGACGGCTGAGATGGCGCTTTCAGGCCGCGCGGGACGTCAAAGGCTGCGCGGCCGCGTTGTTGCGGGATTCGCCCGGCCCGCATCGATGCGGCTCGAAGGGGTGGCGCCGTTTGGTGCTCCAGCCTTCATCCTCGTTGCGCGCGGAGAAAACGCGACGCTGCTGCTGCCGCGTGACGACCGCGTGCTGCGCGGAGCCAAGCCCGAAGACATCCTTGGGGCTCTCGCGGGCGTGGCGCTCGGACCGGCAGATCTCCAGGCGATTCTCACTGGTTGCGTCGTCCCCGCTCCGCAACCCACGGAGGCGCGCCGGCACGCCAACGGATGGGCGTCGATCGATCTGACGGGCGGTGCCACGATCTTTCTGCAACCGGCCGCAGGCGGAATGTGGACGCTCCGCGCCGCGCGCCGCGCGGGTTGGCAGATTGAATATCCCGCGTGGAGCGGAGGCTTTCCGCAAACCGTGCGGCTCCAGTCCGCCCAACCGTCGTTGATGGTCGACCTGACCGTCGGTCTGTCGCAGATCGAAACCAACAAGGACCTGGAAGACGCCGCGTTCAACGTCAACGTGCCGCGCGATGCCGAAGCGATCACCCTCGATGAACTGAGGGAAAGCGGACCGCTGGGAGCGCGATGACGTCCGTCTCGATCCGCGCGCATGCCAAGGTCAACCTTGATCTGCGCGTGCTCGGGATGCGTCCTGACGGCTTTCACGAGCTCCGGACGGTATTCCAGGCGATCGCGCTGCACGATACGCTTCGCTGCATTCCGCGACCAGGTCCGTTTGCGATCGAATGTGCGACCGCTGGTGTGCCGCTCGATCACACCAACCTGATCTGGCGTGCCGCCGAGACGCTGTGGCGATCACTCCGGCGGGGCGGTCCGGTTCGAGACGTCGTCGTGCAGCTCGATAAGCAGATTCCGCTGCAGGCGGGACTCGGCGGCGGCAGCGCCGATGCGGCGGCCGGGTTGATGGCGCTGGCACACCTGTGGCGCGTGCCGGTCAAACCGTCGCAGCTCATCGACGTTGCGGCGCACATCGGATCGGATGTTCCGTTTTTCCTGTCCGGTGGCACTGCCCTCGGGCTTGGACGCGGCGAGGAAGTGTATCCACTTGCCGACCTGCCACGGCATTGGATCGCGCTATTGATTCCGGGATTCGGCGTCTCCACCAGTGAAGCGTATGGTTGGTACGATTCAGAGCGGGAGCTGTCACGGGCGCCGAGAGAACCGCAGCATGTGCCTGGTCCGTGGCCTTCGCGCGCCGCGCAAATGATCAACGACCTCGAAGCGCCGATCGCGCGGCACCATCCAGAAATCGATCAGATGAAAGCGGCGCTTCGGCGGGCGGGAGCGCTGGCAGCGTCGATGTCTGGAAGCGGCTCGACCGTATTCGGGTTGTTTCAGAAACGGCGGGACGCTGTCGCGGCCGTAGGCCGGCTGAAGGGTTCGGGCTGGCAGGTGTTGCTGACGGTGTCGCTCGGACGTGGCGAATATGAACGGCGAGCGCGACCCATTGCGACGCGAGGCAAAGGCGTGCGTTTATGACCCGTCAGCGGTGCTTGGCCGGCCATGTTGCCTTGCTCACGACACGAAGTCTCGTCTACACTAAGCGTTTGCACCGCCCCTAGCCGTCCGGATCCGTACAAAAACTTATGTGGTGGGGCGTGGCCAAGCGGTAAGGCGCGGGACTTTGGATCCCGTATTCGAAGGTTCGAATCCTTCCGCCCCAACCAAGCTTGCGCGCCGGAGCACGCGCGAAGCGCGTGAAGGCCCGCCCGTCGCGCCGTAGCGGCGGTAGCCGCGAAGGCGGGCCGCGCATGGGCGGGGGTTTCCATTGGGGGCGCGTGGCACGTCGACAGGGACCGGCAGGATGAGAAGGCCGCTGAGCGGTGAAGGGTTGATGTCGACGGGACTCGGCGACCTGAAGGTGTTTTCAGGCAGCGCCCATCCGCAGCTGACGCGCGAGATTGCCGATTTCCTGGGCATCCCCGTGGGGCAGGCGCGCCTTCGCCGCTTTCCGGACAGCGAGGTCTCGTTTCAGATCGACGAGAACATCCGCGGTACTGACGTCTTCATTATCCAGCCGACGTCGAGCCCGGTCGACCAGCATCTGATGGAGATGCTGATCATGGTGGATGCGTTCCGCCGATCGTCGGCGGCGCGGATCACGGCGGTCGTTCCGTATTACGGCTACGCACGGCAGGATCGGAAGGACAAACCGCGCGTGCCGATCTCGGCCAAGCTGGTGGCGAACCTGTTGAGCGCATCGGGGACCAACCGCGTGCTGACGATGGATTTGCACAAGGCGCAGATCCAGGGGTTCTTTGACATTCCGGTTGATCACCTGTTCGCGGCGCCGGTGATCATCGAGTACCTCTCGCGGCTGAACTACCCGCAGCTCACGATTGTGTCGCCGGATGCCGGCGGCGCAGAACGTGCGCGTGCGTATGCCAAGCGGCTCGACGCCGAACTGGCGATCATCGACAAACGGCGATCGGAGGACGGGACGGCGGAAGTGATGAATGTCATCGGCGACGTGCAGGGACGCACCTGCATTCTGCAGGATGACATCATCGATACGGCCGGAACGATTCAGAAGGGCGCGAGCGCGTTGAAAGCGGCTGGCGCGGAGCGGGTGCTCGCGTGTGCCGTGCACGGCGTGCTGTCGGGGCCGGCGATCGATCGGATTGAAAACGCGCCGCTCGAACAGCTGATTGTGACCAACACGATTCAGCTCAGCTCAGCCGGTCAGCAGTGCAAGAAGATCGTGGTGCTGTCGGTCGCGCGGCTCTTGGGGCAGGCGATTCGGAGTATTCACGAGGAGACTTCGGTCTCCTCGTTGTTTGTGTGAATTGGAGGGCGGGTCCTTTCGGACCCGCCGGAGGATTATGGACGCAACTCTCGAAGCACAGAAGCGTGACGGCAGGGGCAAGAACGAGGCGCGGCGGCTGCGCGTATCGGGCCGGATTCCGGCCGTCGTCTACGGTGCCCGCAAGGATGGTCAGGCGCCTGAGGGAGTTCCGGTTGCTGTCGACCCGAAGGAGGTGCTCCGCATCCTCCACTCTGAATCGGGCGCCAACACGCTGATCAACTTGAAACTCGACGGCGGCGAGTCGCGCGTGATGGTTCGCGACTATCAGCTCGATCCGATCACCCATCAGTTGCTGCACGCCGACTTCTACCAGCTCGCGATGGACAAGGAGATCGTGGTCTCGGTGCCGGTCCTCGTGAAAGGTGAGTCTGCAGGTGTCAAGCAGCAGGGTGGTTTGCTCGACTTCGTCACACGGGAAATCCAGGTGCAATGCCTGCCAACCGACATTCCCGAACACATCGACGTCGACGTGAGCGAGCTGATGCTCCATCAGTCGATTCGTCTGAAGGACATCCCGACCAGCCCGAAGTGGAAGGCCTTAACGGATGGCGAGACGATGCTCGTGCACGTCGTGATGCCGAAGGCGGAGGAAGCGGCGGCGACGGCGGCTGCGGAAGGCGAGGCGGCGGCACCAGCGGCTGCAGCGGCGGCGCCGGCCGAACCGGAAGTCATCAAGAAGGGCAAGACGGAGAAGGAAGAAGAAGCTCCGAAGAAATAATGAAGCTGATCGTCGGGCTCGGGAATCCTGGAAAGGAATACCGAGAGACTCGACACAACGTCGGCTTCAGGGTTGTCGACGAAATTGCCACGAGGCGGAACCTGCAGTGGCGAGCGGATTCGGATTGGACTTACGCGAAGAACTTCGGCAATCCCGAGTTCTTCGTCATGAAGCCGCTGACGTTCATGAATCTCTCGGGTTTCGCGGTGTCGCGGTTCGTCGAGTATCACCGCATCGACCTGACGGACCTGTTGGTTGTCTACGACGAGGTCGATTTGGAGTTCGGACGCATCCGAGTGCTGCCGTCGGGATCGGCGGGTACGCACAACGGGATGAAGTCCATGGTGGAGCAGCTGGGGACCACCGAGTTTCCGCGGCTCCGTATAGGCGTAGGGCGCGGCGATCCGCGGCGCGATCTTGCGGATTACGTGCTGTCGAAGTTCGAGGCTGAGGAACAAGCAGCGCTCGACGGTCTCATCACCCGGGCGGCCGATGCCGCAGAGATGTTTGCCGTGGGAGGCGTCTCGAAGGTGATGAATGAATACAACCGGTGGCCCACGGACCCGGACTGATGACTAGCTCCTTGCCGCGTGAGCGGCCGCTTAGTCCAGAAGGAGAGCAATGAATCGCAAGTACGAACTCGTGTACGTCGTGTCGCCGGATGCGACCGACGCCCAGGTCGCCGACCTGCATTCGCAGGTGGAGCAGATTGCTCAACGCCTCGGCGGCACGATCGACAAAACCGACAACTGGGGGCGGCGCAAGCTCGCCTACGAAATCGGACCCCACAAGGAAGGCACCTACGTTCTCGAAACGATCGCTGGCGGGGGTGAGTTGATGAAGGAGATCGATCGGCGCCTGAAGGTGTCGGATCTGATCATTCGCCACCTCATTGTCCGCATCGATGAAGATCAGACGAAGATCGAGCGGACACGGACCAAGCGCACGGAGGCGAACCGCAGGCGGCGCGTGGCGCGCGGCTTGCCGCCTGACAGGCAGCCGGGCGAAGGACAGCGCAGCGACATGGAAGACGATGACCGGTTTGATCTGACCGAGGTGGAGCGATGAACGGGAAGCGAGGGTTCGGGGGTGGCGGCCGCGGCAAGGCGGGCGCGCAGGGCGGCCAGCAGGGAAAGGACGGCCAGCGTCGTCCGATGTTCCGCCGCCGCAAGGTGTGCAAGTTCTGCGCGGACAAGATTGACGACATCAACTACAAGGACATGAAGCTTCTGATGCCGTTCGTGCCCGAGCGGGCGAAGATTCTGCCGCGCCGGATTTCGGGAACGTGTGCGATGCACCAGCGGAAGCTGCGCACGGCAATCATGCGCGCGCGTCAGCTCGCGCTCATCCCGTACACGGCGGAATAATACGGCGGACCTGAAGGTCCGCCGCTACGACCGCCAAATTCAACTTGGAGGGCGGGTCCTTTTGGACCCGCCGAATAGATCATGGAAGTCATTCTGAGAGACCACGTCGAGAAACTGGGCAAGCGCGGCGAGATTGTCAAAGTCTCGGACGGCTACGCGCGCAACTACCTGCTGCCGCGGAAGCTGGCGTTGCCGGCGACCGAGGGAAACAGGAAGCACGTCGAGCGCGAACGGAAGATCATGGAAACGCGCGAAGCGGGGGAGAAGTCGCAAGCGGACGCGATCGCCTCACGGTTGTCGACGATCGACATCACGATCGCGCGGCGGGTGGGCGAGACCGAGCAGCTGTATGGATCGGTGACCGCCGCCGACATCGCCGAGTTCCTCAAGACGAAGGGGTTCGAGATCGACCGACGCAAGTTGATCCTGCCTGAACCGATCAAGACGATCGGTGAGCACGACGTGCCGTTGAAGCTGCATCGCGAAGTAACTGCGCCGTTGAAGGTGAAGGTCGTCAAGGAAGGCGCCGAGACGCCGACCACAGCGTCGTAGACCGCAGCGTCGTAGACCGCAGCGCGTCGTAGGGGCCGGCTTCAGCCGGCCCAACCCTTTACGATGCCGCCGCCGCTGGCGCGGAAGCGTCGGCGGCAAACGCCAGCCGCCGGCGGAACTCGCGGCGCAGGAGCAGCAGGCTGATCGTCAGCTGCGCGAAGATTGTCACCGCGGACAGGAGCCACACCCACCGTAGAGTAAATCCCGGCATCCTCGACAGGAACATCACAGGGATCGCCGTGCCCACAATACGAGTGAATGAGCTGACGAGCGAGGGAATCGTATTGCCCATCGCCTGGAACATGCTCGAGGCCACGAAGATGATCCCCGACGCGATGTAACTCCAGGAGACGATGCGCAGGTATTCCTCGCCGACGGCAACGACCGCGGCCTCGTTCGTGAAGACACGCATCATCGATTGGGCGGCCACTTGCGACGCGAGGAACACGAGGATCATGCCGGCCGTTGCCATGCCCGCCGCGACATAGAACGTCTGCTTCACCCGCTCGGCCCGGCGTGCCCCGAAGTTCTGTCCCGCGACCGGCGCGACGGCAAAGCCGAGCGCGACCACGGGCATGAAGCACGCCTGAATGATCCGCATGCCGATGCCGAAGCCGGCCTGTGCGCTGGCACCGAAAGGACGGCTGACCATATAGATGACCAGCAGATATACCGTCATCATGCCGAATTCGGCGCCCGCCGGCAGGCCGACCTTCAGCATCTTGGTCCACAGATGACGCTGCGGCGGCATCTGTGCGGTGGCGAAGGTGAGATAGGAGTTCTCTCTCACGAAGTAGAGCGCCATCCAGACGTTGCCTGCGACGATCGCTATGAGCGTTGCGAGCGCTGCGCCACCGACGCCAAGGCGTACGCCGAAGATCCAGCCGAAAATCAAGATCGGGGCGAGCACGATATTGATGATGATTGTCGCGCTCTGAACGATCATGCCTGGCTTGAAGTTGCCCGTGCCGCGCATGGCGGCTGCCATCGCGACCAGCGGAAACTGCAGCGCCAGCGACGGGATGAACCATGCGAGGTACGCACGAGCGAGCGACGCCGTGTCAGCGTCGGTGCTGAGGCTCGCCGCGTACGGCAGTCGGAGCATCAGCGCGATCGCGAAGAAGAGCACGCCAAGTGTCGCTGCGAGTCCGAGCGACTGGTTGAAGACGAGTCGCGCCGTGTCGTGTTCTTTGCGTCCCACTGCGTGCGACACCAGTGTCGTCGTGCCGACGCCGAGCATCTGGGTCGCCGCGAGCACGAGGAACATCAGATTGCCGCTGACGGCAACCGCCGCCACCGCGTCGGTGCCGAGACGTGCCACCCAGTACAGGTCGATCAGCACGTACAGCGTCTGAAAGACCATCGCGATCAACATGAAGCTGGATGTTTTGAGCAGGTGTCGCGACAGCGAGCCTGTGGTCAGATCCTGCATGGGCCGACGATTCTATTCCTTAAGGCAGACCCCAGAGGAGTCGCCGTGTTACACTCCGTTTCCTTCCAACCACACCCCCCATGGCCGAGACGATCGCGACCGCTGAACGTACGCTTCCTCACAATCTCGAAGCCGAACGTTCCGTGCTTGGCGCAATTCTGGTTCACAACGATGCCTTCAACACCGCAGCGCAGGTGATTGACGGGCGTGACTTCTACCGCGACGCGCACCGGCGCATTTTCGATCGCATGGTCGCGCTGAGCGAACGCGGCGAGGCGATCGATTTCATCACGCTGAAGGAGGAGCTGTCCCGCGGCGGCGATCTGGACGAAGTCGGAGGTCCTGCCTACGTCGCGTCGCTGGTGGACGGCGTGCCGCGTGCCACCAACGTCGAGTACTACGCGAGGATCGTCAAGGAAAAGGCGACGCTTCGCAACCTGATCTACGCGGCGAACAAGATTCTCACCAACGCGTACGAAGCGGATCAGGAATCGGACCTGATTCTCGACGAGGCCGAGAGCTCGATTTTTGCCGTGGCCGACGACCGGTTGAAGGCCGGCTTCGTGCCGATGCGCGATCTGGTCAACGAAAGCTTTCCGAAAATCGAGCAGCTGTTCGAGCACAAGCGTCTGGTCACAGGCGTGCCGACCGGATTCGTCGATCTGGACGAGATGACGCGCGGATTGCAGGCGGGCGATCTGGTGATCATCGCCGCGCGGCCGTCGATGGGGAAAACGAGCCTCGTCCTCAACATCGCGCAGCACGTCGCTGTGCAGGGGGGTGAGCACACGGTCGGCTTCTTCAGCCTCGAAATGTCGAAGGAGTCGCTGTTCATCCGGCTGCTCACGTCCGAAGCGCAGATTGACAGTCACAGACTGATGAGCGGCCACATCGCCGACCGCGATTACAGCCGCATCTCGCACGCGCTCGAACAGTTGAGCAGCATGCGGCTGTTCATCGACGACACGGCAAACATCGGTGTGCTGGAGATGCGCGCGAAATCGCGGCGCCTCCAGGCCGAGCACGGTTTGAGTCTCATCGTGGTCGATTACATTCAGTTGATGAGCGCGCGCGGCCGCTACGAGAACCGGACGCTTGAACTTGCGTCGATTTCGCGATCACTGAAGGGCCTTGCAAAGGAGTTGAACGTGCCGATCGTCGTGCTGTCGCAGCTGTCGCGAGCACCCGAATCCCGTTCCGACCATCGGCCGCAGCTCTCGGACCTGCGCGAATCAGGCGCCCTCGAGCAGGACGCCGATGTCGTCATCCTCATTTATCGCGATGACGCCTACAACCGGGATCCGAACAACCCGGACGCCGGAACCGCGGAGCTGATCGTCGCCAAGCAACGCAACGGTCCGACCGGCATCGTGCGGCTCGCGTTCCTCCGCGAGCAGACCAGGTTCGCGAACCTTGCCGCTGGCGCCTGACGGACGCATCGCGAAGGCTCAAAGCTCAAGGGGATTAGGTCTTTCACACACCCACGTTGGTCGATCGCCTCTGTCGCGCATGGACAAAACGCCCTGCGGCAACTGGTCTCACAACGGGTGGGAGCCCGATAAGGTTCCATTCGGCACTGAATGGCCGCTAGCGAGGAACTAAAAGTTTCTTGGTGTTTTTCTTTCCTGTTTTGCGCTTGACGGTGGGCTTGACTCGAAGCAGGCGCGACACCGCTTCTCTGGAGTCAAACGGTATCGGCGGTGCAGAGGCTTTCTTTCGCGGCATCGCGTAACACGTCGGGGTGATTCGAATGGCAACGTCAACTGCGTCGGTTCAACAGGAGCAATTGTTGCTCTCGCCACGCGAAAGCGACGAGGCTTCAGGCACTCGCGCTGTCCTCGGGCGAGTTCAATGGTTGGCGGCTCAAGCCCATTCGGCATCGCGCATTGAGCATCGGGCATTGCGCATTTTGTCGTGATCAGAAGTACTGTCGCGCACGTTGACCTTGCAGCGCTGCAGGCCAACTTCAAATCGATTCAACAATTTCTCGCCGAAGGATCCATGACATCCGCGGACCCGAAGGGTCCGCGCCGCGTTCCCAAGGTCATTGCCGTTGTGAAGGCCAACGCGTACGGGCATGGAGCCGAGCGGGTCGCGCTCGCGCTCGAAGCCGCGGGCGCAGATCTGCTCGCGTGCGCTGACATTGAGGAAGCTGTTGTGCTCCGGCGGGCAGGTGTTCGCGTCCCGATTCTGATTTTTGGAGCGCTCAGCGTGAGCGACCTCGACGGGCTGTTCGAGTTCGCGCTGACGCCGACCATTTCGACGCCATCTGCTGCGCGCGCCGTTCAGGCAGCGGCGGCAAAGCACAAGACGGTGCTCGGTTATCACCTCAAGATCGACACAGGGATGAACCGCCTCGGGTTTCGCCACGACAATCTGCGTCGCACGCTGCCCGAGTTGCTCGCCAGCTCGAACCTGCGGCTCGAGGCGATCTACACGCATTTCGCGACCGCTGACGAACCGGAGAATCCGTTCTTCGATGTGCAGCGAAAGAATTTCGAGGCGGCTTTAAAGGTGATATCGGAATTGCGCGATGGGCCGGCTAAAGCCGGCCCCTACGAACGCAACGTGCTCATACACGCGGCGAACAGTGCGGCGACGCTGCGCGATTCGCGCGTGTGGTACGACATGGTGCGCCCTGGACTGATGCTGTATGGCATCGTTCCGCCGCCGCTCGCCTCCACCATTCCACTCAAGGCAGTTATGTCGTTGACCAGTCGTGTCGTCGCGGTGAAAGGAGTCCGGCCCGGAGAAGGCGTCGGCTACGGCCTCCGGTTCGAGGCGGACAAGCCCGTGACCACGGCTGTCATTCCCGCCGGCTACGCTGATGGCATCGACCTGCGAGTGTCCGGACGGTCACAGGTGTTGATCCGCGGACGGCGGGTGCCGATCGTCGGCGCGGTGTCGATGGACATGATGATGGTTGATGTTACTGACGTCGCGGACGTGTCGCCTGGCGACGAGGTGGTCATCATCGGCCGCCAGGGCGACGAGTCGTGGCAGCAGATCGACGCGCGCGAAATGGCCGCTGCGATCGGCACAATTCCCTACGAGGTCGTCTGTCGTATTGGATCGAGGATTGAAAGAGTGTACGCGTGAAACCGCCGAAAGCTATCTTCGTCTGTCAGGAGTGCGGTGCGCAATCGCCCAAGTGGATGGGGAAATGTGTCGAATGCGGCGCGTGGAATTCTCTTGTCGAGGAACGGGCGACACCCGAAGCCGCGCCGGGCACGGCCGCGAACAATCGGTACACGCAATTTAGTACATCCACCACGGCGAAGCTGTACGCAGAAGTTGAAACGGCGAACGCTGTGCGCCTTTCATCGGGCATCGGTGAGTTCGATCGCGTGCTCGGCGGCGGGGTCGTGCCAGGTTCGCTCGTACTGCTGGGTGGCGAACCGGGCATCGGCAAGTCCACGCTGCTGCTGCAGGCGGCGGCCCATTTCGCCGCCAACGTCGGACCAGTCCTCTATGCGTCCGGCGAGGAGTCCGAGCATCAAATCAAGAGCCGTGGCGATCGTCTGGGTGTAAGTGCAGCGCCGCTCTACCTGCTCTCGGAAACGTGCATCGAACGCATCCTCGAGGAAATCGCGCGCCTCAAACCGGCCCTGGTTGTCATCGACTCCGTACAGACGGTCTTTTCCATCAAGTTCCAGTCGGCGCCCGGCAGCATCGGACAGGTGCGCGAAGCGGCGACGCAGTTCCTGTTTGCTGCGAAAGGTCAGAACATTCCGACCGTTCTCGTTGGTCACGTCACCAAGGATGGCAACCTCGCGGGGCCGAAGGCGCTGGAGCATGTGGTCGATACCGTCCTCTATTTCGAAGGCGAGCGGCATCATTCACACCGCGTCATCCGCGCCATCAAGAACCGGTTTGGCGCCGTCAGCGAGCTCGGCGTCTTCGAGATGACCGGCAGTGGCCTCCGCCCGGTCGCCAATCCATCGCGATTGTTTCTGTCGGAGCGGGCTTCGGGAACTCCGGGCTCGGCAGTCCTCTGTTGTGTCGAAGGGTCGAGACCCATCCTGGTGGAGGTCCAGGCGCTTGTCAGCACGAGCACTTACGGCAACGCCAAGCGGATGGCGATTGGAATCGATCAAAACCGTCTGTCGCTGCTGCTGGCGGTCCTCGAAAAGCGGGCGGGTCTCAGCCTGGCTGGCGACGATGTGTATGTGAATATCGCCGGCGGGATGAACATCGAGGAGCCGGCCGCGGACCTGAGCGTTGTCGCGGCCGTGGCGTCCAGCGTGCGAAATCGGGGTCTGTCTCCGTCTACGGCCGTATTCGGCGAGGTCGGTTTGAGCGGTGAAATCCGGGGAATCCCACAGGCACCGCTCCGTATCCGCGAAGCTGTTCAGATGGGGTTCAGCCGGGTCGTCCTTCCCGCCGCCAATGTGGAGCGGGCCTCAGCCGATGCCCTGGTGCAGAAGCATGAATGCGAGCTAATCGGCGTCAGAACCGTCGGCGAGGCGCTGGACACGCTGATTTAGCCCGCCGAAGCCTTGGCGAAGCCGGCTCGCTTGATTTTCACCCCCGCGCCGCTCTAACGTTCCCTCACTCATAGCGCTATATCTTCGGTTCATAGCCCGAGGGGATGCTGATGCTGTGGTCACTCATTGCGCGATTCTTGTTCATCCTGGCGGTCGGTTACGCCTCATACCAGTTGCAGCCGCTCGGTGACGAGCCGGTGGAAAGCCTTGGATTCGGTGTCGGCCTCGGCGCGCTGGTAATCTTTCTCGAGCAGCGTCTGAAGCACATCGCGATGACGCACATGCTCGGGAGCCTGCTCGGCGGGGCGATCGGCCTCGGCGCGGCGAAGACGATTGGCGCCGCCCTCTACTGGGCCGACGTCAACGATCGCCGCGTCGTCTTTCTCCATAGTCTGATCCTGCTCGGTCTCCCGTATATCGGCCTAGTCATGGGCGCCCGCAACGCGGAATGGCTCGAGCCCGAGCGCATCGTCGGTCTGTTCCGCAACACCGGACCTCGCCGACGCTACCGTGTGCTCGATACGAGCGTCATCATCGACGGACGCATCGCCGACATCTGCGAAACGGGCTTCATGGATGGGACGCTGGTGATCCCGCAATTCGTGTTGAAGGAACTGCAGTTCGTCGCCGATTCGTCTGACTCAATGAAGCGGAACCGCGGCCGCCGCGGACTCGACATCCTCCAGAAAATTCAGAAGATGGCGGGTGTGGACGTCATGATCTCGGACGTCGATTTTCCGGACGTGAAGGAAGTCGACTTGAAGCTCATCGAGCTCGCCCGCACGCTCGAAGGAAAAATCGTCACCAACGATTTCAATCTGAACAAGGTGGCGCAGCTTCGCGGCGTCTCCGTCCTCAACATCAACGAACTGGCGAATTCGCTGAAGCCCGTCGTCCTGCCCGGCGAGCTGATGAAGGTGTTCATCCTCAAGGAGGGGAAGGAATATAACCAGGGCGTCGCGTATCTGGACGATGGCACTATGGTGGTGGTCGATAACGCGCGGAAGATGATCGGCAAGACCATCGACGTGGTCGTGACGAGCGTGCTGCAGACCACAGCGGGCAAGATGATCTTCGGCCGCTTCATCGACTCGGCGACCGCGGCGCAGGGCATACCAGGAACAGGCGCAGTCGCCGCCGACGCCGACCCCGTGCGGCGAACCCGCCCGCAGATGCCGCCGTCGCCAGCGACCGCGGGGAAGTAATTCAAAATGCAAAATTCAAACAGTATGTTGTTTGTGAGATTCGGGTGAATATCGCCGCGACCTTCACCCTGTTGCTGCGATACATCTCCGTGTTTGCATTTTGCATTTTGAATTTTGACTTCTGAATGATCGAATGCCCCCCTACCACTGGTGGCGGACTGTCTTCTTTTTGATCCCCGTCATCTCTCTCTACACGATCGCCCTGGGTACACTCTCGATTGCGTCGAGTCTGTTCCAGAGCAGCGGCCGCTTCGCGCACTGGTGCGCGCGCACGTGGTCGCGCCTGATTCTCGTCACGACGGGTGTCGACGTGGAGGTCTCGGGACTCGAACGTCTTGAGCGGGATCGTCCGTATGTCTTCGTCGCAAACCATCAGAGTATCTACGACATTCCCATCATCTTCTGGTCGCTGCCGTACCAGATTCGAATCATCGCGAAGGAATCCCTGGGTCGGTTTCCATTTCTGGGATGGCACTTGCGACGCACCGGACACATGCTCGTCGATCGGCGTCGACCGGACCGCGCGGCGATCTTCGGGCGCGCGTCAAAGCTGATGCAGCAGGGTCTGTCGCTCATCGTGTTTCCCGAAGGCACGCGGAGTCGCGACGGCCGTGTCGCGCCGTTTAAGGGCGGAAGTTTTTATCTCGCTCTCGAAGCGGGGCTGCCGGTCGTGCCGATCTCGATCGTCGGCAGCCGGCACATCATGCTGAAAGGCCGACTGGCAACCTACCCCGGACGCGTGAGACTGATCGTGCACGAGCCTGTCGATACGACAGGTCTTACGGGCGCCGATCCACGAGCGGCGAGGGCGTTTGCCGCGCGGGTGCGCGACGTCATCGCGCCGCAGGCTGAATCGGACGTCGCACAGGCGAAGGTCGAAGGTCGAAGTTCGAAGCTCGAAGTGGGTGAGAGGTTCGAAGCAATGTCGCGCACTTCGAACTTACTTCACACTTCGACCTTCCAACTTCGCACTTCGAACCGGCTCCCGCTCTGACCGTGACCTTTATTGTTGATCCGCATCTCGTGTCGATTGTCCGGGCAGGTGTCCTCTGGTTTGGCGGCGCGACAGTCGTTGAACATGACCATCGTCTGGACGCGCCGCTTGCGGCTGCGGAAGCCGCGGTACGGATGAACCCGCCGGCGGAAACGACTGCGGTTCGGACGATGTACAAGCGCGTCGGCATCGATCCGACAAAGACGCGTCCGTCATCTGAGGCGCTGCTCCGTCGGGTTCGGAAAGGAGACGCGCTGCCGCGCATCAATTCGATGGTCGACGTCTGCAACTGGTGCTCGTTCGAGTTCCAGTTGCCGTATGGGCTGTACGACGCCGCGAAAATCGAGGGCGATGTGACACTCCGGATCGGGCGCGAGGGCGAATCGTATCCGGGTATCCGCAAAGACGATGTCCATGTGGAGGGGCGCATCGCGCTCGTCGATCCGGCCGGACCATTCGGCAATCCCACCTCCGACTCCTCGCGGACCATGGTGACGACGGCGACGACGCGCGGAATGCTCGTGGTATTCGCGCCGCGTGAGGTTGATGTCGCGCGATTGACGCACGTCATGAGCGTGACGTCCGAACGCATGCAGCAGTACACGGGTTGCCACGAGGTGGGCCGGTTCGTGAGTGGCTGATACCTAGACCTCGCCTAAAACCTGATGCCTGAAACCCGACTAGAATCGATTTTGTGCACGTCTCTGCCATCATTGCCGCGGGCGGGCGAAGCTCCCGATTCGGCGGCACGCAGCCGAAGCAGCTCTCGATGCTGGCCGGCGTGCCGATCCTCAAGCGGACCGTTGACGCGTTTCTGCAGGGTTACGCGTTCGACGAAGTCGTCGTCGCGCTCCCGTCAGAGTTGGCGGTCAATCCACCTTCATACCTGGACAGCGTAATCGTCGTCGAGGGAGGCGAGCGGCGACAGGATTCGGTCGCGAACGCGTTTCGTGCCGTTGCGCCAAGTTCCCAGATAATCGTGATTCACGATGCCGCGCGGCCGCTCGTGTCGAGCGCGCTCATCGAGCGGACGATCGACGGCGCGTCGAAGCATGGCGCCGCCATTGCGGCGCTCCAGGCGCGCGACACGGTCAAACGCACCGACGGGTCGCGCATCATCCGCGGCACGATTCCTCGTGAAGAAGTGTTTCTCGCGCAGACGCCGCAGGCGTTCCGGGTCGGCGTGCTGCGTGACGCGTTGGCGCTCGCGTCCACGGCCTCCGATGCCACCGATGAAGCAATGCTGGCGGAGCAGGCGGGACACTCCGTGTATCTCGTCGAAGGCGATTTGCGGAACCTCAAGATTACGACGCCTGAGGATTTGGAGATTGCAGAACGCCTTGCCGCCACAAACGGCCGCGTGGCCTCGATCCGGATTGGGAATGGTTATGATCTGCACCGGCTTGTGGCGGGACGTCCGCTGATCCTCGGTGGTGTTGACATTCCGTTCGACAAGGGTCTCGACGGGCATTCCGACGCCGATGCGGTGTGTCACGCAGTTACCGACGCCATCCTCGGCGCTGCATCGGCCGGCGATATCGGCCGTCATTTTCCAGATACGGATGCGGTCTTCAAGGGCGCGAGCAGCATCGAGTTGTTGAAGCGGGCCGTCGCGACGGTACGCGCAGCCGGCTATGGCGTTTCCAATGTCGACGTCGTGGTCATCGCGCAGCAGCCGAAGCTGTCACCCCATATCGACGCCATGCGCGCGAGCCTTGCGGGTGCCATGGGAATCGAGCCGCAGCAGGTAAGCGTCAAAGGAAAGACGAACGAAGGTGTGGATTCCATCGGCGCGGGAGAATCGATCGCCGTCCACGCCGTCGCCCTGATCACCGTCCTCTAGAAATGACTTCCGACCCCATTTTGCGGTTGCGGTTCGCGCCGAGTCCGACTGGTCAGCTGCACGTCGGCAATGTGCGCACCGCGTTGTTCAACTGGCTCATGGCACGGGGCGCAGGCGGTACGTTCGTGCTGCGCATCGAAGACACCGATTTCGCGCGTTCGACAAGAGAAGCTGAAGATTCAGCGGTCGACGACCTGCAATGGCTGGGTTTGAACTGGGACGAAGGTCCCGAGGCTGGTGGAACGCACGGTCCCTATCGCCAGTCCGAGCGGCTGCACATCTATCGTGCGCACGCCGTGGAGCTGATGTCGCGCGGCCGGGCGTATCACTGTTTCTGCTCGGAAGAGCAGCTCGAGATGGATCGGTATCAGGCGCTGCGGAACATGCAGCCGCCGAAGTATGTCGGCCGCTGCCGCAATATCACGGCCGACGAGGCGCGCAAACGCATCGAGGCCGGCGAGCCCGCCGTGATCCGATTCCGCGTGCCCGATGGCGACCGTGAGATCGCCTTTGACGATCTCGTTCGCGGCCGTGTGTCGTTCATGACCGATGTCATCGGCGATTTCGTGCTCGTGCGCTCCGGCGGTGTTCCCGCTTACAACTTCGCGGTGGTGATTGACGACGCGCTCATGGAGATCACCCATGTGATTCGCGGCGAAGATCACATTTCGAATACGCCGAGGCAATTGCTTCTGTACGAGGCGTTCGGGTGGACGGCTCCACGGTTCGGACATGTTCCGAACGTGCTCGGGTCCGATCATTCGAAACTGTCGAAGCGACACGGTGCGACCTCCATCGGCGAATTTCGAGAGCGCGGCTACCTCCCGGAGGCGCTCGCGAACTACCTGGCGCTGCTTGGCTGGTCGCCGGGCGAGAATCAGGAACTGCTGCCGCTCGGCGAGCTCGCGAAACGGTTTCGCATCGAAGACGTCGGCAAGAGCGCGGGCGTATTCGATCCCGAGAAGCTCGCGTGGGTGAACCGTCACTATCTGAAGCTTGCTGCGCCGGATCGGCTGATGGCGCTGTCGCTGCCGTTTCTCGAAAAGGAGGGATGGATTCGGGAGCCGGGATCCGGGATCCGGGAACCGAAAGTGTCCGATTTTCTGACACGCGCTGTTGGGACTGGGGCGCAGTCCGTCGATCGCCTCGACCAGGTGACCGCGCGGCTGCACTTTTTGTTCGACTACTCGGCAGCGGCGGCGCTCGCCAATCCTGCGATTCGCGGCGAAGCTATCGACGCCCGCCGTGTGATTGCGGCGCTCGCTGAAGAGACGGCGAAATCAGCACCGCTCGTCGACAAGGAAACGTTCCGCGCTATGGCGGGCCGTATCCGTGAGCAAACTGGGGCCAAAGGAAAAGCGCTGTTTCATCCGATTCGCCTCGCCTTGACCGCCGAAACCGAAGGACTCGAGCTCGACCTCGCCGTGCCGCTCATCGAACAGGGGGCGGCGCTGCCGCCTTCATCCGGGATTCGGGCGATCTTCAGTGCGGCCAATCGAGCTGCTGCCTTTCTGCACGAGCTTGAGAAATCGGGCGCTCACGCGTGATCATTTATGGAATCAATCCAGTGGTCGAAGCTCTCCGCGCGGGACGCGTCAGGGAGCTTCGTGTGGGCGAACGGGCTGACGATCGGCTGAAGCAATTGCTTGCGCTCGCAAACGAGCGCGGCATCCGCGTCCGGCGAGTCCCCGCCGATACGCTCGATCGCGATTCACGCCGCGGCGTTCATCAGGGCGTCGTCGCGGAGATAGAGGACGCCGCCGATTACAGCATCGAGGAGATCGTCAGCGGCGCGTCGGAATCGCCGCTGGTCGTTGTGCTCGACGGCATCGAGGACCCGCACAACCTCGGCGCGATCCTCCGTACGGCAGATGCAGCTGGCGTGGACGGCGTAGTCGTTCAAAGTCGGCGCGCGGCGTCGCGTGGGGGCGTCGCAGCCAAAGCGTCGGCGGGCGCCCTGGCCCACGTGAAGATTGCGGAGGTCGTCAACATCGCCCGCGCGGTGGAGGAATTGAAAGAGGCAGGCGTTTGGACCATCGGACTCGCTGCAGAAGCTCCGGACTCTTATGACGCGATCGACCTCACCGTCCCCACCGCATTGGTCCTCGGAGCCGAAGGAGCCGGTTTGCGGCGATTGGTGCGGGAGCGTTGCGATCGGCTGGCGTCGATTCTGATGCGCGGGCACGTCGGCAGTTTGAACGTATCGGTCGCCGCCGGCGTAGTGCTGTTCGAGGCCGTTCGACAACGGCGGATGGTGAGAGGCAAACCCAGAAAATAAACCCACCTGAAGCGGGCAGGGATGGTGTTGCTGGCACGGGAAGTGCTATAATTCGCTTTTTGTCTGGCTGGCGTAGCTCAGTCCGGTAGAGCAGCTGATTTGTAATCAGCGGGTCGGGGGTTCAAATCCCTCCGCCAGCTCCACCGAAGTGAGCCCCGCCCGCCGCCGGCCCCTGAATTCA
>Ga0114129_10004449_pt1 | contig 19773 bp, 13 predicted proteins | sample RhiMetdeltSRZDD1_FD_80071 | JGI IMG/M metagenome (GOLD analysis project Ga0114129, IMG submission 80071) | Populus rhizosphere microbial communities from Tennessee, USA - Rhizosphere MetaG P. deltoides SRZDD1 (version 2) (version 2) | ecosystem: Host-associated > Plants > Roots > Rhizosphere >...
AAAGGAAAACCACCCCGGCTGCGTCAGCTTTGGTGGCTTCGCGAAATTTTTTGATGACGCAGCCACCCCTCCTTGCGGTGATGCAAGGAGGGGACTATTTGCTCCATTCCAATTTGTTCACAGCTTCTATGAACGCCGACGATCTCGAAATCTTTAAACACTGCCGGCGTCGATGGCACGCGGCCGCTACGGTCTGAGCTCACGCTTCGTGGATTTTGTCGGCTCCAGGTTGTATTGAAAAGTTTGCATGTTGGTAACAATTTCTCAAACGAGGCTGGATGTTTATTGTTCCTGTTTCCTCCACCATCCCACCTTTCCCCGCGACGCAAGTTGCGGGGATTTTTTTATGTAATTGAAGAGACTAGTTTAAATGCCTATGATGCCGGACATCCTGCGCCTTGACCATGAATATCACCATCTCCGCAATATTCACTGCATGGTCTCCCACTCGCTCCAGGTGTTTTGCGATGAAGATCAGTCTCAGGCCGCGACTGATTTGTGCGGGGTTCCCCAGCATACGCTGGGTCACATCCAGGAAAATCTGCTGAAAGGTAGTATCGATTGAGCCGTCACTGTTGATGACTGCATTCGCGAGCACGGCATCCAAATTCACGAAAGCATCCAGACTCTGCCGAAAGATGTTCTGGACGTCACCGGCCATATCCGGCAGCATCAATATCGGCTTCAGTTCCGAGTCTTCAGTCAGTTCGATCGTCCGTTCCGCGATATTGACCGCGATGTCTCCGACACGCTCTATATCCTTAACAATCTTTAAGACGGTTGCAATGAAACGTAAATCGCATGCAACGGGGTTTTCCAACGCAAGGATTTCGTAACACAACTCATCAATTTCGATTTCCAAACCGTCGAGCGTGTCGTCTCGAGCAATGACATCGATCGCCAGACTGGGCCTACGACTTACGAGCGCCGTAATGGTGTCGGCGATCATCGCCTCGGCCTCTGCACCCATAAAAAGCAGCCTGTCCTTTAAGCAGCGTAGACGTTGTTCGTATTGTCTGCTGAGATGTTCGCGTCGAACCACTAAACACCTATGGTTTGGCAAGCGCGACCGAGGGGTTAAGTGACTTGAGTAGGCCTCACCCGAATGTGAAGGAAATTACAGATTTGTTAAAAACATTTTACGTGGGGATCCGTAGAGACCTCTCGCGAATTTACATATCTATTTCGCGGTCGGAACACCTCCGGGTCGCCCGAAGAAATGCAAAAGCACCCGGTAATGCTGCTGGACTTTAAGTTTGAGACCTATCCGATGCCGAACCTCGTCCGGAGTGAATCAAGATGCGGAAGGCTGGTTTCGCCCCACGGCCATCGTGAATCGTTCGGTGATGGTTGCGAGTTACACAGACTTCCTTTGGCCTTGCTTGTAGAGAGCGAGTGCAAGTGACGGTAAATGCGCTTTGATGTGTACCGCGAGGTACCTAGCCATTCGGTTGATGCGGACTGAAGCGAGGGTGGCGTACACTCATTTTCTTGCCGGAAAATTTTTGAAGGAAAATCCGCCTGCCGATGATGTCAATTACGCGGCGTCTGGATCTCATAGGATTCTGAGACGAACCAATGAAAAACATCTTGTTGCAAACCACGATTGAATACACAAGAGACGACTGGTCGATCGAGAGATTCTCCAAACTAGCCGAGTTTCTTTCCAACGTTCGTGACAATGACGGGAAGACGCTGTTTCGAATCACGACCCGTAACCGGCAGAATCTCTCGACGGGCGATGACCCCACCTTGTCCCGTCTGGACGAAAGCGAGTTCGACCAGTTGTGGATTTTTGGAGTGGACACGGGATCAGGTTTGGGAACAGCTGATTGTGAGGCGATCAGCAGGTTCCGCGATCGAGGCGGTGCGATATTGGCTTCACGCGATCATCAGGATCTGGGTATTTCGCTGTGCACTCTCGGAGGCATTGGCGAGGCGCATCACTTTCACTCCAAGAATCCGGAACCGGATCCCGCACGGCGCGCCGTCGATGACACGCAAACGCCGAGCATTTCATGGCCGAACTATCATTCGGGCAGCAATGGCGACTTTCAGCATGTAGAAACGATGCAGCCATTGCATCCGATCATGCGAAACCCTGCAAACGCGTCGGGTTCCATTGAATTTCTTCCCGCACATCCACACGAAGGCGCGGTCTCTGTGCCGGCAGGCGAACAGCACGCCCGCGTAGCGGCTGTAGGAAGAAGCGTGATTACCGGAAATCCGTTCAACCTCGCCGTCGCCTTCGAACGCAATCGCCGCGGGCCGGCCGTTGCGGATTCAAGCTTCCATCACTTCCTCGACTACAACCTGGATCCGCGTGCCGGATGTCCGTCATTCGTTACCGAGCCACCCGGCCACGGGATGCTGGAGAACCCGCAGGCTCTGGCTGACACTATGGCCTATATCGAGAACATCGCGAGATGGTTTGCTGGATAGAACCATCAGGAAATGGATCACGCACTTTCAAACCGAACGGCGATAGCCGATAAGTTATCTGCACTTCCCCGCTGAAGGGCTTTCATGGCGAGCTTTTCCAGTAGGCGTTCCAGGTGCACCGAATCGCTATCGAATTGCGCGAAGTCCTCACTCGACAACTTCGAATAGAATCCATCCGAGCACAGTAAGAAGGTGCAGTCGAAATCAATCGTTCCAAAATCATTATCCGGAAAGATTTCGGGTTCGCAGTCTTCATTTGGTCCGAGGCAACGCGTGAGGTGATTCCGAAGGGGGCTGGATTCGTAATCCTGCGGGGTTAGCAAACCATCCCGCAGCAACGTATCGGCCGCTGTATGGTCGCGCGTGATTTGTTTCACACCCGTTCGATCTACCCGATAGGTTCGGCTATCTCCGCTGTTGATCACCAGGTATCGCGATCCCCACGCGACCAGCGTCACAAGGGTCGTTCCGATGGCTCCCGTTTGCGCATGTGCTTGTGCGTAAGAACGAATGGCGTCATTGGAGCGTTGGTAAGCCTCAACGAGAAACCGTCGTGCATCGGTTGCGTCATGGGACATCCGGACCAGCAGGTCGGTTGCGACTTTGCCGATCGTATCGACAGCGATTTGAGCGGCATGATTGCCCGCCTGCATGCCCCCGAGTCCATCCGCCACAACGGCCACAATGCCGTCATCCCAATCGGTATTCGGGACGATCAAGACGCGGTCCTGGTTTGAGGAACGCTTTCCTTGCAGAGAGAGCGATGCCGCGCGAATCATCGACGACACACGAGTTCTATGTCCGCTGTGCAATAACGAAAGTCATGTCGTCCGTCTGCGCTCGGCCGTGAGTGAATTCCTGAATGACGGAGAGCAAAACCTGATGCACTTGTTTCGCTCCGAGCACCCCCTCCCTCAGGAGGATCTCCTTGACGCGCTCTTCGCCAAACATCTGGCCCGAAGGGTCTTCAGCTTCGGTCAAGCCGTCCGAATAAATCAGCAAAATGTCGCCTCGATGAAGTTCAAACGGTGTGGCGGTGAATTCGGCGAAGTCGAAGGCCCCAAGTATCAGGCTGTTCGAAGGGAGCTCTTCGATCTCGTTCTTCATTGCACGGTAAACATATCCCGGATTGTGACCGGCACTGATAAATTCACCGTTTCCGTCCGGACGGAGAGAATAAACAAACATCGTGACAAACTTGCCCGAAGACTTCTCGCTAAGAAACTTGTTTAATCGACTTAACGTTTGCTGAGGTGAACTACCGGTACGCAACTGTAGTTGAAGGCACCCGAGAAGCATGGAACTGAGCAGCGATGCTGCCACACCCTTTCCAGATACGTCGGCCAAGGAAGCTATCAATTCGCCGGACTCCATTACCTCAAAATCGTAAAAATCGCCTCCCACGTAGTGGGTCGGCCTGGAAAAGGGAACCAAACTGACGTAGTCCAGTATCGGGATTTCGCGTGGCAGAAGGCTACGCTGCGTTTCTTCGGCCAGCGCGAGATCCCGTTCCAGCGTTTTCCGCTGTTCGATACTCTTGATTGTTTCAACGCGCTCGAGCAACGTACCGGCTTCAACTGCGAGTTTGTTCAGGATTCTCTCGTCCAGACCCGACAACGAATGCATCGCCTTGGTGCTGTCCAAATACAGAATGCCGAGAATGACCGGCGAATCACCGCCCGTGGGGATACCTCGAAGCGGCAAACACGCGATGGCGCGAAGATTCTGGTTGACGATACTGGCTTGCTCCGCAAAGTCACCGTGAATACCCTCAACCATGAAAAGGGGCCTGTCATTAATCGCAACATCTCGAACAACACTCCGGCTCGTGTGGAAATGCGACTCCAGCAGAGAGTGTCCTTTACTGTCGAATCCTGCTGCGTAACCGAACGATTCACCTTTGCGAGTCATGATGAATGACCGTTCGGCGCCACTGATTTTGAGAGCAGACTTGAGGATTTGCTCCAGACCTTTCTCCGGGGTGAACGCCCCCCATTGCTCCTGGAAATCCAGTACACACAAGATTTTTTCAAGGTCGGTAGCCGCCGCAGGAAAAACGGTCCCCAGTTTATCGAGGGACTTTTCTACATTGCGTGACGACTCCTCGCTGTTCTTACCCTGAGACTCGGTGAAATACCGGACTTCCGTATCGTCTTTTCCAAAACTGATCTTGTCTCCATTCTGGAGAACACATTGATCGATACGTTTATCGTTAACAAACGTTCCGTACGAGCTGCTGAGATCGATGACCTGATGACCATCCGGTATCGCCATGATCTTGGCGTGCTGCCTGGAAACACGCTGGCCGGGTAAGACGATGTCGGCCGTGGTCGTCCTGCCAATGACAATTTCGGCAGACGACATGAGAAATACCTGTTCACGACCGTCGGGAGCTTTCCATTGCAAACGAGGAGTAGACATACTGGGAAACTTCTATCTCAAAGATCGTTTCCGGCAAAACGAAAAGTTACTCGCGCGGTAGAACCACGGCGATCGCAATGCCAACATGGTTCATTATTTTTTTAAGTTTGTAAACATGGTGTAACATTCGCAAACCGACCATGTTCCGTCGGATAAATTTCGAAACCGACGGCTTATGATCACGCTTGACAGTGCTGCCATGCGGGTCTAAAACCGTACACTGCTGTACATCAAACACACACGGTCCCGGGCTCGCAAATTACTTCCCCACTTCAAAATTCATGGGGTCGCCCAAGATGCGGCTCTTCGGTATCGGCAATAGGAGGTTGCATACGATGCGTTTGCGTCTGAGTCTGTTTATCACTTTCATTATTCTCTTAACGCTTCCGGCCCTGGCAGCTGAGGATCCTTGTGCCTACGTGTCGACGTTCAGCGGCCATCAGATTCTTTGCGTGAATCGAAGCACAGGCGCCGTAACCGTAAAATTTACGCTATCAAACTTCAATCCGCGGGATTTGGTAATGGGCCCAGATGGAATGCTCTACGTCACCGATGCAGACGGCGGGGAAATCTGGCGGTTCGACCCGGCACAGCCTCAGGGTCAAAACAATCCGAGCCTTGTGACTACACTCTCCACTGGCTCACCGGAAGGGGTCAGTTTCAGCGGAAGCGATAATCTCTACGTAACTACACGTGGAGGAAAACCATACAGGATAGCCAACGCCACCACATCGCCGTCGGTAACATCCCTGAGCGTCGGTCCGTCAAACTTCGCCGGTATAGGCTTCGGCATCCCCGGTAATCTGCTGTTGGTGGATCAATCCCAAAAACAGGTTCTCTCATCGTCTCTGCCGGCAAGTGAGCCCTACACAACGGCCAGCCAAGTGATCGCAAGCAATCTAACAAGTCCTGTTGGGGTAACTGTCAACACATGCGGTGACGTTATGGTCGCCAGCGGCTCCTCCATTAAGCGTATTAGCGCGGGGCCTCCAACCACTTATGTCAGTTTTCCCAGCGGCGATGTGGTCCGGTATTTCGAGTTCACATCAGACAACACAGCTTTCGTCGTAACGTCCAAAGATGATACCGGCAGCCGCGGGAAAGTATGGAAGGTTGAGCCAGTCATTGGCGCATCCGGGGAAGCGATCTCATCCTGCGCCACCGGAAAAACGCCACAGCTGCTCGTCTCATTCAAAGATATTTCGACCGGTCCGAACCCGGTGGTGGCCACGGACCAGGCCATCGGCCTTGCCTTGCCACCAACGAATGCCACGCTCGCGCGGAAATTTGGGGCGCCCGGCCCTGATGGGGTGTGTGGCACGAACGATGACGTGCTCGCTCCGACGACAAACACATTCAATTTCGGCCATCATTCGTTTCAAGTGCAATTCTCCGCCCTCAAACATTGTTTTACGATCACGATGACTGCGGTTATGAGCAAGCCTAGCGAAGTTGGCACGTTCGCTCCGGGTGTTTTTGGGTCGAATCCAAAGGCGATGCGCTACTCTTCGAAGGGCGGCTTTGTGGTCCAATATCGGACGGAAGCGCCAGATCCGATAGCAGACACCGATTACGTCGTGCCTGCGAACGATTCCGCATATCAAGTGAAGATTGGTTACTTCACGATTGAGCAATTCCAATCGCCGGGATTGGCGAAAGGTCCCAATATTAGTAATTACACAGAGGACATCACGCACGACTTCTGGCCTTCGGGAGCTCCCGGCACGGATCCCGAAGATGGCGGCGAGGCAGACACGTGGTCCGGATTTGTCGTTTTCAATTCGCCACTAACTTTGGGGACACAATGCGGAACCCCCACCGTGACTTCCCCTATCCCGAGTGGAGTACATCCAACGTTCAAACAGGGTCAAAGTATCGCAGTCAAATTTACATGCTCGAATGGCTCCGTTCCCAACCTGATAGCGCGCCTCTCCATTGCGAAAGTTTCCCCGACCTTCGAAACTCAAACTGTTGTTTCGAAGAACAACCAAAATGTGGACAACATCTTCAGTACGGGATCGGGGGGCCAGTTCAATTACAACGTCGATTCTTCGGTACTGGCTGTGGGAACCCAGCAATTCACGATATTCTCTAATGCCTTTTCACCGATAAGCTTCCTTATCGACGTTATACCGTAGTGGTGTCAGCCACGAATTGCACCGACAGGCATTCGCGTAATTGGCTTAATTCGTGGCTGATCGAGAGGTTTTCAGTTACTGGCTCGACTGGAGTGTTCGATGATCGGGCTCAAATCACTGCGCTTGAGCAGGTCGGTTGGGCCCGATTCCTTTTCCATGTTGGTAAGAATCTGGCGGGCGGCTGTGTAATTGCGCGTCGCGTCATCGCGCTTGCTCGCGGCACGAAATACCGAACCCAACAGATCACGGCTTTGAGCCTGCAGTGTCTGAAGTCCCAATTTCTCCGCTCTGGAGAGAGCGCCTTCCAGTTCAGTACGCGCGCGTGCGTAATCCTTTGTGTTCAGCAGTGCCTCGCCGATATACACCGAACAAGCGATCGACAGGTGTTTAAGACCGAGCGTATCCGCGGCCGTGCCTAAGTCGCGAAGCCTGGGAATGGCGGCTTGAGATCGACCTTCTTTGACGTCGAGCCTGGCGAGATTAGCCTTTGTCAGTAGGATCTGAGACTGATCGTTGGTCCTCGATGCAATTGGCAATGCTGCTTCGTAACGGCCTCGCGCACCTTTGAAGTCGCCGCGATAGAAGAGATTATCGCCCTGAAAATTGAGCGTGCGGGCAATGACTGAGTCGCTCTTGGAGTCCTGCGCAAGCTTCAAGGCCTCTTCGAGGTTTGTCCGAGCGTCATCCCATCGTCCGACCTCGCCCAACGAAATGCCATAGCCGCTGAGGATCTCTGCCATCCAGCGGCTTCGATCCTGAAGTTCACGAAACGCTTTCAGAGCGTCTTCCCTCGATTTGAGCGCAGCCCCATAGCGGCCCTGATCCTCGAAAATCGTCGCCATGCCGTATGACTCCAGCGCAGCCCCACGCTTGTCGCCGGCGTTCCGTTTGAGTTCGATCGCACGCAAGTAGTGACCCAGAGCCTGGTCGTACTGTCCGATCTTGGCTGTCGTTTCAGCGAGATTATGGTAGCTCTGAGCAATGTCGGTTGGACTCTTCAGTTTTTCCCGGATGGTTAACGACTGTTGAAAGTAAGTCAGTGCGTCCTGGAACTGGCCCTTAGCAAGATAGGCACCGCCGATATTGTTCAGACACAGCGCTTCGTTCTTGGCATTTCCGAGTTCCTGCTGAATGGGCAACGATTCTTTCAAGAACCTCAGAGCATCATCGTATTTCGCGCGCTCCATATGGAAGGATCCCAGGTTGAGCAACACGGCCGCAGTATCACTCTTGTCGCCGACTTCCCGGAACAGCCGTAACGCCTCGTTGTAATGCGAAAGGGCGGAATCGGCTTTACCCATCCGATTCTCGACCTGAGCAATCTGGTTTATCGTGCTCGCAATCGCGCCCTTCTGGCCAACCTTTGTCCGCGTCGTCAGAGCATCCTGGTAATACCTCAACGCGTCCTCATATTTGTTCATGCGCATGTACGCAACGCCCATGGCGTGAAGAATCTTTCCTTTGGCTTCGTCGTTTTCAAGGCGTATGGCCACGCTCTGGGCGTTGTTCAGGTAATCCAGCGCGCCTTGCGGATTGTTCAACTGAATCTGCACCCTTCCCAAACCAAACAAGGCTTCGAAGTGTTTTGGATCGCCCGACAGAACTTTGTTGTACTCATCGCGCGCCTTATCAAACGAGCCTTTGTTTTCGTACAGCCCCGCAAGAGCGAAATGATGATCCAGATCTTCTGGGAACGCTCTAACCAGGTTTTCGTACGACTCGATGGCCTTGGCATTATCGTTCAAAATTTTCGCGTGCACCGCTGAGATGAGATACCGCTCCTGCGTCGGAAGGCTCTGCGCAATTTCTGTTGCGCGACGAGACGCCTGCTCGGCTTCATTATCCTGGCCCAGAGCAGCATAAGTTTGAGCAAGCCCCGAGTATGCAAGAGCAAAATTCGAGTCCTGTTTAACGGATTCTTCGAATTGTTTAAGCGCCTCGGCGTTATTGCCTTCGCGGACGAGCTGATGTCCTTCGTTGTAATAGCGTATGGCCTGAAGGGAGGTTGACGACGGTTTGAAGGCCTTCGCCTGAAGCTCTTTCAACGTATCCGGTGATGTACTTATCCCGCGTTGAATCGATTGGTCGAGCTCGTCAATGGCTTTCAGGAGATCATTTTCGTTCTGCGCTTCGACTTTGAGAGGAAGCGTCCGCCCCTTCTTTAGATCCTCGTAGATGGCATCAATGCGAATCTGATCTCCGACTTTCGAATATTGTCCATGAATCACACTGTCCGCGTTTGCGAACTCGGCAATGCGCTTAAGTGTGTTCGAATCAAAATTTGTCTCCGAAAGCAAATGCAGATCGTCGAGGATCTGATGGAGCCGATCGGACGAAACGGTTCTCAAATACGAAGAATTCCCGACATCGCTCAGCAGCATTTGCGACATGCTCCTGCCGAGCCAATCGATGCTGGAATCACTGGAGGCATTTCGGAATGGAAGAATGGCCATCGACACCGTTGGCCCGGAGGGCTGCTGGTTTGCCGTTGCAGGTGCTGACCTTCGAGCAACGTTCACCACGGCGTATCCTCCGCCCAGCAAAGCGATACTCACGGCGGCGACAGCAGCCTGTTTTTTGAACTTCGATGAACGAATGCGAACGTGCCACGGCATCGCAGCGGCGCGCTGTGCCGTAAGGTCTGCAGCAACCTCTTCGCAACTTTTATAGCGCTGATCGGGCTCCCGTTCGAGGCAACGCAGAATAATCGCCGCAACGTAAGCCGGCACCTCGGGATGTTTGATACGCGGATTGGGAGCCGGTTCGTGCAATCGCGCGCTGAGCCGGCTCATCGGGGTGTCGCCCTGGTACGGCCGCTCGCCGGTGAATAATTCGTATAAGACAATACCGAGCGTGAAAATGTCCGAGCGATGATCGACATTCTTGCCCATCGCCTGTTCCGGCGACATGTACTCAAATGTCCCGATCATGGCGCCAGTGCTGGTGTACTGCGTCGCTTCAACGGAACGCGCAAGTCCGAAATCCATCAGGTAAACGGTGTTGGACTTGTCGACCATGATGTTTGCCGGCTTCAAATCGCGATGCACGATCCCCTTCTGGTGAGCTGCTCCCAGAGCTGCGCAGAGTTGCAGAACGATATCAATGCATCGATCCAGAGCTATTGGTCCGGCTCTCAGGAGGGTCGCCAGGTCGACACCGTCAACGAATTGCATCGAGATGTACTTGATGCTTTCAACCTGTCCCAGGTCGAAAATTCGAATGACGTTTTTATGTGTTACTTGCCGTGCGACCGAGAGCTCACGCTTGAATCGGCTTTCCGCATCATCGCTGCTGAGGAACTCGCCTCGAATTACTTTTAAGGCAACGGCTTCGCCCAGTTCCCCATCCCAGGCATGATAGACATGGCCCATTCCGCCGGATCCCAGTAACCGAATAATGTGATACCGGCCAAAAGTCGACCCCACAGGCAAACTGCCTCCGGCGGTCGAACCGGCCATCGACGCTGTGGCTGTGGTCTGGGAACGCGGCAACGAAGGGGGGATGGTAAAACCAGCACCCGTAACAGCCTCGGCATTCGAGAACGGAGCCATGGTCTGAACTAGAGAATTGCTTTCCGGTCGTCGAGGCAGGAGAGCCGAGCAATGGACGCAGCGATCAAGAGGCGGAGTCTCAGTTCCACAGCTCGAACAAATCATATGGTTTCCCAAGCAGCCAGCGGATTATAAACCTCGCCGGCGCGGGCGAACTAGAACTTAATCCTCCCAACGAAGAGCATCTCCCGGCTATCCGTTATTGGATTCGCCGTATTGCTGCCAAACGACGCGCTGTTCAGCACAGAATCCGGATTCGTGAAATTGTTGTGGTTCCACAAATTGATGAAATCTGTCCGGAACTGAAACTTCACCTGTTCCCAGAGCGTGAACGTTTTCATCAAACTGAAATTCCAATTCTGAAATCCGGGACCTCGAAAAGTATTCCGCCCCAGGTTGCCGCCGCCCGGCATCGTATTTGCCAGGAAGCCGGCTGGGAGCGTGACAATGCCGGTGCCATTCAGGGGGATGGAAAACGTTCGCAGATCGTTAGTCACCGGATCCTTGATCAGGATTCCAGCGGGGTTTGAATTTGGTCTTGCGGAGGCGTTGGTACCAATGCCCGCACTGTCCACGCCTGTTCGAATCGTGAACGGCAGGCCAGATTCCAACTCGGTCGAACCCGACATCTGCCAACCTTTGAAAATCTGTTGCAGAACGGGATGGTTTGCCGCACTGCCGCTGAACCACGGGATCTCATATACATAGTGGAGGACGAACCGGTGCGGCTTGTCGAAGATGGAGCGGCTCCATTCGTTCCGCAGGTTGAAATAGTCTTGTGGAACCTGCGGACTTGAAATCACGACATTGTTCCCACCATAAGGCTCGTCGCTGTCGCTGAAGTTGGCGCTGAAGGTATAACTGGCTCCAAACAGCAAGCCATTCGAAATCCTCTTGTCGAACTTGGCGTAGCCCGCATGGTATTCACCCTTTGCCGTCGACTCGACTGTGATCCGCGGCCCCCACGCGGGGTTCAAACGGCGAGCCTGAAGACCTGGAATGCTATTCGCATTTTGCGTCTGAATGACTGTGGCAGCCTGCTGCGGGGTAAGAGTCGCAGGATTGAGCTGTCCCTGCCGGAGCTGGTGATAGGAGCGATTACCGGTGTAGGCAAGTTCCAAAACATAGTTTTCGTGGAACTGCCTTTGAAAAGCCAGACTCCAGAAATGGGTGGTCGGATTCTGAATGTCGGCGGTTGCGTTACCAAACGTCGCCAAAGGATCAAACGGAGGCAAGACCGCAACCTTTGACGCAAGAGTCGGGAACAGATTGATCGTGGCGGGCTGGTTCGTCGTGCTCGACAAAACCCGAGGGTAGTTACTCGCGTTGTTTGTGAGAATGTTCAGGAAAAGGACGTCGTAAGCGACTCCGAAACCTCCTCGTATTGACGACTGCCCCTGGCCAAGGAGTTTCCCCAAAATGCCGACGGGATTGGCCGGGCTATATGCAAATCCGAAGCGCGGAGCCCAGTTGTTTTTGTCCGGACGAGCGGGCCTTGGAACACCGGCAGCAGCGATCGTGTCATTCGCCGCTCCAAAGAAGCCAAGCGGCACGGTGGAGTACTCATACCGTATCCCGAGATTGAATGTCAGGTTCTGGGTTGCTTTGATGTCATCCTGAAAAAAGTAGTACTCGTTGGTCTCGCGTGCATCAAATGACGCCTCGTTCACAGCCTGGACCAGAGAGAACGCCCGGTTGTTCAAGAACTCCTGAAGGTTGTCGAACGTCCAGGTCCCTTTCGCATCCGTTCCTGACCGGTTGAAAAGCTTGTTGTAGCGCAGGTCGACGCCAAATTTCAGACTGTGTCTTCCCAGAAAATACGTTCCAACATCCTGCCATTGGTATGTATTGGAAATCCTGGCCTGAGGAAATCCCCTGAGGCCGCCGGCCGTGAAGAGCTGCGTGATCATCACCGTCGCACTTTTGGGATCCCTCTCCGGCGAATCGAAATTGGCGCGAATATAGGCAGTCCTGAACTCATTCATGAAGTGCGGTGTAAATACACGCGTATAGCTGATGGCATGGTTCTGATTGAACGTCAGCCGCGCAGCCGTCCATTTCGTTCCGAACTGCGTGTTGCTGGTGATGTCCGGCTGATTGCGATGGTCCAGCAGGTATCGATAACTGATGTTGTCTTTACTTGTCAGCTGGTGGTCGATGCGGCCCACGTTGTACCAGTAGTCTCGAGGATTGGCGATCGGAATACGGATCGTGCCTGTCTGAATCGCTACACCGTTTACTGTGCGGGTCGTCAGGTTGTCGTAACTGCCGACCTGACGATGAACCTCGGGAAGGAAGCTCAGCGCCTGAAGCATCGCCTGGCGGCTTTCAGCGCTTTGTCCGGGGCCGAGCGGCACATTTTGCAATGCCGCGTATCCCGCTGGCGTCGGGATGTTTGTCGGCGTCGCGTTTCGGGCATCCGGGGATTCACGTCTGACGTTGAGGTCAAGAAGCCCGTAGAAGAATGTCCGGTTCTTGATGATCGGCCCGGCCAGCAACCCGCCGAATTGATGTTGCACGAATCCTGGCGTCTCTCTGATTCCGGCGCGCTTGTTCGTGAGCGTTACCGGCTGCATCCAGTTTCCGCGGTAGTAATCCCAGGCTTCACCGTGAAACTCGTTGCTGCCGTTACGTGTTATTGCCTGGATTTGCGCACCGCTGCTCCGTCCGAATTCTGCGGAGTATGGTGTGGTCTGAATCTTCACTTCGGAAACAGCTTCCGGCAGGATGCGCGCAACATCCACGGTGATGACGATGTCATTGTTATCCGTGCCATCGATCATGAAATTGTTGTTACGCGCACGTTGTCCGTTCGCTGAAAACTCGTTGGAACCTGGCGCGCGCGCGACTGTCGGCGCCAGTAACGCAAGCCGGGTCGCATCACGGGCAAGGGCGGTTATAGGCAGGTCCTGAATGACTCTTTGTTCGAGAGTGCTCGCGATCGTCGGATCCGCCTTCGAGACTTCGACTCCGGATGGCGCCGTGACGACGGTAACTTCCGTCGCCACAACCTCAACGGACAGACTCTGATTGACGACGATTTCTTCCGCTGTACTGACATCAATGCTCGCGACCTTTCGGTCCTGAAAACCCTCGAGTTTGAATTCGACCGAATATCGGCCAGGCTCTAACGCGGGAAAACGGTAAACACCAAACTCATTTGTGACCGCTCCGCGCTCGATGCCTGTATCGAGATTTTGGATCGTGACTTGAACTCCTAAAATTGCGGCGTCTGTCATATCCGTCACGGTCCCGGATATCGTTCCGCGTGTCAGTTGCGCGTTCGCAGAAACAGACAGGCTGAGGATGATTGCCAATGAAACGAACGCGTAATTGCTCAATGACCTTTTGTTCACTGCGCTGCCTTCCTCAGTTCCGGACTCCCGACAGCAGCCAGGGACTGTATTGCCTTACGTTCATCATCGAAGACTTCGAAAACACTCAAGAGCTTGGCTACATGAAGCAGATCTCGTGCAAATTTAGAAGGATTCAACAACTTCACGTCACCCTTCCGATTGCGCGCCGATGTGTAGGTGACCACCAGTTCGCCCAACCCTGAACTGTCGAGATATGAAACCTGTTGCAAATTCATGACAAGCTTGTTACAGCCATCGTCCATCAAACGTCGCACGGTGTTGCGCAACAGCAACACAGGCTCGCCCGCACCGAGCTGCCCCGACATATCGAGCACAACGACGTCATCTTCTTTTCGCGAATTCAATGTAAATGCCATGCAAACTCCTGTACTTCTGCAGGGGCGGTCGCTGACCGCCTGCGGTGTCGGAACAAGATTGTCGGCGGTCAATCGACCGCCGCTACAGCACAACGTCGAGAAAGTTTGATCCGGAATTCATCAGATCAAATGCGTGAAGACTCAAACGTGCAGCCAGATCGTGCAAACACCGATGCCGCGGAGGCTGTTACCGTAAGGGTCGACGCGGAGAGTATGTTGCGATGCCGAGCTGCCCGTTGACAACAGCCATCACTCCGCCGCTTTCTCCGCTTTTTGGCCGGAACACCTACTTCATATGCCCGACGTCCGGAGTAGTCATACATTCCCCAGGTAAACATGATTGAGAGGATGTCCTTCACACATCGATGATCGAAAACCGAAGCACCAGTGATGGGATTGCGGCCCAAGTTTGAGGGCGTTGCCGCCATCATGGCAAGGTCGCGGCAGGTTACCAGAATTGAACACTTTTGAAAATAAAGATCCAGGCTCTCCAGCGGCCATCCTCGAGCGATGAGATGGCCAAACCCAGTTTGAATTTGAGGGTATCTTCAGAATGAAAATAGCCGCCACTGTTGCGGCTTCTGGCACGAGAGAAACTAAAGATTCTGCTTCCGGCGGTTGAGCTATTTGTGAAGGAGTCCGGGCTAAGCGTCGAAGTTCGATCCGGATCGAACTTCCACGACCGTTATGTGTGTATCGACAGTGCGGCTGGCTATCATTCAGGTGCGTCATTCAAAGACGGTGCCGTAAAAAGCTCCCACAACGCTCACTCAGATTACAGATGCCTTTTTGCGGTCCTGCAAACGTATGACAGGAAACTTGGGAAGGTGGAGTATCCATTTCCCAAACTGACGCCTGAGATTTGAATTCGATCCAGGAACGGAGTGTTATTAACCGAACTGTTCACTTTTTCGGGTGCCACTGTGTGCCACGGGTGCCGCTTTTTGGGCTTCTTTGGTTGGATTTGGCCATGATAACTTGTTGAAGTTATTCATAACGCTACGCTCGGAAAGAACTTCGAATCCGGGGGTCGGGGGTTCGACTCCCTCCGGGCGCGCTTCACCCGGAATTGAGTGACGGAGACCGATCTTTTGACTGACCGAGCAAAACTCATTGAACGTGCATCACTTTTGCCTCGTTGCTCAAAAGATCGGTCTCCGTCACTCAATTCCGCTCCAAGAAATATGAAATCGGCAACTTGTGCCTTGCTCTTAATATGCGCTCTCGCATTGGCGCAGCCGGCGTCAGCGCATCCTGTGCCGTTCAGCTATCTGGACCTGCGGCTTGAAAACAAGACGTTGGACGTGTCGCTGATCGTTCACATCTTCGATGTCGCACACGATCTCGGCATCGCGCCCATGGAAAGGCTGCTCGAATCCGATATCGTGGCCGCGCGTGCGGCGGCGATGCAAAGCCTGCTCGATCCGCGCCTGGAATTTCTGGCGGATGGCCGGGTGTTGAAGGGAGAATGGTCCAAGCCTGAGATTGTCAAAGACCGCCAGTCGATTCATTTCACGATCCACTATTCACTCGCCGAAATGCCCGCTGTCGTCGCGATCCACACCAACATGTTTCCCTATGATCCGACGCACCAGACGTTCGTCAATGTCTACGAAAATGATTCGCTGACGTCGCAGCTGATCCTCGACCACAACCACACCGAAACGGAATATTTCGCCGGAACGCGCCAGGGCGTAATCGCAGTCGTAAAGAAATTCATTCCGGCCGGCATCCACCACATCCTTATCGGACCCGACCACCTGCTGTTTCTTATCGGTCTGCTGCTGCTCGGAGGAAGTCTCCGGCAACTGGTCATGGTCGTCACATCCTTTACTATCGCCCACAGCATTACGCTGTCGCTGGCGGCGCTGAGTATTTTGAATCCTCCAGCCCGCATCATCGAACCTGCGATCGCACTGAGCATTGTGTTCGTCGGCGCAGACAACCTTCTCGCAACGGGCGGACGCGACGTGCGCCCCTGGATCGCGCTTTCGTTCGGTTTCATTCACGGATTCGGATTTGCGAACGTCCTCAATGAAATGGGTTTGCCGACGCAGGCACTGGCCTGGTCGCTGTTTTCATTCAACTTCGGCGTGGAGATCGGCCAATTGCTGGTGGTCGTCGCGGTAGCAACGGCGCTCACGGCAATCCGGTCGCGGAGCGAGTGGGCAGGACGGCAACTCGCGTTTGCCGGATCGATTGTGGTGATCTTCACCGGTATGTTCTGGTTTGTGCAACGACTCTTTTTTCCGGGAGGTATCTCATGAAACGCGCAATAGTGTTGGGTGCGCTCCTCATTATGGGTGTGCTGTCCGTGGTCGCTGTCGGATTGCAGGCGCCCGGTGGGCAGCGCGGCCCCAACGTCGCTGAGGTTCAAAAAGTAAAAGACAACCTGTACATGCTGACGGGTGGCGGCGGCAACACGGCCGTGTTTGTCACCGATGCCGGCGTGGTGGTTGTCGACACGAAACTCGCTGGATGGGGACAGCCCATTCTCGACAAGATCAAAACGATCAGCAACAAGCCTGTCGTAACGATCATCAATACGCATTCGCATCCCGATCACGTCGGAAGTAACGAGGCGTTTCCCGCGACCGTCGACTTTGTCGCGCAGGAAGTCACGAAGGCCAACATGGAAAAGCAGGATGCATTCAAAGGCGACAAAGCGAAATTCCTGCCGAAGAAAACATTCAAAGACAAGATGACCCTGGGTAAAGGCAAGGACGAGATCGATCTGTTCTACTTCGGCCGCGGCCACACGGGCGGCGATGCCTGGGTACTCTTCCCGGCAGTGCGCGTCCTCCATGCGGGCGATATGTTCGCCGGCAAGACTGCGCCGCTGATCGATACCATGAGCGGCGGCAGTGCCGTCGATTATGGCAAGACGCTCGCGAAGGCGTATGCGGGTGTCAAAGGCTACGACACGATCATCACCGGCCATAGCACACTGATGAAGCCTGAGGACCTGAAAGAGTATGCAGACTTCAACAACGACTTCATCACCTGGGTGCAGGGCGAAATCAAAGCCGGCAAAACTGTCGATCAGGCGGCGGCCGAGTGGAAGAATCCGGCGAAGTATGCGAATTACGGACCAGCCGCACCTCTGTTCGGCGGCATCAAGGGCAACATCCAGACCGCATACAATGAACTGAAGAAGTAACCTTGCCCACACGTGAAGCCGCGGATTAAGCCAAAATTAAATCTGCGTAATCCGCGGCTTAACCATCCTTCGTTCCCCCAATGGCCTCCTGATTGCCAATCCAGCCGACCGGAGACGGTTTGACAGAATTCGGCTCCGTAGTTGAAGGGTTTTAGCCTTTCTAAAAATCCAGTGTGTAGGTTTTTCCACGAATTTGATTGGGGGAAGAAATGAGGACATCCATGCGTTACTTGTTACTGTTCGGTCTCGTTTTAATGTTCAGCGTTGCGGGATTTGCACAACAAGCCGAAGATTCCGGCCCTGGGGACCAAGCCGATGACCCGATACAGGCCGGATTCGCGATCATCACTCCGTTGCCGTCGTCAACCACCGGTGGCAGCCTGACTGTATTTGCAACTTTCGGCAGGAAGTATGACTACGGGTTCGAGCAGGCTGGAATTCTGCCTCCGGGCTTAACCACGAGCGCCGTCTTATTTGTGAGTGCCAGCGGACGGCTATCACGCAACCTCGGGGTGGCGATCGTCAATCCTGATCCATCAGCGGTTGCACACATTACAATAACGCTGCGCAATGAGGCCGGAACGGAAGTCGGCACGAAGAACTTCGATGTCAGTGCACACAGCCAGATCTCGAAGCTCGTCACGGAACTGTACGCGGGCCCGCTCCCAAGAGACTACACGGGAACGTTGTCGATAAGTTCAAACAATCCTATCGCTGTAGCGGCCTTGCGTTTCCGGGGAGGAAACTTCAGCACGTTGCCGGTCACGAACCTTAGTCCCTCCGCCACTCCTCTGCCACTCATCGCGGGCGTCGGTGGACCAGGCGCGGTGCTGCTGCCGCAGTTCGCAGCAGGCGGTGGCTGGGCGACCGAGATCGTCATCGGTAACACGGGAACAGCTCCTATAAGCGTTCGCGTGGACCTTTTCAAACAGGACGGGACTGCGCTCGTAACGACGCTCAACGGCACGAACGGTAGTACCTTTTCACCGCTGACGATTCCGGCGGGCGGCGTCCTCGAGCTGGCCCCACGCAATCACGAAGGTGACGACGACTTCTAGGAGGGAACTACACCTTCCGGAAGATTGTCTCGAATGAATTCCGCGAGCGTTTCGATGTCGTTCATGCGGCCGAAACGCTCGCGGCACACCAGCACAATCGTTCGGCCGACGGGCTTACCTTCAAATGGCCGATATGTGATCAGATTTTTCAAACGGTCGTTTGCATCTACGGCGAGACGCGGCATGAGACTGTAACCGAACCCACTCGCTACCAGGTGACGCAGCGTTTCGAGACTTGTCGCCTGAAATTCACGGAATTTACCGCGCCGATTCGAAGGGCACACTTCTATGGTTTGGTTGCGAAGACAGTGGCCATCTTCGAGCAACACCATGTCTTCGGAATTCAGATCGCGCGGACGTACCGCCGCTCTCGACGCAAACGCGTGGTTCTTGGGAGCTGCCACGAGGAACGGCTCTTCGAAAAGTCGAATCAGTTTCAGACCTTCCGTATTAAATGTTGGCGCGGCCAGAACTGCGTCGAGCAATCCATTGCGCAGGTCTTCGATCAATTCGTCGGTGAGGCCTTCCTTCATCAGGAGTTCCAGCCTGGGAAACTGCTTTCGAAGCGGCACGAGAAGGTGCGGCATTAAATAAGGTCCGAGCGTTGCGATTGTTCCCAGCCGCAATGCGCCTGAAAGCGGCTGGCTTGTTTCCTGAGCCAGCGTTGCGATCTTGCCCGCTTCCTCCAATACAATCCGCGCCTGCCGTGCGACCTGCTCTCCAATTGGAGTAATCACGACCTTCCGGTTTGATCTTTCAAAAAGCAGCACGCCGAGGAAGTCTTCAATCTTGCGAATCTGCGCGCTGAGCGCCGGCTGGCTGACGTGACACGCATCCGCGGCTTTTCCAAAATGCCGCCGGTCAGCGACCGCGACCAGATATTCGAGATCCCGCAGCGTGAGCGAGGAGATGTTCATGGGACGATCTTCGGATCATAGAGGTGGCATGCCACAAGGCGTTCGCCGTGCTCATCCTTCACCTGGCGGAGTTCAGGGGTCAGCGTCCGGCAGGCATCCATGACCTGTGGACACCGGCTGGCAAAACGGCAACCCGGACCGATGTTCACCGGGGAGGCAATCTCACCTTCGATCGTGACCGAATGCCGCTGTCTCTCCGTTCGAGGATCCGGCTCCGGGTTCGATTTGATCAGAATCTGTGTGTAGGGATGCTTCGGGTGGAAGAACACATCGTCAGCCGAGCCCAGCTCGACAAGCGAGCCGAGATACATCACGGCCATTCGATCTGAAATGTAACGCACCATGGAGAGGTC